>Ga0209215_1000028_pt1 | contig 150342 bp, 131 predicted proteins | sample TexAe_OM2H0_M2_FD_187938 | JGI IMG/M metagenome (GOLD analysis project Ga0209215, IMG submission 187938) | Forest soil microbial communities from Davy Crockett National Forest, Groveton, Texas, USA - Texas A ecozone_OM2H0_M2 (SPAdes) (version 2) | ecosystem: Environmental > Terrestrial > Soil... | reverse complement strand
GAAGTCGAAGCCTGGGGCTACTCAGCGAGTAGCAGTGCGACAATTCAGTGGCTCGTCACAGACCACCTCGGCACTCCACGCATGATCGTGGACCAAACCGGTACGTTGGCAAACGTGAAGCGCCACGACTATCTCCCCTTCGGTGAAGAGTTGTTTGCCCCGGCGGGCGGCCGCAGCGCCTCCCTCGGCTATACTGCAAGTGACGGCGTGCGCCAGCAGTTCACCCAAAAAGAACGGGATGTTGAGACGGGGTTAGATTACTTCGGAGCGCGCTACTTCAGTTCAACACAGGGAAGGTTCACGAGCCCGGATGAATTTTGGAAAGACTCACAAGTGGGCGATCCGCAAAGCTGGAACAAGTATGCCTATGTGCGCAACAACCCGCTGAAGTACATTGATCCAGAGGGAGAGAAGGCAACAGTTACGATTGAAACAGATGAGGAGCACAAGAAAGGAAAAGTTACGGTCAACGCAACCATTGCATTGTGGACAAACAAGGGAATCTCGCAAGAGGATCTTCAAAAGGCCGCTCAAGAATACAAGGCCAACATCGAGAAGGCTTGGAGTGGCACATACGAGCAAAATGGAATCACGTATGAGGTAAGCACAACTGTTGATATTAAGGTTTATGGTAGCGAGCAAGCTGCAATGGACTCAGGGGCTCAGAATGTCTTAAGAGTTACTGAAGCGGGTGGACATAGTGGCACCAGGGAACAATCAGCATATACGGCCATAACAGGAGGACCGGACGTTGGTGAGATTGCACTGGATGCTGGGACGCGGAAAAGCGAAGCGGCGCACGAGTTCACACACATGTTAGGAGTGAATGATCGAAGATCAGGCTCTTACTTGTCTAATACGAATGGGGACGGGAGAGCCACCAGCGCCACTGCCTATGATTACGGATGGGCGTTCGGTGGTGCTATCAACTCTCATAGATTTGAAAGCCGACCCATTGTGGCCAGTGGCAGACAGTGGGAAACGCTGAATGCCGGTTCGGGGTCACGGGGACGAGAGAGAAGTCACACATCGACCCGTGAGTTGAGAGCGCCTTACTATTTTTGGCGTTAAGAAAGTCGGAGGTCGACATGAAAGCATGTTGGGTAAGTTGCTTGATTGCATTTATTACGGAAGTAATAATCATCACTTGGCGTTGGGGCCATTCGCCGACTGATGGCCTGCGAGTTTGGTACGATTCATTTCAAAGCTACTTCATAGATAATATCGGTCCGTGGGTTATTGTCTTTAGTGTGCTAACGGGAATATGGCTTCTGATTGCAAAACTTCGAAACAAGCAAAGGGAGGTTTGAATATCCTTCTCAGTCGAGCAGTTAGCGGTGTTGCTTTGGTTGCTTTGAAGAAAGATCTCTGGAGAACAATCTTGCTCCGTTCATCGCTGATGGGCAATCATAGCTTCGACGACGTCGAGAATCTTCTGCTGTTGCTGTCGCGGTAAGGTAGCGATGGCTTCGAGTTGGCGCTCGAGTTGGGACTTGGGACCACGCTTGTTGCGTTGACCAGCATTGTTAATGCCCAGGATCGCTTCCATGGAAACGCCGAGGACCTTTGCTAGCGTCGGAACCAGCGTGGAAGGGATCGCCGAGGCCTCACGTTCGTAGAAAGAGATCGTGCGTTGCGGAAAATTGGTCGAGCTTCATCACAAGCAGATTGCGTCATCCTGGCTACATTTTTCTTGACATCGCACCCAAACCAGAATAGAGTGCCGCGCACTCCCGACTTGCAAACAGTCAGGCCCAGCTAAATTCGATTTACTATTCGAGCAGAGTCCGCGCCTCTGCCCTCTCTCTCACAACTAGGGCTAGTCCTTGGTTTCTTCTTGCGTGAGGGGACTCTTTTAACTCTGGTCGCACCCCCCTGAAGACTCGAGCTGCCTCTGTAGTCCAAATCAAGCAGGGTTTCAAAACATCAGGCAAAACTGTCGCAGTTTGCCGACGGGTGAACTGTAAGTTTTGTGTCGCAACCCGTTTGTAGCTCCTAGGAGGTCAAAGTTAAATGAGGAAAGTTCTACCTATCCTAACGCTAGTCTTGTTCGCGGTCGCGCTCTTCTTGCCCCTGAGCCAGCCCCAACCTGTCGAAGGTCAGGCTGCCACCGAGGCACTCACCACCGACATGGATGCCAAGACCGATGACCTGTTCAACGGTTTCGGCGTGAAGGGCACCCCGATCGACGATTGTGTCAGTGCACCTGTGGCACCCACCGCGCGCGGGAACGGCAGGTTCGAAGATAACAAGTTCATCTTCTCGGAACGTGAAACTATCGATGACGGTCTTGGACCAACGTATAACGACGTGGGCTGTGTTGAATGCCACCAATCAGTTGACGTTGGAGCATTCGGCCAGCAAATGGAGTTTAGAGCTGGGCATCTGGTGAACGGCCAGTTCGTCGATGCGCCAGGCGGCCAATTAGTTCATGCTCGTGCTACGGATTCGGACATCGTGGAACATATCTCCACTGCTGAAACCGTAAAGGCGTTCCGCGTAACTCTGAGCACCCTGGGTGATGGTTTCATCGAGTGTATTGCCAACCAGACACTCCAGAACAACGTCGCTGCACAACCAGCGGCGCAACGTGGAACTCTCAGTGAGGTACCCGTTACGGAAGCTAACAACACACTCCGTATCGGGCGCTTTGGCTGGAAAGCTCAACACGCCAGTCTCGTCTCGTTCGCAGGCGATGCTTACCTCAACGAGATGGGTATCACGAACCCGTTCGACGGTTTCGGCGGTCGCAGCTCAGCTGCCGCGGATGCTGGAACGCACGAGAATCCGGCCAGCACTGCTGAGGGCGTAATCAACGTTACGTTCCCGTCGCCTTTCGATCCGGTTGCGGATCCGGAGGATGACGGCGATGACGTGTTGGCGTTTGCCGACTTCATGGCAGCAACTCGTGCCCCCGGTCGTCAGAACCCGATTCCGGCGGCTGCGACACGTGGTGATTCATTATTCACCAGCGTCGGCTGTTCGGTTTGCCACACGCGAACTTTCACGACGGCAGCTCCGGGCACCTCTATTAATGGCGGTGCATTCGCAGTTCCGACAGCTCTCGGCAACAAGATCATCCACCCGTTCAGTGATTTTGCACTCCACAACATTGGCACGGGCGATGGCATTGTTCAGAATGCGGGACAAGGATCCGCCAATCAAATCCGAACGCCGCCGCTCTGGGGCATTCGCGCACGTAACAGGCTCATGCATGAGGGCCTGAATGTCACCATCTTTGATTCGATTCAACTGCACGCAGGACAGGCAACGACAGCTAGAAATAACTTCAATGCCTTGACGGCTGCGCAGCGGAACGATCTCATTGCATTCGTGCTGTCGTTATGATCTACTTTCGGCAGCCGAATTGATGAGGCACTATCCCGAAGCTCGCCGAAGAATATTTGGCGGGCTTCGGTTTCCTTCGAACAATCGGCAATAAAAAACCTGTAGGGGTTAAACTTAAATGCGGACAATCATCCCTTGTCTCGTTATCGTATTAATGTTTTGCGGCTGCAGCTCGCAATCGAACCGCCCTGTTGCAGAGCAAGCGCCGCCCGCCTATCAACCGAGTCCAGAATCGACGCCGGTACGGGTTGCGCTTCCCGCCGGCGCGAAATTGACTGAGGTTCAAGAGGCGGTTCGAAGAGTGTTCAAGGATGGCGCAGTTGTCGATACAAACTTCAATCCAAACTTCCTTGCGGGTGACTTCAATGGCGACGGATCTCAGGACATTGCAGTGATTCTAAAACCAGTGAAGCTCGATCTAATGAATCAGGAATTGCCACCGTGGCTCGTGCGTGAACCTCGCGCGAAGCGTGATCCGCGCATCGCCTTGAAGATCGACAAAGACGAAACACTGCTCGCTGTCATTCACGGCTATGGCACTAACGACTGGCGTGATCCCAACGCGACTCAAACTTTTCTACTGAAAAATGTCGTCGGCAACGATCTGAAAGTCCACTCAAGCCAGGAATTTGTCAGCGCAAATAGCGGTAAAAAGTTACCTCGCCCGCAGGGTGATTTGATTGGAGAGACTGTGCAGGGCAATCCGGGTTATCTTTATTATGCCGCAGCGACGTATTCATGGTACGACCCGAAGACGTTTACGGGCGCCGAAGCTCCTCCCGGCGCGTTTCATAAACCACGCACGCCGAGATAGAAAGGAGAGCAGAAATGAGCATCGGAAAATACTCGATCCTTGCAATGATTCTGGTTGGTCTAAGTGCGATTGCAGCTCGAGCGCAGGACGCTCCGGCGGTCCAAATGATCACCGCCGAAGAGCTCAAGACTAAAGTCACCAGCAATCAACCGGTCACGATCATTGACGTCCGCAGTTCAGAGGGTTATGCGAACAGCAACACCACGGTAAAGGGTGCGATCCACTTCAAGCTTCGAAAGCTGAAGTCACGAATCGTTTTTGCTCCACTCAAAGATCTGCCGAAAGATCGAGAGATCGTTACTTACTGCGCCTGCCCAAAGGATGAATCCAGCATTGCCGCCGCACAGATTCTCCAAGCCGGCGGCTTCAAACGTGTGCGAGTGCTGCAAGGCGGATGGCAGGAATGGCTGAGAGCGAACGGTCCAGTGGAGCCTCGCCCTAAGACCTAAACACACATTACGCAGATTCCCAAAACCGATCGGTGTAATCTGTGGATTGCCTTCTGAGTGTTACAATCGGCGCTCGGAGGACGACGAAAATCTTAGAGGTCAGTAAGCTCGGATGCGTGCGCGGAGATCGCAGGCTCTTCAGCGGGGTCGACTTTTCCGTGGCTCCGGGAACATTCGTCCAACTCACCGGGCCAAACGGAAGCGGCAAGACAAGTTTGTTACGGATTCTTTGTGGACTTCTCCCTCCCGCTGAAGGCCAGATCACCTGGGAGGGTGCGAATATTCGCTCACTGGGTGAGGAATATGTCGCCGTCGTGACTTACCTGGGTCATCGCCACGGAATAAAAGACGAACTCAGCGCCAGCGAGAATTTGAGAATTACAAATGCCCTGAACGGCATTCCGTTGAGCAAAGAACGTGCTCTAGAGGCTCTTGGACAGATGGGTTTAGCTGGTCGCGAATCACTTCCGGCACGACTCTTGTCAGAAGGCCAACGCAGACGAGTAGCTCTGGCGCGACTCCTTGTCTGCAACACGAAGCTCTGGTTGCTGGATGAAGTGCTGACTTCGCTGGACAAGGCCGCAGTTACTCTCGTTAGATCTTTGATTGAAAATCACCTGAACGGCGGCGGCATTGTAATCGTTGCAACGCATCAGGAATTAGAGGTGGCGGCAGGCCGCACCAAACGACTCGAACTCACAACGTGAACGCACCTTCGAGCTTATCGATGTTGCGCTGGATCGTTTGGCGCGATCTAATGCTGGCGTGGCGTCGCCGCTCTGACATGCTGTCGACGGTTTTCTTTTTTGTGATCGTCGTCAGCCTGTTTCCGCTCGGCATCGGACCTGAAACGCAGTTGTTGCGGACGATCGCACCAGGCGTGGTTTGGGTGGCAGCGCTGTTGGCTTCAATGCTTTCGCTCGGCCGGTTATTTGCCAATGATTATCAGGACGGCACGCTGGAGCAATTGTTACTGACGCCGCAGCCGCTCTTTTTAGTCGTTCTGGGAAAGACGCTTGCGCACTGGATCGTGGCGGAAGTGCCCCTGGTTTTGATTGCGCCGCTCGTGGGTGTGCAATTCGACTTGACCAAAGAGACGTTGTGGATTCTGTTTGTGAGTCTCTTATTGGGCACTCCGGTTTTGAGTTTGATCGGATCGGTTGGAGCAGCGTTGACGCTCGGCCTTAGGGGTGGCGGAGTTTTGATCTCAATCCTGGTGCTGCCGCTTTACATCCCGGCTCTGATATTCGGCGCCGGCGCAGTTGAAGCGAGCATCATGGGATCGACTCCCTCGGCGCATCTTTCGCTGCTCGGAGCGTTTGCGATTGTATCGCTTTTGTTTTCACCCTGGGCCACTGCGGCAGCCCTCAGGATATCTTTGGAGTGAAATCATTGCCGATTGCCAATTGCCAATTGCCGATTTAAACGGCAGGGCGGCGGACGCAAATGAATTGGCAATGGGCAGTCAGAAATTGGCAATAAAAATGAATCTCTACAAATACGCATCGCCAGCTAACTTCTACCCGCTCGCGGGGAAAATGATTCCGTGGTTTGCGATTCCCGCGGCACTTCTGTTCGCCACCGGTCTCTTCGTCGGCTTCTTTATCGCACCGTCAGACTTCCAACAGGGCGATGCCTATCGGATCATCTTCATTCACGTTCCCGCCGCGTGGATGGGAATGTTTCTCTACATCCTGATGGCAATTTATGCGGGCATCGGCTGGGCCTTCAACGCCCGTCTCTCTTCGATGATGGCATCATCACTGGCAGTGACGGGCGCAATGTTCACTGCCCTCTCATTGATCACCGGCGCGTTCTGGGGCAAGCCGACGTGGGGTACGTGGTGGGTGTGGGATGCACGCATGACGTCAACACTCATCCTCATGTTCCTTTACATAGGTTTTATCTCACTGCAGGCAGCCATCGACGATCCACGACGTGCAGATCGGGCCGGCGCCGTGCTCGCGCTGGTCGGTGTGATCAATGTCCCGATTATTTATTTCTCAGTGCAGTGGTGGAACACCCTGCATCAAGGCGCAACTATTCGCATCCTTCAAAAACCAACCATCAAAGGATCGATGCTGGCAGCGCTGCTCATCATGCTGGCGGCCTGCTGGCTCTACTCTGTGGCCGTTGTGCTGATTCGCTTGCGATGCATTATTCTTGAGCGAGAACAAAACGCCTCTCGCTTCGCTGAGGTAGGAGTCTAATCATGAACTGGCCTGATTTATCGATGGGCGGCTATGGCTTCTATGTTTGGGGATCGTACCTGGTTTCCCTCATAGCTATTGTCTGGGAAGTCGTCAGCCTGAAGCAGAGAAAGAAAGCGCTTCAACAGCAATCATCTAATTCCGTTCCTGCTTCCGTTTTAAGAGGGAGTGTCAATGAAACGTCGTCATAAACGGATTGCCTTCATCTTTGTAGGACTCGCTGCCCTGGGGATCGCCGCCTATCTGGTGGCGAATGCATTTCGAAACAATCTCGTTTTCTTCTTTAGCCCTACGCAAGTGGCAGCTAAAGAAGCACCGATCGATCGCACGTTTCGGATTGGCGGGCTTGTTCAGGACGGCACGTTGAAACGCGACGGCGATGGCTTGACCGTGCGCTTTACCGTAACAGACACGGCCGCCAGTATTCCGGTGGTCTACAAGGGAATACTTCCGGACTTGTTCAAAGAAGGACGTGGCTGTGTCGCCCAGGGAAAAATCGGCGCCGATGGCGTGTTTCAGGCCGAACAAGTTCTGGCAAAGCACGACGAGAACTACATGCCTCCTGAGGCTGGACAAGCAATCGACAAAGCCAAACATGCGCGCGAAGCTGCAAAGAGCGTAGTTGAGAATTAATCCGTAAACAATCCGTATTTATCCGTGGCTAATAAATGATCCCAGAGATAGGTCAGTTTGCTTTAATCATTGCTCTCCTGCTTGCTTTAACACAGGCTTCGCTGCCGCTGATCGGGGCATCGCGCGGCAACCGAACATGGATCGCGCTCGCTGCACCTGCCGGTCAGGCACAATTCATCTTCGTCGCGATAGCGTTCGGCTGTCTCGGATACTCATTCATCACAAACGACTTTTCAGTTCTCAACGTCGCAACTAATTCCAATTCACAACTGCCGCTGCATTATCGTCTTGCCGCAACCTGGGGTTCACACGAGGGCTCGCTGCTTCTTTGGACGTTCATGCTCGCGTTATGGACCGTCGCCGTCTCGCTCTTCAGTCGACACCTTCCGGAAGAAATGGTCGCGCGAGTGTTGAGCGTGATGGGGATTGTGAGCGTAGGCTTTTTGCTGTTCATGCTGCTCACGTCGAATCCGTTCACGCGCCTGTCTCCTGTGCCGATTGACGGTCGCGACTTGAATCCGTTGCTTCAGGATCCGGCGATGGTGGCACATCCTCCGATGCTCTACATGGGCTACGTCGGATTCTCCGTCGCTTATGCCTTCGCGATTGCGGCACTAATCGGCGGCAGGCTCGATGCTACCTGGGCACGTTGGTCGAGGCCATGGACCACCGTCGCATGGATCTTTCTAACCTGCGGTATCGCGTTGGGAAGTTTCTGGGCGTATTACGAACTTGGTTGGGGCGGATGGTGGTTTTGGGATCCGGTTGAAAACGCGTCGTTCATGCCGTGGCTGGTGGGAACAGCCCTCATTCACTCGCTTGCCGTCACTGAAAAGCGCGGTGGCTTCAAGAGCTGGACAGTGCTGCTGGCAATCGCAGCCTTTTCGTTGAGTCTATTGGGAACGTTTCTCGTTCGTTCCGGTGTTCTCACTTCAGTTCACGCTTTTGCGACAGATCCAAAACGCGGCATTTTCATTTTAGTGTTTCTGCTGATTGTGATCGGCGGTTCATTGCTGCTCTACGCCCTTCGCGCAAACCAGGTCGGCGTCGGCGGTAAGTTCGACGTCGTCTCACGCGAGTCGTTGCTGCTCTCGAACAACGTCCTGCTGACCGTCGCCGCTGCGTCAGTGCTCCTCGGAACACTCTATCCGCTGATTGTCGACGCGCTCGGCGGCGCGAAACTCTCAGTTGGTCCACCATATTTTAATCTCGTGTTTGTGCCACTGATGGCCCCCGCGATGTTTCTGATGGGCATCGGACCAATCGCACGCTGGAAAAAAGCGAATCTTCCGGATCTCTTAACAAGACTGCGTTGGGCGTTCGTAATCAGTCTATTGACAGCGATCGCGTTGCCGTTTGTTTTTGGACAGTGGAAAGCGCTCGCCAGTTTGGGACTGATGCTGGCCTTCTGGATCGTTACGACGATAGCAGTGAACCTCTGGGAGAGAGTTCGCGTCACCTCAGGACAACTAACCACGTTTCAGAAGCTTCGCACACAGAGTCGCAGCTATTACGGCATGCAGTTAGCGCATCTCGGCGTGGCGGTATTCATTGTTGGTGTGACGCTGGTCACCAGTTATCAATCCGAACAGGACGTACGCATGGGACGCGGTGACGTGACGCGCGCTGGCGGCTATGAATTCCAGTTCAATGGAGTCACGAACGTAAACGGGCCAAACTATGTCGCCGGCCGTGCTGAGATTATCGTCAGCCGCAATGGAGAAGAGATCGAACGTCTCTATCCCGAAAAGCGGAACTATACCGCCAGCGGCAATGTGATGACTGAGACGGCCATCGACAGCGGCATCTTCCGGCATCTCTACATCTCGTTAGGCGAACCCGTCGGCGGCGGTGCGTGGAGCGTGCGTGTTTACTACAAACCCTTTGTCGGTTGGATCTGGGGCGGCGCGGTTCTGATGGCACTGGGCGGCGGTCTCGCGCTCAGCGATCGACGATACGCACTGGCGGCACGCAAGGAACGCGAAGCTCGACGGGCAGTGAAGTCAAGCGAAGTTCCAAGCACGGTCGCTGCTTCAGTGGCAAATCCGCCTTCATCTGCGTAATCTGTGGTTAAGACATGCTTCGTTATCTAATCCCGCTCGGTATCTTTCTCGTTCTCGTGATCTTCCTGGCGATCGGCTTGCGTCGAGGTGATCCACATGAACTCCCCTCGGCGCTCATTAACAAACCAGCACCGACGTTTAGGCTGCCGCAACTGAAAGCTCCCGAGAAGACGTTCTCCAACGAAGACGTTCGGGGAAAGGTTTGGCTTCTGAATATTTGGGCGTCGTGGTGCATCGAGTGTCAGAGAGAACATCCATACTTGTTTGAGTATGCCAAGTCGGGGGTTGTACCGATTTACGGTCTTAACTACAAAGACAAACGCGACGACGCCCTCGCATGGCTCGGCGAGTTGGGCGATCCGTATCTGTTGAGCGCCGTCGATCTCGATGGTCGAGTAGGGATCGATTATGGAGTCTATGGAGCTCCTGAAACCTATGTCATCGATCAAAGTGGCACAATTCGATTCAAGTATGTTGGCCCGATGACGCCTGACGTCTGGTCGGGAAAAATTCTTCCTGTGATTCAGAGACTAAATCGTCAGGGGACTTCTCAATGACAAGCTTGCGTTTCTTGCCCTTATTGCTGATCTGCTTGTTTGCTTCCACCGTGATGGCGCAGGTCCAGGAGGAAGAGATTCCGAGTGACGATCCAGTGATTGAGCAGCGACTTGCAAATCTCTCGAAGGAACTTCGTTGCCTTCAGTGCCAAAACCAAACGCTTGCTGATTCGCCTGCCGGGTTGGCGGCAGACTTGCGCCGTGAGATACGGGTACAGATGAAAGCCGGTAAGAGTGACCAGGAGATCATTGCTTTCCTAACCCAACGCTACGGCGATTTCATTCTGTATAAACCTCGCGTGACATACACGACTTATCTGCTCTGGTTTGGTCCTTTTGTCTTGTTGCTTGCTGGTTTGTACGTCCTCTTCCGCTACATCAAGCAGCGCGGCAATTTACTGGTTGAGAAGCCTCTGAGCGCTGAAGAACGGCGTCGCGCAGAGGAATTGCTCGCCTCGACTCCCGGAAAGGAGACGACGTGATTCTCTTCTGGGTAGTCTGTGCACTCTTGATACTGATCGCACTCGCCTTTTTATTGCCGCCCATCCTGCAGCGTTCGGAAGATGCAGACGTAAAGTCTGATGACGAACGCAGACAGGCGAATATTGCGGTCTATCGCGATCAACTGTCGGAGCTCGACGCTGATCTGCGCAATGGGATTGTCGCTGAGGAGCAGTACGCGCAGGATCGCGAAGAGATCAAACGGCGTCTGCTCGAAGACACCGTGCAGGTGCGCTCGAAAAAAACTGCGTACGCACCCGTGAATGCACGAAACACGGCTTATTTGCTGGGATTCGGGATTCCTTTGATTGCGGTCATCTTCTATATAAAAGTCGGCGAACCAAATCGAATTGAGAATCCAGCTCCGGTCGGCATGCCTGCACCGACCAGCTCGGCGCCGACGGAGCGTTCGCAGGAACAGATTGAAGCCAATGTGGCCAAGCTGGCACAGAGACTTCAATCAAATCCGAATGACGCTCAGGGTTGGACCATGCTGGCGCGATCTTACAGCTCAATGGAAAAGTTCAGCGAAGCAGCGAATGCCTACGCGAAGGCAACGGAGCTAACGCCGAAAGATGCAGATCTTTGGGCTGAGTATGCATTTTCAACCGCGATGACCAATGGTAGAAGTCTGGCAGGTAAGCCGTTGGAGCTTATCAATCAAGCCTTGAAAGTAGATCCTGAAAATGCGAAGGCGCTCCGACTCGCTGGCAGCGCGGCCTTTGAAGTGAAGGACTACAAGAAAGCGATTGACTACTGGCGGCGTGTGTTGAAGAAGGTCCCGCCAGATTCCGAGGTGGGTCAGGCCATTACAGAACGCATCAACGAAGCCAAAAGGTTGTCAGAGAGCAAGTAGCAAGCAGACAAATCATGTCGAGAGAAAATCTTCTTTTCGCAATCATCGGATTGCTGTTGGGCTTCATCGTGGGCTTCATGTTTGCCAGTTCGATGAGCCAAAAACAGGCCATGCAGCAACAGGCAGCAGTCGGCTCGCAGTCCCTTCCGTCTGATCACCCACCGGTGGGCGCGCAAAACGCTCCGAATCCTCAGGCGATGCAGGCGGAAGTTACGGCGTCGCTTGAGAAAGCGCGCAACGAACCAAAGAACTTCGAAGCGCAGATCAAGGCTGCTCAGCTTTACTATCAGATCCAACGCTTCGATCAGGCGATTGAGTACCTGCTGAAGGCGAATCAACTTCGGCCCACTGATTATCAAACAGTCGTCACGCTTGGTTTAGTAAATCTTGATGCGGGACACTATGACACTGCGGAGAAGTGGTATCGCGCGGCATTGAAGATGAAGTCTGATGATGTGATCGTACTTGCAGGACTGGCAGCCACAACGCTTGAAAAAGGCGACGCCAAAGCGGCAGAAGATGCGATCGCACAACTCGAGAAGGTCGATCCAACGGCGCAGGATTTACCGAATTTCAAGAGTAAGCTGGCTAGTTTGAAAGTAGGCAAGTAATCCACAGACATAGATCTGCGTAATCTGTGGATAGCTTTATGGAGAGATCGACATACGCACGACGTTTGCGAGAAGTATGCGGTCGATCTTTCCGTCTTTACCCACAACAACTACCTGACCATTCTCAACCGTCACACGTCTCACCGTACTCATTGAACGGTTAATCAACGTTCCATCATTCGTCTCGATCACGAGTCGTGGTCCAACTTCCGGCTCTGGCTCAACCGGTGGCTTTGGTTTTGGCGTTTCAACCACCGCCGGTGTTTCTCTGACTCTAGGGGCGGGACGGCGACCGGCAGGCCTGCGGCCGCGCGTGTTTCGCGTCGTCGCAGGCTTTTCAGCCTCGGCTTCAGGTGATTTTTCCGGCGTTGCGGCCGGCTTCTCAACTTCTTTAGGTTCCGGCGTCGGTTCCGGTGTTGGCTCGGGTGTCGGTGCTGCTGCGACTTCGGTTACCGGTGGTTCTGGCTCAGGAAGTCTGGCTCCTGTGGATGAAACTCGCTTACCTCTGCGACCAGATGTTGTTGCCGTTGCGGGCGTCGCAGTGTTTTCGGCTTCGGCGATATCAGGCCCTCCCACAACCGGTGCAAACGAACCTCCAAAAGTTAGTCGATAACTCCCTTCGTCGTCATTTGGACTACGCGCTTCGACACGAAGAATCAACTCTTCGCGCTTGCGAAGATAAATTCCTTTTGTAACCGGCGTCGCGATCTCTGCATAAAGAGTGAGCTTGAGAAGCGGCCGTAGTGAACCAGCAGTAAAGACGTCGACATCGCCGTTCAAGTTGTTACCCTGCACCGTGATGAGAAGATCGCCCGGCATGCCGACAAAGGTGTAGTAATGATCAGTCAATCGCGCGTCTCCAAGATCGCGCGCTGCGATGCTGCCGGTAACAGTGTTGTTGCGCACAGGAGACGGCGCGTTCGGATCAATCGATTGCGCCCACACTGAAGTCGCCGTTAAAAGAAATAACGTGATTGTCAGCGTTGCGCCGTTGCTCCGTTGCGCTAAAAACTTTCTTAGAAACCTCACCATTTCGCGGCAAAGCATATCAGATCTAGGTTATCCTAGTCGCATGAAGGCAGGTTTTGCTTTGTTACTTTTGCTCGCTCTTTCCCTTCCCGCTTTCGGTCAATCCTGGACAGCAAAACTGGATAAAGAAATTCGCTTCTATCAGCCGACTGAGATGGGCGTAGTCATAACCGGCACTGAAAAATCGCTCTATGCAATAGATGCTTCGACCGGTGAAACCCTCTGGCGTCGCAAAGATACTTCGCTGGACGAAACTGATGTGGCGCCCGTTCCCGGCACCGATCTTGTTCTGTTGAGTATTGAAAAGGGAGACAAGGCACGCGTCGAGGCAGTTGATATTTTGACTGGAGACTCAATCTGGCGCACCCAGAAGATCAAAGGCGGGGTGATGCAGATTTCTGTCGATACTGCAACGAACATGCTCGCCGTCGTGCTGGTTAAAGACGCAAAGAACCGGGCTCGCGATGGGTTCAAACGTCATCCGCTTTTGCACGTTCTGGATCTCGCTACTGGCAGCGAACTCTGGAAGTATGAAATCGGTGAAGTTGAGATGATGCCGGCACGCTGGCCGGACGACTCAGGCAAGGAGGTCGACTACACACTCGACAACTATTACCCGCCGGCATTTGTCGATGGTCGACTCTACGTGTTCTACGAAGGCGTCACCTCGTTTGACGCGCGCAGTGGCAAGGAGCGTTTACGCGAGAAGTATCGCGTCAACGAAGACGGACTAGCGCTGACTGAAGCCGAACCAATCTTCACTGAGAGTTTTATCTATGTGTCCGGCCATGGGCGCGTTAGAGCAATCTCACGCCAGACGGGTGATACCGAGTGGGAAGCGAAAGATCTAGGCCTTACGCCGGAGATGATTCTTATCGGAGACGTTCTTTATGTGCGCACTGGTGGACAATTCACACGGCTCAAGGACGGTGAAACGATTGACCGTGGGTCGTACGGAGTCAGCGCAATCGATACTCGCAGCGGAAAAGTTCTCTGGCGTTATAAAGGCGCTGACAAAGGCATCACCAATCTTCTTCTCCCTGGGCGAAATACGATTGCAGTCGCAGATCGTGACGATCTGATCTTTCTCGATGTCGCTACCGGTAAGAAAACTGGACGTGTTTCACACAAGATCGAGCGTGCTTCGTTTGGAGTCCTGAATGAAGGCGGCAACATCGTCATTGGTGGACAGTCTGACATAGCGGCGTTCGATCCAGTGAACGGCCGCGAACTCTGGCGCGCAAGACACACGCCGCCGGGTCGCGGGGTCTTTCGCACGATCGCCGCCATCGCGGCTCGTGCGGCGTCGCTCTATCTTCGTTTTAGTGGTCCAACCATGACCGCGATTCGCGGTCTACAAATTGCGCGTACTGTTTCAGGTTTGAGTTGGTCGGGATTGCAGACGCGCTCGTCGTTCACCAACTTGCAGGGACTGGCGACTGCTTCAAGTCGCAATCGCCGCACGCCGTCTTTCAAACAATTCGGCATTGCGTCACGGATTGATCCGTCACGGCAATTAGATCGTCTATCACATTTTCTGTGGCATCGTGAACGACTGGCCGCGCTGCGCGGTCAGTGGATGTATTTCTATACCGATCTCGATCGTGGTGGAAATGGTCTTGCGGGAGTCAATATCAACAACGGGCGAACCGACCGTGAAGTGCGGCTCTCAGATCTCGATGAACGCTTCGTGACGGACGAGGTTCTTGGTGTTATGTTCACCGCATCAGGCAGCAAGTTATTTAACCACGGATTACATCGATAACAATCCGGATTTTTATCGCGTTCATCCGTGTTCGCTCGTTCTCTGCCTCAACGCATTCGCGATTACTGAGACCGAACTGAAACTCATCGCGGCCGCCGCGATCATCGGACTCAACAAGATCCCAAAGAAGGGATACAAGACACCTGCTGCTATCGGCACTCCCACAGAGTTGTAGATAAAAGCGAAGAAGAGATTCTGCTTGATGTTGCTCATCGTCGCGCGACTGAGCGCCCGCGCGCGAACTATCCCACGCAGGTCGCCTTTTACCAACGTAACATCAGCGCTCTTCATTGCGACGTCTGTGCCTGTCCCCATTGCGATACCAACCTGTGCTTGCGCAAGCGCGGGAGCGTCGTTGATTCCATCACCCGCCATTGCCACGATCCGGCCTGCTTCCTGAAATTTCTTCACCACCTCAACCTTCCGATCCGGCAAGACCTCTGCGACGACCTCGTCAATTTGCAACCTGCGAGCTACAGCCTCTGCCGTCGTGCGACTATCGCCGGTAAGCATCACGATGCGAATGCCTTCCGCATGTAATTGTTTGACGGCCGCAGGCGTGGTTTCCTTGATCGGGTCAGCCACACCCATCAAACCCACTGCCTTTTCGTCCACAACTACAAACATTATTGTCTGGCCACCGGCTCTCAGAGTTTCCGCCTTCGCAGTAAGTTCGCCGGCGTCGATATTGAAGTTCTCAAGTAACGAATGATTGCCTACTGCGACTCGGTGTCCGTCTATTTCTCCTTTGACACCCTTGCCTGTTAACGATTCAAAGCGCGTCGGTTCAGTGAGTCCGATTTCACGTTCTCGGGCGCCCGCCACGATTGCTGATGCAAGTGGATGTTCACTGCTTCTTTCTAAACTTGCAGCCAGTCGCAAAAGAGTTTGCTCGTCGATTGTTCCGTTCGTAACGACGCTCTCGAGTTTTGGTTTACCTTCAGTCAGCGTTCCCGTCTTGTCGACAACCAGGGTATCAACCTTGCGCATGATTTCAATCGCCTCGGCATTTCGGAAAAGTACACCATTCTGGGCAGCCTTTCCGGTTGCGACCATGATCGACATCGGCGTTGCAAGCCCGAGTGCGCACGGACAGGCAATGATTAAAACAGCTACGGCATTCACCAGACCGTAGGCCATCCGCGGTTCTGGTCCCCAGATGCTCCACACAGTGAACGTGATGACTGCAATTATCATGACCGCTGGAACGAAGTAACTCGAAACAACGTCAGCCAGTCTCTGAATTGGCGCGCGGCTCCGTTGCGCCTCTGCCACCATCTGAACAATTTGCGCCAGCAACGTCTCCGAACCGACGCGCTCCGCACGCATAACGAATGAACCAGTACTATTGACTGTCGCGCCAACTACTCGATCGCCCGGGTATTTCTCCACCGGAATCGGTTCACCCGTGATCATCGATTCGTCGACCGCGCTCGAACCTTCAAGCAGCACACCGTCAACTGGGACTCTTTCACCGGGACGGACCCGCAAACGATCGCCAGGTCGCACCTGATCGAGCGGAATATCTTCTTCCTGTCCGTCTTCTCGGATGTGACGCGCGGTTTTCGGAGCCAGACCGAGCAACTCTCTGATAGCTGTACCGGTTTGACTACGCGCGCGCAACTCCAACACCTGACCCAGCAGAACGAGCGTGACGATCACCGCGGCCGCTTCAAAATAAACCGGCACATTTCCGTCCATATGGCGAAACGAGTGCGGAAACACTCCAGGCAATACCACGGCAATTACACTGAACAGGTAGCCAACTGCGACGCCGAGTCCGATCAGAGTGAACATGTTCAGGCTGCGATTCACGATTGATTCCCAGGCACGTACAAAGAATGGCGAGCCAGCCCAAAGGACCACGGGTGACGCGAGTATCAATTGCACCCATTGGAGGACCGACATAGATACCAATCGCTGTAGCGGTTGACCCGGAATTAAGTCACTCATTCCCAGTGCAAAAACCGGGATAGTTAACACAACCGCGATCAAAAATCTGCGAGTCATGTCCTTGAGTTCGGGATTCTCTTCCTGGTCGAGCGAGACCGTGACGGGTTCGAGCGCCATTCCACAGATCGGACAACTACCCGGACCATCACGAATAATTTCCGGATGCATCGGGCAGGTATATTGTTGATCTCGTTTGACTGCTTTTGGTGTTCGCGTGATGCCGATTGGTTGTTGCGGAGCTTTGTTCAGAAAACTTTCCGGATTTTCGCGGAAACGATGCAGACAGTGCGTGCTGCAGAAGTAATAAATCTTGCCTTGATATTCAAAAGAGCCCGCGGCGTTACCGGGATCCACTCTCATACCACAGACTGGGTCGAGTGCCGTTGCCGTTGACGAGACGGGATGCGCCGCATGTGTTGGTGTGTGATTCATTAGGTGGCTGCTATTTATGTTCCTGGTCGATTTAGACAGGGTTTACAAGATTGATTCAAGATTTACAAGAAGGGTCCGAACATCCTGTAAATCCTGTGGCAATCTGGTATATCCTGTCGCACGCACTTCAAGTGTCAAACCACCTTTCAAACTCTAGCGACAAAAAGAACACGATTATGTGAAAAGGTGGGCACAAACAAAATGGACCGCCCGTTGTACTGTGCGTATGGTCCAGGTCAGTTTTTGCAGGTCTCCCCGACGTACATTCCCCCGGATTCTTTGCGAAAGCTTGCAGGAAAAATTTCCGCCCTCAGGAGGGGGCTTTGCATGTCGCGAACTATCTTAAGTTTGGTCCGCATCAGTTTATGCGGATTTTTTGTTTTGAGCGCAATGATTACTGTCCACGCTCAGTTTCGCGCCGGGGTCCAGGGCACGGTTTCTGACTCCAGTGGTGCACTCGTACCTGATGCCAAGGTTGTGCTGAAGGATTCGGAGACAGGCAAGACTCAGGAAGTCACAACCAACAACGAGGGCTTCTATCGTATCACCGGTCTCGCCCCGGGAAAGTACGAGTTAACGGTCGAGAAGACGGGTTACAAGAAGAGTGTCGCGCAAAACCTGTACGTCAGCGCGGAAGCTATTCAGGGCATGGACGTCATCCTCGAAATCGGTGAGATCACGGCGACGGTGACGATCAGCGACGAAGCGACTGCACAACTGCAAACTGAGAATGCCAACGTCAGTAAAGGAATTTCCACCACCGAGGTGAAGCGACTGCCGCAGGCGGGTCGCGATCCATACGAGTTGATCCGGTTAACCCCCGGTATCTTTGGCGACTCTTCCAGAGCCGCCAATGGAAATTCAAATGCCCTCCCAAACTCTCCCGGACCGGGCGGTTCGAGTAATTCAATTTTTCAGGCGGAGAACCAGCCACAGATCAGTGCAAACGGCCAACGCATTTCTGCTAACAATTTTCAGATCGACGGCGTAAGCGTTAACAGCCTCAGTCACGGCGGCGCCGCAGTCGTGACACCAAATCAGGAATCCGTAAAGGAAATCCAGGTTTCCTCAGCCTCGTATTCTGCTGAAGACGGTCGCAACTCGGGCGCTCAAATCAAAGTGGTTTCACAAAATGGAACTAACGATTTTCATGGTAGCGCGTTCCTCAAATACGACAGTCCCAAGCTGAACGCTTTTAATAAATATCCAAACGACTTTGGACGGGGACGCACGGAAAGAGTCGAGCGTTTCTTCCGGCAGTTTGGTGGCAGCATCGGTGGTCCGGTGATTCTGCCACGCTTCGGTGAAGGCAGTGGCCCAGCAACGCATAATCTCCGAGACCATGCGTTCTTCTTCGTGTCTTACGAAGCACTTCGTGAGAGCTCAACCACGCCAACTACGACTTATGTCGAGACGCCTCAGTTCCGGCAAAGCGTCATCAATGCGCGACCGGGAGGAATCTCCGCACGCATACTGGCGAGCGACGGAGTTCAGCCGCGAATCAGTGCCGTGCTCACACCCACCTGCACTGATATTAATGGAGGCATTCCCTGTCAGGTGATTGGAGGTGGACTGGACGTCGGGTCGCTGACTGGCGGGCTGGGACAATACGTTTCCTTTTCGAAGCTGGGTGGCGGCGGCCTCGATGGCATACCTGACATTCAAAAGGTAATCATCGCGGCGCCGACCATCAACCGGCCAAAGCAATACAACGCTCGTTTCGATATCCTGCCAAACTCGTTCAATCAACTGACATTCAGCACCTATCTAACGAGAGGTTTTCTGATCGGCAGCGATAGCGGTGGCGACGCCCGGCCGCAAGCTGACATTACAACCGAACCACACAACACAGCTTTCACTCTGCTTTACAATCGCACGTTTTCCGCGCAACTCCTGAACGAAGCGCGATTCAACTTAACGAAATTTGCCTTCAACGAGCTTGAGTCGTCCACTAATACGAACTTTGGTATTCCACGCGTTGAAATCGAGAGTCTATTGCGGGACGGTCGTATTCGATTCGGCGCCAACCAGTCTGAAACAACACCAGGAGACTTCTCCGAGAAGACCATGGAGTTTAGCGACAGAGTGAGCTACGTCCGCGGCAATCACGGTTTCAAGTTAGGTGGTGAGTTTCGGCGCGAGTTCAACGACAACAACCTGAACGGCGCATCGCGTCCGTTGTACACCTTCGCCAGTCTGTTTAACTTCGCGAACGATACGCCGCTCTTCTATCAAATCAACGCAGACCCTGTTACCGGTGGACCGGCAGACGCACAACGTCACTTCCGCTCGAACAGTTATGGTCTGTTTATCAATGATGACTGGAAGGTGCGGCCGAATCTTTCACTAACACTCGGTCTCCGTTACGAGTATTTCGGCGTCTTGAAGGAACAGGATGACAAGGTTGCGAATTTTATCTTTGGACCAAATGGCGGCCTGGCCGGCTCGAGAGTTGAACCGACGAGTCAGCTTTACAACGCGGATAAAAACAATTTTGCTCCACGCCTTGGATTTGCCTACAGCCCGAAGCACTTTAATCTTGAAGAAAAAATGGTCATTCGCGGCGGAGCTGGAATCTACTACAACCGCATACCGGAGGTTGTCTTTTCAAATACGCGCGGCAATCCGCCGTTCTTCGCACGCTATCAGATCTGCTGTGGCACTGCGGTAGGTGACTTTGGATCTCCGTTCGTTGGTGGGCAGATTCTTTACGCGCTGGGCAGCAGCACCTCGCCGTTTAGTTATCCCGCCAATCCTGCTCTTGCAGTAGGCATCGATCCGGCGACGGGCACTCCTCCGAATCGGACCGTGGAAATCTACGGCACACGTCCAGACGTGCCAACGGCTTACGTCTATGCCTATTCATTGGATATCCAGTACAAACTTCCTTTTGATCTGGTTGGTACTGTCGGGTATCAGGGCAGTTCGAGTCATAAGTTGATTCGGCTTGTTAATCAGAATTTAGTGCAACCTGTGATTCCAGCAAACTTCTTCGCCTTCGCCGTGTTCATTCCAACGCCTGACGTGAATTCAAACTACAATGCGATGAACGCACGACTCACCCGTCGCTTTTCGCGCGGTTTTCAGTTTGACATTCTCTATCGTTGGGCCAAGAGCATCGACACACTTTCCAACGAAGGACCAGGCGCGGAAACCAATCAAACTTTTCCACAGGACTTACGGCAGGAACGTGGTCCATCCGATTTTGACGTGCGGCATAACCTGAATATCTCGGGTCTGTGGGATCTTCCGTTCTTGCGTAACCGGCATGATTTTGTGGGCAAAGCGTTTGGAGGCTGGCAGATCGACGGCATTCTGACTGCGCACACGGGATTCCCCTGGACACCGCATACGGGTCAGTGTGTGCGTTCCGCTAACTCCAATAACTTCGTCTGTCCGTCGCGTCCGCCGAGATACTTTGGTGGTGCACTTGAAGACACCAGCAATGAAGCCTTCATCAGACCAGGTGGAAATTTCCCGGGTGGGGGGCTCCGATTCTTCGACCCAAATAATCCGAATGGATCGCTATTGCCCGGCATCGGTCGCAATTCGTTCCGCGGCCCAAGGTACTTTGCGGTAGATTTGAGTCTCGGCAAACGAACCGCAATGCCGGCACTTTTTGGAGACGGATCATTTCTGGAAGTCAAAGCAAACTTCTTCAACGCATTTAACAACTTAAATCTTGCGCCGTTCGGATTCTTCTCGCCGAATGTCGATAGTCCTGACTTCGGTCGAGCTAGGAACGCGCTGGCGGGTCGCGTTGTAGAATTCCAGGCGCGGTTCAACTTCTAAGAAGCCGTCCACAGATTACACAGAGAAGATTACTCTGTGTAATCTGTGGAATCTGTGGACCAATATGAAACAACGCACTCGCCTGACAGCGCTATTGCTGTTTGTTCTCAGTTCGCTTCTCCTCACGACTTCCCCAACACATTCGCAGCGAGCGCCGAACGTCGAACAACGCGTTAACGCTCTGCTCGCAAAGATGACGCTCGAGGAAAAACTCGGACAACTCCAACAACTGGACGGCGAAGCCAATGGCAACTATCGTCCTGAACATCTCGACCTGATTCGCAAAGGTCTGCTTGGTTCGACACTCAACGTTCGCGGCGCACAACGCACCAATCAGGTGCAGCGCGTGGCCATGAACGAGTCGCGTTTGAAGATACCGGTTCTGTTTGGCTTTGACGTCATTCACGGCTATCGCACAATCTTTCCCATTCCACTCGGTGAAGCAAGTAGTTGGGATCCATCTTTAGCCGAACGCTCAGCCGCCGTTGCGGCGCAGGAAGCAAACAATGTCGGCTTACGTTGGACATTCGCGCCGATGGTCGACATCGCTCGCGATCCGCGCTGGGGACGTATCACCGAAGGCGCAGGCGAAGATCCATTTCTCGGCGCCGCGTTCGCACGCGCGCGCGTACGCGGATTCCAGGGCAGCGACTACGGCGCGACTGATAAAGTACTCGCCTGCGTGAAACATTGGGTTGCGTACGGCGACGCTGAAGGAGGCCGCGACTACAACACCACCGATCTTTCCGAGAACACTCTTCGCGAGATTTATTTCCCACCATTCAAAGCGGCAGTCGACGCTGGCGTGGGAACGTTGATGAGTTCATTCAACGCCATCAACGGTGTGCCAGCGACTGCTAATGCTTTCACGTTGACGAAAGTCCTGCGACAGGAATGGAAGTTTGATGGTTTTGTAGTAAGTGATTACACGTCCGTTAAAGAACTCATCAATCACGGTGTGGCTGGAAATGAAGAACAGGCAGCCGCTCTCGCACTCAACGCGGGAGTGGATATGGAGATGGTGAGTCGGAGTTACAACCAGTTCGGCCCACAGCTGCTAAAACAAAGCAAAGTCCAGCAGGCCGTTATCGATGAGGCTGTGCGCCGTATCCTGCGGATCAAATTCCGGCTTGGCCTTTTCGATCATCCTTACACCGACGAAGCGCGGGAAGCAAACGCTTTGTTGCGTCCTGAGAGTATTCGACTGGCGCGTGAGATTGCCGGTCGTTCGATGGTGCTTCTGAAGAATGACCGCAATACGTTGCCGTTGAATAAGAACCTCGGATCGATTGCCGTTATTGGCCCGCTGGCAGACGATCGGCGGGCGCCCCTGGGATGGTGGTCAGGTGACGGAAAGGAAGAGAACACTATTACACCGCTCGCGGGCATCAAAGCGAAGGTTTCACCTCAAACGATGGTGCTTTACGCAAAGGGCTGCGAGGTGAAAGATGATTCCACTGCGGGTTTTGAGCAAGCGGTTAAGATCGCAAAACAGGCCGACGTTGCCGTCGTCTTCGTCGGCGAGACGCACGATATGGTTGGCGAAGCAGCTTCACGAGCTTCACTCGATTTGCCGGGACGTCAGATGGAGTTGGTCCAGGCAATTCAGGCGACCGGCAAACCAACTATCGTCGTGCTTGTTAATGGTCGCCCGCTCTCAATCGGATGGATCGTCAACAACGTGCCGGCGATTCTCGAATCCTGGATGGGAGGCACCGAGTCAGGGAATGCCATTGCCGATATTCTATTCGGCGACGTGAATCCGGGCGCTAAGTTACCGGTTACATTCCCGCGTACAGTGGGCCAGGTTCCGATTTACTACAACCACATGAACACTGGTCGCCCGCCTGAGGCAGAAAACAGGTACACGTCGAAATATTACGACTTGCCCTGGACGCCGCTCTTCCCTTTTGGCTACGGTCTGAGTTACACCACATTCAAGATCTCGAATCTGCAGTTGAGCGCGCCGAGCATTACGGCCACTGGCAAAGTAACCGTATCGGTTGAAGTTGAAAATACTGGACGTCGTGCGGGTGATGAGGTGGTCCAACTTTATATTCGGGACCTCGTAGCTACGATGACGAGGCCAGTGAAAGAGTTGAAGGGTTTTCAGCGCATTACTTTGCAGCCGGGTGAAAAGCGACGCGTTGAGTTTGTCTTAGGCCCGGAACATCTCGGATTCTGGAATCGCGAGATGCGTTACGCAGTCGAACCCGGAGAATTCCGCGTGATGGTTGGCTCGAACTCCGTCGACGTCCTCGAGGGAAAACTTGAAGTAACTGCAAACTAGTAAATGTTTCTAATCCGACAAAGAAGCACAAAAGTCACAAAAACGTTTTCTTGTGCTTTATGTGCCTTTTTGTGGCTGGTCCTCTTTTTACCCTCCGTTTTTGCGGCCCAGCATGATGCGTTTCTCGATGATCTTCAGCAACGCTCGTTTCGTTACTTCTGGGAACAGGCTGATCCAAATACGGGACTTGTGCCAGATCGGGCGCGCATGGACGGAACGTCGTTGGATCTTAATCACCAGAATGTCGCCAGTATCGCAGCCACAGGTTTTGGTCTGACGTCACTCTGCATCGCTGCTGAGCGCAATTGGATCGATAAATCAACGGCACGAGAGCGCGCCCGCAACACGTTGCGCTTCTTTGATAGCCGAGCATACCAGCAGCATGGTTGGTTTTATCACTGGCTCGACGCAAAGACTGGTGAGCGACGATGGAATAGCGAGGTTTCTTCAATCGACACCGCGTTGCTGTTGGGAGGCGTCCTTACCGTCAGGCAGTGTTTTCGCGACGACAACGAGATCGTGCGACTGGCAGGGCGGATCTACCAGCGGGTCGATTTCCGTTGGATGCTGAATGGACATCCGCGTCTACTGTCACACGGTTGGAAACCTGAGTCTGGATTTTTACGCGCGCGTTGGGATACCTACAGCGAGAATCTGATTCTTTATCTGCTCGCTATCGGCTCGCCCTCGCACCCGATCTCACCCGAATCATGGTACGCGTTGTGGCGCGATCGTTACCGTTACGAAGGCCACAGCTACTTCACTACCGTTGGCGTGCCACTGTTTATGCACCAATACTCACATGCGTGGGTTGATTTTCGTAATCGACGTGAAACGAGAGGAGACCGCATCGATTATTTTCAGAACTCAGTTGCGGCAACGCTTGCCCATCGCGCGTTCTGTATTAACCTCAGGCACGACTTCCCTGCTTTTGGACCAGACATGTGGGGCATCACTGCGTCTGACAGCGCGAAAGGATATTTCGCCTGGGGTGGTCCACCACGCGACCCCAACATCGACGGCACGCTTGTCCCTTCCGCAGCCGGTGGCTCGCTGATGTTCACTCCCGAACTCTCAGCTAAGACGTTAAGGACGATGCATGAGAAATACGGCCAGAAGATCTACGGCAAGTATGGATTCGTCGACGCCTTCAACCCGAAAACCGGTTGGGTCGACACCGATGTGATCGGCATCAACGTCGGCATCATTCTTCTCAGCGCCGAGAACGCCCGCACCGGCAACATCTGGCGCTGGTTCATGCAGAATCGTGAAATCCAATTAGGCTTAGCGAAAGTGGGGCTGCGAAAATCCTCCACTACACTTTTACATCACCCACAGAAGCTGCACACAGAAACGCATAGGGCCACCAATCGATAGATAGTAGCGTCCTAATCTGAGGTTTTCTCTGTGCAACCTCTGTGTCCTCTGTGTCTCCGTGGTTAATTTTGGCCGAGAACCAGTTCACCAGAGAGGCACAGAGGACACAGAGTTGCACAGAGAAATTCAATTAGGACTCTACCCGATAGATGGGCCCATTGACACAAAGTCTCTGTCGTGGATAATGGGCCGTGATTAGTTTGTCTTTCCAATCCTCATCGTCCTGAATTGTGCAAACTTAATGTCATTACCTCTACTGTATTCGACAAACGTACTGCTCAAGCTGCTAATACAAGAGCGGTTTAGAGGAGACATTCATTACGTTTGGTGCAGTGAGTCTTTTGATTCTCAATCGCTCGCGCGGTATTCGCTCGGATCCCACATCGCGCCCACCTCGAATCCAGCAGACATTTATCGCGAGTTGAAAAGCGCTGTTCAACGCAAAGATCAGCACTGTTATAAGATCAATGAGCAGAAAGGATCTCTAAAGAGTTTGGCGGTTGCTTGGAAGACCAACGGAGACATCTCTATCCAAGAGGAAGATGAGATAACCTATATGGTTGACAATGCGAGTTTTGACGATTGGCGACCGCTAATATACGTAATTCCAAGAGCACTGGTGGAGCCGCGTCTTCAAGTTGTACCTGCGAACAAACGTGCGAGCTTTGGTCCAGAGTACATTATTACTGACCTGCAACGGCACGAATTTGATATTATCGAGCTGTAAAATCATGACAGAACTGACAATTCTAAAAGGTAAAGATTCACAAGAAGCAGCTCAGGTGCTTGCGGCTGTGACCAGGTCGCTACTTCCTCAACCTGGGATAGCTGAAATTTCAAGTCTACCGGCGTTGGATTCCAATGTCATTGAATCTGTTCTGAAAGAAATCAGACAGCTTCTGAGAGTTCCTGAGGGTGATTTTTCCCGTGACACACAATCCAAGATTTATGCCTTTCTATCAAGTGAAATCAGCAGAGTGGTCTTCTCGAGCACGAGTGAAAAGAGTGCAAAAGATCGACTCGGAAACAAGGGCCAGCTTCGTCCCGATCAGTATCAAGTGGTGATTTCCGAAAACACGACAAAGGCTATTGAGGATTTGGGAAATAGGAAGTCTCATGTGATTGATGCAATTACTCACCCGGACGAGATAGTACACCTCCAAGCCTCGCACGCTGATGCCGCCGAGGATATCCGCTCTACAATTTCGGTTAAATCAGTTGCCGCCAAAAGAACGGACGATGAATTCACAATGCTGGTAATTACTCGTCGCGAGGGGCAAACGCAGGATGTGGGGGCTGCATTTAGGGTGTATCCTTCGGAGGTTGATCTTCGAGAAAGCAAACATCCACTCCACGTACTGAAAGCATTTGTCGAGACGTACGGTTTGAGCTTTCAACTGGGCGATGTAATTTCGAAATACCTTGAAAACGAAGTAATCAGTGTGAGTCCCTCAGTTCGAGAGGATTTAATGTTGTCTAGAAAAGGGCCGATTCCTATCGAGGGCATCAGGGGCACATATTACCAATCGTTTTTCGCCGGTGCGGAAACACGTGTTCAGGCACCTCACTCCGAAGTAACGGTTAGGGTCTTGTTTGCTTTTGTTATTGACATATCAAAGTATGCTGCAACGATGCGACGACACAGGGTCCAGCTTACCCCCGAAGAGCTCTGGAAGTTTGATGTTATCTAAACAGTTGTAGAGTCCGCCTCCAATTTCCGAGCACGCTACTTCTTCGGGTGACACTCCACACATTGGAACATCGAAATATCGCCGAGGTTCACCGGGTGGCGGAAGGGCTCGTTTGCTTTGTGGCAGTCCTGACACTTCTTATTCGCCAGCGCACCGAGATCGACGGGATGCTGAAACGATGTCGTATTGATCACACTCGCCGGTCGCGCGGAGTCGGATAAAACTGTGTGACAGATACTGCAGTTGTTCGAAATCACTTTCCCTGTGTTGCTGACGTGCTCACCGTCGTGACAACGAAAACAACCTGACGAATAGAAATGACCGATGTTGTTGGGATGCGTCTCCCAGTTGGTCTTCATCTCCGGAAAGAAGTACGTGCGGTAGATGCGCTGCACCTCGCTCACCGCTCCCTTGATCGCATTTCCCTTCTCCTGGTAGATGTTGCTGTAGTTTGTGCGGTAGAAACCGTCCAGATCCGACGCTATCGTTTTCACAGCCTCGTCTTCAGTTGAATAGGATCTACTTAACACCTCAACCGCTTTTCGTTTGAGATATGGCAGCGCCACGTCGAGCGCTCCCGACGTTAACGACTGATCCACGGCTGTATCCGGTGGCAGGTATGTGTGAGCCGGACGATTATGACAATCGATGCAATCCATCCGGCGCTTCTCTGCTGATGCGATCTGTGCGGCATCGAGAGGTCGATTACGATCGTAATACTCAGTCACATTCCCTTGTCGGTCCTTCACGCGAATCCACGGGATCACCTGACGCTGCCGATCCGTAGCGATGTATGTAATCTCGTTTGCGAGATTCATATGCCAGTGAATACCGGCCACTGGTCCGGCCTCAGCACTGCCGCCTCCGACGTTGATCAACATGCGCATCTGCCGCAGTGTGTTCTGTTCGTTATAGGCATAACGATTGAAAGTCTTGAGCTGTGAGCCATAGAACTTAGATGGCCAGTGACAATGCTCACACGTTTCATTCGCCGGCCTCATATTGCGGACCGGCGTCTCTACCGGCTTTGAGTAGCGGTTAAGAACGAGATTGACGAGTTGTCTGGTCCCCGCCATTTTGGAACGAGCATACGATTCGGCACCCTCACCGACATGACAGTCCACGCATTGAATGTGTGCATGTGACGTTGCCTGGAAGGCTACAAACTCCGGCTTCATTACCGAATGACACGCCTTGCCGCAAAATTCGACCGACTCTGTGTACTCGTAAGCGCGGTAGCTGCCGAAAGCGCTCATGAAAATGAAGACGATCGAAACCGCCAGCAGCGAAAGCGCGATGGTACGTTGCCGCGCTTCGTTAAAATCAATCTTTGGATATGGCGGCAGATCAGATGTGGGCGCGCGGCGGCGGCGACGCCTTTCGATCAGCATTCCTACGACTATTATGAGAATGCCTGCGATCAGGACGCCCGGCAGGATTACGTAAGTTACGATACCAAAGTAGGGATTGTTGGATGTGTGCGAAAGCTCTATGAGAAACAGCAGGATTATGCTCGCGAGTGCAGCAATAACGATAACCGTTCCGAAGAAACTGATGTAGTTGTGATATAAGCTGCGGGTTTTAGCCTTCGTTGCCTCGCTCATTACGTGGCCTCCACGTCACAAGCCACAAAGATTCGCAAAGCACAAATACCGGTGATCGGTATCTTCTGCGTGCTTGCGATCTTTGCGGCCTGGTAAATCGGCAACCTCCCCGATCAAGGTTAGTTTACCGGAGCTTCTTTCAACTTCTTCATGTGAGCGATCAGGGCTTTCGCATCGTCGGCGGTTACACCCTTAGCCTCGTACGATGGCATGTGGGGTGGTTTTTCAACCTTCTTGCCCTTCAAGACCGCTTCCAACATTTGATCTTCAGTTAATGCTGGATCAAACTTTTTCTCTGCACTGGCCCCGTGACACATTGCACATTTCGCTTTGTAAAAGGCGCCTGTGTCACTTGGCTTAACTTCTGTTCCTTCCTGCGCGGGAACCGGCTTATGGCTCGAAAAGGCGAGCGTAATAAACAAAGCGGCGACGATGGCTGCGAAGATTTTTGTGAGTTGGTTGAACATTGATTCTCATCCTTCCCGGAGCAGCATTCGTGCCCCTGAAAGGCCAATCGGCAATGAGTATGCCGCGCTCGAAAAAGGCGGATTTTCAACCACAGCGAGCTTTTTCTGCGAAGTTTTCCGGATCGCATGCGTAACTTCCCGCAATCACACTATCTTCAAAATCGCCAGGTATCTCCCCGGTGGCACTTTACACAAGCAGAAAAGTCGTCGCCGCCAAACGCCCGTTTGCCGTCATGACACGTCATGCAGCTCGACGCTCCGGCAGGACTGTGATGATTGAGTGGCAACGGCGATGAAATCTGTTGCCGCTGTGCCGCAGCGCTTCTGACGCGGTGGCAATCGTTGCACCTGAGGCCCTCAGATTGATCGTGGCTCGCATGACTGAACCCAACTCGGAAAGCCGGCGCCGCTTCGGACTTGCGTCCGAACGACCCCAGTTGGTGACACGTGCCACATGATGAAATATTTTGACCGTTTGCCTGACCGCCGGGTTTGTGACAACTGAAGCAGACATTGTGCGCTGCTGTCCTTGCCGGTATCGAAAGCGCAACGCCCCCACGACTCCGCGAATGACAGGTATTGCATCCCGTGTTCGAGTGCCGCGTGTGTGAGAAACGCATGTCAAAACTGAGTAGCGGCGGAAATGCTTTCAAGGCGCCAGATTGAACGTTGGTGTGACAGATCGTGCAAATGGCGTTGTTTGAGTCAGCAAATTGTCGCTCGTGGCAGCCGGTGCACGGCAGGTGATTCGGTTTGCCCGGCATTTGGGGACTCGCGGAGTTGTTTTCGCGACGATGGCAAAGAAGGCACGGGAGGCGCGAGTGATTTGGATTGCGATGCTGAAATTTGGAAAAATCGGTTGTTTGCGCAGACGCAAGGAGTGGTAGCACCACGATGCCCAGCAAGGTGAAACAACTGATTCGCAAATGTGGCCGTGACGTCATTCGTCGTTTTGGCACTTGCACTGAGGTCCCTATTTTCCTTTGAGCACTTGTGTGTGACTCAATGGAATTGGTTGTGTGCCGTATCTCACGTGGCACTTGGTGCATTGAAAGTCAGCCCTGGCTTTGCGCTGGTCCAACTCGTAATTCAGAATCCCGCCATCAGCCGACGACGCTGTAATGTGACAACCCTCTGTACCTCCGCAACTCTGCACAGAAACTTTAACCGCACTCGTATCGAGCGTGTTCAGCTTTGCGATTGCGTGGCACTTGGTACATTCGAGGTCCGAATGTATCTCATGTCGAAAAGTCGCGGCTGAATCCCTCCTGATCCATGCTCGCAGGTTCATCGTCCCTGAAAGCTTCATTGTTAAGGCGACGGCAGGATCGGCGTCCGTATTCTTTGCGACTGGCACACCGAGCTTATGACACGCATTGCAATTCGACGGCAGCGGAGGGAGTTCACTCTCAGTGGAATGACAAACAAAACAGTCGCCGTGTGTTGTGGGTAACGTTTTGAAGGTCCCCTTCTTCAACCAAAATCGCTCACCGAGATCTGCCGGCGGTTTTGTCAGGTATTCGTCATCCGATTTGCCTTGTGGTTTGTCAGTCTGGTGACAGGTCGCGCAACTCTTCGCATCGCTTCCGATCGCATCCTCATGCTTGTTGTGCGGAAAGAAAACTGAAAACTCCGAAGTAAACGTTGACTCAGTCTCGCCAAGCGATGGGAAACGATGCCGTGCCTGGTTTTTAGGAGTTGCCTGTACGTGACAATTCGAACAGATAGCCGGCGCCGGCCGCTCACGTGCAAAGAACTGTTCGCGATGACAGTTCAAACATGAAGAGTGTTCCGGAAACTCAGCAACGTCTGGAAAAGCGGCGTCACCTTTACGTACTTCTTTCCAGTTTTTCGTGGGAAACTTGTGGCAGCCATCACATGCGATCTTCTGCGCATTCGCGTGCGTAACATGTGAAAACTTCGAATAGTCGACGCGGCGGCGCTGCGTCTGCGCATGGCTTGCCAATGCCAGAAAAATAGACAACGCTGCAATGGACCACAGATGTCTGAGCTTCAATGCGCGCGCTTCCTGATCAGGTTGTGGACAGGATTAACAAGATTTAGATCATGTAATCCTGCCGAATCCTGTTAATCCTGTCCCAATGTAAACTGGCGTTACTCACGCCGTCCGAAATAAACCCGTAACGAAGTATACGGTAAGTGCGAATGATAATTCTGCGGCCGTGGTCCAACAGCAGCACTCTCGTTGTAGTTGTAATACTGATAACCAACGTTCCAATCAAGCCGCCTGCTAAGTTTGATCGAGAGCCTCGCTTCCGGAGTTTGGAAGCTCATTGGATAAGAGGCGATCAGAAAACCCGGATTCCCGGTCGGATCAGCAATCCTGCCACCCTGACCCGTGTCTTTATTAATGCGATAGGCCGCGTAAAGCGTCGCTCTTGGATGCAATCTCGCCACCGTGTCAAAGAAGAAGTAGTGATTCCTCATGTAGTAGAGACTGCGACCAAATGGATGGCGCACACTGTTGAAGAAGTATTCCACTACGGCATCGCTGTTCACCCAGTTGAAATTGTAACCGGTGTTGAACGACACGTTTGAGGTTGCGGTCCAGTCGATTGAAGAAGTGAACACTCTTGATTTGATCGATACGCCGAAGTCTTCCAGCGAGACACCGGCAATTTCTGATGGGTTCGCGTTGTTCTTCGCGATGACTGCGAGATTTAACGAGAGTCGCTTGTGAGGTGAGTATCGACTCTTGCCGCGTATGTTTGTGTAATCGTAATTGCCGATACGCGTGAAGACGTTATCGGCAGTGCCATGCTCGGCGTCGAAGTAAAGACTCCAGTTTTTTGCCGGACGAGCTTTGAATCCGCCCAGCACGGCGTGCGTGTGGTTCTCCTCGTCGATAATTTCAGCGGTGCGAACCGCCGCTGGCGTTAACGAGCCATTCGAGCCCAGGTTGAAGCCTTCAAAGCTCTCTTCGATGTTCCGCTTGCCGTAACGATATCCGAGATGCATCGCGAAGCGGTTGTTGAACTGGTAATCGCCCTCGAAAGTGTTTTGATACTTGCGATAGTTTGTGGTGCGATTGGCATCAAGATTATTGAAGCCGACGGTATCAGTTCGCAGGGTTGCGCCTGAGCCGCGTGTTATCGAAAAGAAGTCACTAAACACCGCGGTGCCATCAATCTCAAAGTCTTCGACTCGAAATGTATTCGAGATCCGTAGATTGTCAGTTACCAGCCAGGTGATACCCACATCCCCGAGCGTATTGGGGCGTTCAGTTTCTCCGGTAACAACATATCGACCGAGATTGAGAATGTTAGGCGTCGCCGCCGGCGGACTTGGCGGCCATCCCGTAACCCTCGGATTCCAATTCCTTCCGGTGAAGGTCTCGGCCAGGGTGAATTCGGATGTCGCCTTGGTATGGACGATACGCCCGGTGATGTCCAGCTTCTTTGCAATCAGGGAATGCAGACTGAAACGGGTGTAGTTCACGCTGCCACGCGCTGGTTCGTCGCGATGAAATGATGTGAGAGTGGCGACTGTTGGGTTCAGGTTTATCCCGGGCGTTATACCAACATCGATCGTGCCGTCGTCACGAAAGCGGCGAAAGCCCTGAAGGAACGAAAAGTCTAACGGTCCAAGCTTTCCGTCTGCGCCTACCCGAAAGTCGTTCGCACGTGACCTGACGTTTGACGGCAAATTGAATTCGTTTCCACCGGAGTGATAATTCGTGAAAGCTACGCCAGACACACGTTCCGGTGAAAAACCGATATTGAATCGAATCGTTTGGTTCTTCGGTAAAATCGTCAGGTCGAAATCGCCGAGCTGCATCCGCCTGTCGTTGTTATGCTCGCCAGTGAATTGCTTTGGAGCAACACTGAACGTTGCCGGAGAAAACACCCAGTTCGGATTAGCGAAATTGTTAAGGAACCGGTAGTACTTGAAGCGGCGATAGGAACCTTCAAACCGGTACCACTTCGCATTCTCCGCACTGACGCGAACATTTCCCTGAGGGTCTGCTCCCCAGCCTGTTGAGGTAACCAGAAGAGTATCGAAAAGGCCGCCACTACCGTCTTTCGATTTCATTAAAAAACTACTGTCGAAGACGCGCGGGCCGGCTTTGTAGTTCAGATCGCTCTTGTACTTATTAACGTCGCCACCGACTCTGATCCCGCGATAGCCAAATTCAAGACTCGACACCACGTTGTAATCACCCACAGCGTCAGGTGTCTCATTAACAGTACCGTCTGCCTTTGGACTGGGGCTCGGCGCTGCTTGTTGGGCTCGGGCTGTAGCTACGAACAACGTTATCAGGCCGAGTAAAAGTAACAGATGAGTGCCATGCTTTTTCATGATCGTCCTCGCAAACTTCAGCCTTCAGGAATAGCGTCACCGGAAAAACACCGGACTGGATCGAGATCCGTGAATCTTCACGTGACAGTTGGTGCAATTCGCATACTGCGCATTCAGATTGTGTTGTGGTCCGGCAGGCTCGATAGCACCGACGTCATGCGCCGAGCTGTGGCAAGTCAAACAAAGCTGTGCCACGCGGCTGGTTGTTAACAATCGTGGATTCGCTGAACCATGCGGTGTATGACAGGAAACACAACCCTCTGTTTTGACCGGCGCGTGTTCGTAAACAAATGGACCTTGTTTATCAGCGTGGCATTTAATGCAGGCGGAATCCGCGCCGGTTGCGAGTCGGGTTTGCTTGAGTTCAAAGCCGCCGTGGGGATTGTGGCAGTCGCTACACTTCATCGCGCCTTCCAAAACCTTGTGATGGAAAGGCAAGTTAAACTGATGCTTTACTTCGGAGTGGCAACTCAAGCAAAGTTGTGGCTCATTCAGCTTGAGCAAACGAATTGAAGCAAACCCGGGCTTCTGCGCGTTCGCTGTCGAGACCAGGACATTGGAACTGGCCAGGTTTCTTCCTGTATCCGTCTGGTGCGAAGAGTGGCAGTCAATGCAACCAACGTCATTACGCCAGTGCTCACCGCGTCGGAAGTTGTTGTGCTCTTCCCTGCCCGCGTGACATCCCAGGCAAGTTTCAGAGATCTCTTTGGACGATTTGTTCTTAAAAGAAATTATCTTCTTCGGATCGCCTTCTTCGATGTGCGCCTTGCCTGGTCCATGACATGACTCACAGCCGGTTGCCTTATCTTTCCAACTGCTAATCTTTATGAGTTGTGCGTGTGAAGTGTGAGAGAACGCTTTGAATTGATCTTCGTGACAGTCCTTACAGGTGTCGCTGCCCACATAGTCTTCTTTGTTGTATGCAGCGGGCTTGGGCTGGCCTTGTTTTGTGGATTGCGAAGAGGTGCCGGAAGCCAGCCACATCGTCGCGACAATCAGCGACAGGCAAAGGATCAGCGACTTGATGATTCTGCTTACACGCAACTCGGAACCTCTCTTTCAAGGCACGATCGAAAATCATTCGATCGATTGATCTAACGTTGCTCGATAAACCGCGCTTGAGCTAGTTGTTTATTTGCCTGCTTGAATAAGGTTGGGCGAGATGACTTTGGTGTCAGCAGAATACCTCTTCCCGGCAAACTGTCAAGATATTTGAATCGCCCACGGTGGCAACTTAGCAATGAGTATGCCCTTGTCGAGTAATCGCCGTGTCGGCAGGAATTTAACGGTTTTCCAATTCGAAATCAGTTGCTTCTGAGAACTTTCGCCCAAGCCCCTGCGAAACTTTGCGCACTCATCCGGTTAAGCAAAGCCATGGATTAGACGGAGTGCTTACGGATTTGGCACTAATCATCCGTCATCAATCCGTGTTCATCCGTGGTCCATTCTTTGCAGGAGCCCTGAAGCGGTTGGATACCGAGGTTCATCCCTCATAGCAGCCCGCAACTGCTTACAGGGTCAGGGAGAAATGGAGGTTTGAAATGGCTAAAGACGATCGAGACATCCTCGAACTACTCAAAGATGAACTCAGTTTCATCGAGCAAGGCGGATACGGTCGTTCGGTCCGCACTCCGTGGAAGCCGACTTCAACCTTCCAGGACTCCCTGACCTGCATTAACTACGGGTATCCATATCGCGCCCATCCCTGCAACGAATGCCATCTAATTGATTTCGTTGACTCCGAGCATAAATGCGCCGAGATACCGTGCCATCACATTCCTCTAGATGAGGCTGGAGAAACGATTGAAGAACTCGAAGCAAGGGATAACTGCGCCAAGCTCGAACACAAGGTAACAGACTGGCTACGTACCAGAATTAAGCAAATTGAGGAGGAACGCGCCGCGCAGGCCATGGCTGGATGTCCCTGAAAGGAGGTCGAAACACCTGGGTCCAGTTGGCTTACTTAGTTACATTTGTACTCGACATCCACCATGACTCTACGCAGCACTCTTACCTTAACAGCATAGATGGGCCGAGTGGTTTGTGCTTTCTCGCCGAAGCAGGTTGATTCTTCACCTTCCGCGGCGAATTTACTTTTTGACGGTCTCGAAATTGCTTGATACCGCGGCTTACGTCGTAGAGCCAGTAATCGGGGTGGATTTGCTCAAAAACAATCGAGCGGCTGCGGAGATTTCCGAAAAATGAACAACCAACAAATCACAATCGATGGCAATGAAGCTGCGGCACACGTCGCTTACAAGACAAATGACGTCATCGCTATTTATCCGATCACACCTTCGTCTCCGATGGGTGAGGTTTCGGATGCATGGTCCGCCTCTTCTGAAAAGAACATTTGGGGCATGACCCCGATTGTGCGTGAGATGCAATCGGAAGGCGGTGCGGCCGGCACAGTTCACGGAGCATTACAGACTGGTTCGTTGACCACAACGTTCACATCGAGCCAGGGTCTCCTGTTGATGATTCCGAACATGTTCAAGATTGCAGGCGAGCAAACCAGCACGGTGTTTCACATCGCCGCACGTTCAATTGCCACTCACGCACTCTCAATATTCGGCGATCACAGCGACGTCATGACCACGCGGACGACAGGCTGGGCAATGTTGTTTGGCAACTCCGTCCAGGAAGCAATGGACTTCGCTTTGATAGCGCAGGCAGCCACCCTGCGCGCCCGGGTCCCCTTCCTTCACGTGTTCGATGGTTTTAGAACTTCGCACGAAGTCATGAAGATTCAGATGCTCTCCGACGAGCAGATTCGCGCGATGATCAATGATGACCTCGTGCAGGCGTGTCGCGCGCGTGCGTTGACGCCGGATCACCCGATTATGCGCGGCACGGCACAGAATCCAGATGTGTTCTTTCAATCGCGCGAACGTGCGAACCCGCTCTATTTCGAAACTCCGAAAATCGTGCAGCAGACGATGGACGAGTTTGCACGGCTTACGGGCCGGCACTATCACCTGTTTGATTATGCAGGGGCTCTCGATGCCGAGCGCGTGTTGATAATGATGGGATCCGGTTGTGGTGCAGCAGAAGAAACGGTTGAAGCCCTTCGTGCGCGTGGAGAAAAAGTAGGTCTGTTGAAAGTCCGCCTTTACCGACCTTTTCCGGTAGCGGATCTGATTCGAGCCTTGCCTGTTTCCGTAAAGGCTATTGCGGTACTCGATCGAACAAAGGAGCCGGGCAGTATTGGTGAACCGCTTTACCAGGACGTCATTACGGCACTAAGCGAAGGGGAGGTACCGTTTGCGATGCCACGTGTTATTGGCGGCCGTTATGGACTCTCGTCGAAAGAATTTACGCCGGGAATGTGCAAAGCGGTGTTCGACGAGTTGAAGGCAGCGAAACCAGGAAACCACTTCACGATCGGTATCCAGGACGATATTACCCACACGAGTCTCGTTTACGATGCAGATTTCATCATCGAGCCCGACGATCAAGTGCGTGGGATATTTTGGGGACTCGGCGCCGACGGCACGGTCAGTGCCAACAAAAACTCCATCAAGATCATCGGCGAGGAGACTACGGATCATGCACAGGGGTATTTCGTCTACGACTCAAAGAAATCCGGTGCGATGACTGTTTCGCATTTGCGTTTCGGCAAGAGTCCGATCCGCAGTACCTACCTCATTCAACGTGCGAACTTCATCGCGGTTCATCAGTTCAAGTTTCTTAACGCGTACGACGTCCTGGCTCAAGCCATGGATGGAGCAACACTGCTGCTGAACAGTCCTTACCCGCCTGAAGATCTCTGGGACGAGTTAACCGGATCGGTTCAGGACCAGATCATCCGGAAACAGATCAAGGTTTACACGATTGACGCTTATGCAGTGGCAAGGGATAAAGGGCTCGGCAATCGGATCAACACGATCATGCAAACGTGTTTCTTTGCGATTAGTGGTGTGCTCGAGAAGGACGTTGCGATTGAGAAGATCAAAGCCACAATTCGCAAGACGTATGGCAAGCGAGGTGACGCGATCCTCGAACAAAACTTCGCCGCTGTTGACGCTGCGCTCGACCATCTCTATGAAGTGTTGGTACGTGGTGAAGTAACCAGGACTCTTGGTCACACGAACACCGTTCCCACTATAGCGCCCGAGTTCGTGCAAAGGGTGACGGCGGAGATCATCGCGGGTCGTGGTGATCAATTGCCTGTCAGCGCTTTTCCGATCGACGGTACCTATCCGCTCGGCACGGCGCAGTGGGAAAAACGAAATATCGCGCAGGATGTACCCGTTTGGGAACCTGATCTCTGTATCGAGTGCGGCAAGTGCGTTCTTGTTTGTCCGCACGCGTCGATTCGCGCGAAGATCCTGGAAGACAGCGATCTTGCCAGCGCGCCTTCGGGATTCAGGTACATACCGGCAAAATGGCGTGAACTGCCGGACAACCATTACACGATCCAGGTAGCGGTGGAAGACTGCACGGGTTGCCAACTCTGCGTTGAGGTCTGTCCCGCGAAGGATAAACACGAGCCGTCGCGCAAAGCCTTGAACATGACGCCGTTAACAACAATGGTTCGCGACCACGGCAGAATGGATTGGAACTATTTCCTGAAATTGCCAGAGATTAATCGCAACGGGAAACTTCAATTTGGATCCGTAAAGAATGTGCAACTGTTGCAACCGCTCTTTGAATTCTCGGGCGCTTGCGCGGGCTGCGGCGAAACCCCGTATATCAAACTTCTGACGCAGCTCTTTGGTGATCGCGCCATCATCGCGAACGCGACCGGATGCTCGAGTATCTACGGCGGCAATCTACCCACGACACCATATACGATTAACCGGGAAGGTCGCGGTCCGGCCTGGAGTAATTCTCTTTTCGAAGACAATGCTGAGTTTGGCCTCGGGATGAGACTGGCCCTGGACCATCAACATGCCTACGCCAGGCAACTCGTGGAGCAACTTCGCTTTCAGATTGGCGACGCGCTCTGTAATAGTATTCTCAATACTAACCAGGCGGATGATAGCGGCATCAAGATTCAGCGAGAACTGGTTGCAGCGCTCAAGGCTAAACTTAAAGACGTCGTCGAAAAAGAAGCGCGCGATCTCGTCAGTGTAGCCGACGCCCTCGTTAAAAAGAGTGTTTGGATTGTCGGTGGTGACGGTTGGGCTTATGACATCGGATACGGTGGTTTGGACCACGTCCTGGCCAGTGGACAAAAGGTGAATATTCTCGTTCTGGACACGGAAGTCTATTCGAATACGGGCGGGCAAGCATCGAAATCAACTCCGACAGGAGCCGTTGCGAAATTCGCGGCTGGCGGAAAAGTCACTGGAAAGAAAGATCTGGGAATGAGCGCGATTCGCTACGGCAACGTGTATGTCGCACAAGTAGCGATGGGTGCTAACGACACGCACACAGTTAAGGCCTTTCTCGAAGCTGAAGCTCACGATGGTCCGTCCTTGATCATCGCTTACGGACATTGTATTGCCCACGGTTTGGATATGGCCAAAGGAATGCACCAGCAGAAGCTCGCTGTTGATTCCGGTCACTGGCCGTTATATCGATTCGATCCCCGGCGAACAGATGAAGGCAAGAGCGCTTTTCAATTGGATTCAGGCGACCCGAAGATACCGTTGAAGGATTACATCTACACAGAAGGCCGATACCGGATGCTACTTAAAAGCGATCCCGAGACTGCGAGCCACTTGTTGGGCGAAGCGGAAAAAGTGATTCAACGACGGCTGCAACAGTACAAGCAACTCGCAGCGATCTAGATTTCGGAGGTTAGTTTGGACAGGATTAACAGAATGTAGCAGAATTCACAAGATTCTATCCTGTGAATCCTGCAATCTTGTCAACGGCTTTACTGCCGAAGCAGTTGCGACAATGCGATCAAGAGCTTCTCGGCCGTGTAAGGTTTGTTCAGGAAAATCTGCACGCCTTCGAGCGTTCCCTCACCAGGCTTGTGCGTTGCAGCAAGCCCGCTCGCCGCAATGATCTTTACCTCGGGATTCATACGCTTTAGCGCTCGAATCGTCGCTGGACCATCCATGAACGGCATTACCATGTCGGTCAACACCACCGCGATCTCATTTTTCCGATCGGCATAGATCGCCAGGGCTTCTGTTCCGTCCGCAGCCGTCACCACCACGTAGCCAAATGCCTCTAAAGTTCCGCGGGTTATTTCACGAATCGAATTCTCATCATCCACAACAAGAATTAACTCGCCGTTCCCGGTCGGCAGATTCGTTTGCAACGGACGCTCGTCACGGTCGCCCGGCATATCGATAGCTGGAATGTAAATCGTGAACTGGCTGCCCTTATGCGGTTCGCTATATACATTAATGAATCCACCATGACTCTTCACGATCGTGAGCGCCGTGGAAAGTCCGAGTCCGGTGCCCTTCGTCATCTCCTTCGTTGTGAAAAACGGCTCGAAAATCCGGCTTTGCACCTCTGGCGACATTCCGGGTCCGGTGTCGGAGACGGTGATTACAACAAATCTCCCCGCCTTTGCGTCGATGTGCATTCGAGCATAGTTTTCGTCAACAAAAACGTTTTCAGCTTTGATCGAAATGGCTCCGCCTTCGGCCATTGCGTCACGGGCGTTTACGCAGAGATTCATCAACACCTGGTGCATCTGCGTCGCATCTGCGGAGATCATCCAGAGATCGTTTGGAATCTGAAAAGTGATCTCGATCGATTTGGGCAGGGTTTCACGAAGAATCTTCACTATCTCTTTGATCAGATGCTTTGGTTGCAGCGCGACGCGTTCTCCTTCGACGCCCCTTGCAAACGACAACACCTGCCGCACCATGTTGCCACCGCGTTCGGCATTACTGCGTAGCACCTCGAGCCACTTTACGCTTTCCGGATCCTTCGCTCTTAACGCCAGCATGTCGATTGACATCAGAATTGGCGACAAGACGTTGTTCAGATCGTGAGCAATGCCGCCGGCGAGTGTGCCAATCGATTCCATTCTCTGCGCGCGTAGAAACTGGGTTTCCATTCGCTTCTTTTCAGTGATGTCGGTGTTGATTACCAGAATGGCTTTCGGACGTTCGTGCTCATCGCGCACGAGTGTCCAGCGACTGCCCACAGTGATTTCACTTCCGTCACGGCGTTGCTGGCGCAGTTCACCACTCCACTCACCGCGCTGCATGACCGCTTGTTGCGCCTCCTCGAATTGGGGCCCCGAATGTTTCAGCCCAATAGCCGAGACGTTTTTGCCAATAACTTCGGCGGCGCTCCAACCATAAATTCGTTCCGCACTCTTGTTCCAAAAGAGGATATTGTGTTCGAGATCTCTAACGAGAATTGCGTCCTGCGCCTGGTCCAACAATGCAGCCTGCTCGAGGATTCGTTCTTCGCCGCGTTTGCGTTCCGTGATGTCGTTTCGGATAGCGACATACTGATAGGGTTTGCCTTCAGTGTTGAGAAAAGGGACGATAGTCGTATCTACCCAGTAATAACTCCCGTCCTTCGCGCGGTTCTTGATTTCGCCATGCCATACGTGCCCGCTGGCGATCGTGGTCCAGAGGTCTCGTATAAACTCCTTCGAGTGATAGCCGGAGTTAATGATGCGGTGATCCTGACCGAGTAGCTCTTCGCGAGAGTACTTCGAGATCTCGCAAAACTTATCGTTGACATAATTGATGATGCCGCGCTGATCTGTAATGGCGACAATGGCAGCCGAATCGAGTGCAAACTTAATGTCAGCGAGTTCTTTGAGAGAACGGCGTAGAGCGTCTTCTTGCATGAGGTCTTTGTCTGGAGTGATTGGATTAGAGGTAGTCATTTAGCTGTCAATAAAGGGCCCGCGACCCCTGCATTATATTCTGAGCTTTTGAGCAAAACTAGAGTCGTTCGCGCATTGACCCCTGTCAATTATCGATAATATAGTCACGGGCACAAACCCACTCAACAGGGCTTGAAGAAATGCTGAAGGTAAATGCAAACGAAATCAATATCAACTATGAATTTCTTCAGCGTCATTCCGGATAAGATGGCGAAGGCTCTATCCATCATCAGCGCGCTCTTTATTGGCATGGTCCTCCCGCCGAACACGCAAGCTCAAGCCGATGTATGCCACGTCTATGTTGTTGATTCAGTCCGGGCAAGCCGATACTACGATGCTTCTGAAAAGGACCGAGCACGACTCGCCAAAAGGGCTGAAACAGTCTTCCCCGAGTTTCGTCCCACGATTGGCGAAGAAGAATTGACGACAAAGACTTATCGTTTTCCGAGAAGCAAGCTCATCATCGTTGCTAGTGTCTTCTACACTGATGAATCATTGCGTTCGGTAAAGAGCGCCGACTCAATCCTTGTGGGGATCGTCGTGTCCCATAAGCGGCGGAGAGAATCCCTGTCCGCCGACAATAACGCTGTGGCTGAAGCTACGTACACTGGCGAGCCCATGACTGTTAGGGCCAAAACACTCGTGTGGGTAAATGACAGGTCGTATGTCGTGGGTATTGAATGTCATTGCAAGGAAAAGGCGGATCCCGGTCACGATGAAACGGAAAATCTAAATTACAAGGAATAGTGTTACTATTTCAGCAGAGGAAACCTATTATGACCTTCACGGTTGAGTATGAGCGAGAAGATGATGGTCGCTGGTTAGCTGAAGTAGTGGAGTTGCCAGGCGTTCTTGCTTACGGAGCAAACGCTGATGAGGCAATTGCGAAAGCTCAAGCGCTAGCTCTTCGTGTACTGGCAGACCGTCTTAAACACGGAGAAGGCAAGCCAGAATTTGTCAGCATCTCGTTCGCGGCTGCGTGAGCCAATGGCCCTCAGTTAAAGCAAAGCGCGTTCTCGCCGCGCTTCTACGAATAGGCGGCAAATCAAACGTGAATCTGGTTCTCACAAAGTTCTTTCGCGTTCTGGTTGGGCGGATTTCATTTTTGCATTTCATGATGGAGATGAGATCGGACCTAAGATGTTAGCTAGAATTTCAAAGAATACCGGTCTTAAAGCCACTGATCTGTAGTCTAAAAGGATCAGGACAGCTCAAAGTCGTGTTCAAGCCTGACTCAGGACGAGCAGTCACAATTGGAAGGCCTTACCCCGAGCCATTACCTGCCGGCGCAGCCCAAAACATTTTTGCCGAACAAGCAAGCCTTGCTGCCCAATTATGAAGGTGAGGACTCCGTGTGTTAAGGCTTGATCGTTAATCCAGGACCGAATAGTTTGTACGCACAATGAAACTCTTGATCATTGGCGGCACACGGTTCGTTTTGTCTGGGCCAGTGACGAGTTTCTGCTGGCAGAAGGCGTTGCAGCATGGAGTGAAATGCCGCTGTGGCTGCCGGAAGAAGCAGCGCCACACCGGAAGGGGTTCATGTTCATCAGTCCTGACAAAGCCATTGCTCACGGGCTAACTTTTCGCCCACTCGCTGACACAATCAGTGATACGCTCGCCTGGTATCGTGCAAATCAGGGCGATGAACCATTGAAAGCCGGCCTCAAGAGTGATAAAGAACGAGCACTCTTGGACAAATTGCACGGATCGTAAGCGATCGGTGAAGTCAAACCACGCGAACCAACAACCGTCCGAATGGAGCGCACGTTATGTCTAAAAAGATCTTACTGGTTCTGACGCCGGCAATACTCGCCCTCGTAATCGTTGTTCAATTCCCTGGCAATGAGACAGTTCATTCGCAGGGGCGCCCAACGGTCACACCCGAGATGCTCGAACGGCGCAGAGCCATCGAGAATGAACTCCAGTCAATTGCGATCGTCGAGCGCAAACTCATGATCCCGATGCGCGATGGTAAACGAATCGCAACTGATGTCTATCGTCCGAAAGACACGTCAAAGAAATACGCAACAATCTTCGTGCGTACTCCTTACAACTTTAACTTCTGGGACGTTCGCAATGGCGTGCCACGCGATCTCTCCACGGAACTCGAGGCCGTCAAACGCGGCTACGCCTATGTCAACATGAACGAACGTGGTCGTTTCTTTTCTGAAGGCAACTACGACATCCTTGGCCCACCACTCACTGACGGAGTCGACGAATTCAACTGGATCGCAAAACAGCCGTGGTCCAACGGTAAGGTCGGCACGATCGGTTGCAGCTCAACCGCAGAATGGCAATTGGCGGTCGCCGCTCAAGGCAATCCAGCGTATACCACGATGATCCCTCAAGGCTTTGGCGCTGGTGTCGGACGTGTGGCTCCCTACTTCGAACAGGGTAACTGGTATCGCGGCGGCGCTGTCCAGATGCTGTTCATCGCCTGGCTATACGGCCAGCAGAACCAGATCCGTCCGATGTTTCCGCCCGACGCATCTCAGGAAGACCTGATACGAGCATCGAAGGCCTTCGATCTCGCGGCTCAGTTACCGCCAGTCGATTGGGCGAAAGCGCTTCGTCACCTGCCTGTCAAAGACATTATGGAAGCTGCTGGTGGACCACACGGCATCTTTGCGGATCGAATGCCGGTCGAGACAGGGGGTGCGATGATTCAACGCGAACCGAACGATCCTGCCTGGTACAAAGGCGGTTTGTGGCACGACAACATGAGAATCAACATTCCGGGTTTCTGGTTTATGTCGTGGTACGACGTCTCGATTGGTCCAAACCTCGCTGCGTTCAACCATGTGCGGAAGACTGCAGCGCCGGAGATCGCCAATCAGCAGTACGCTGTCATCGCACCTGCGCTACATTGCGCCTACAAACGTGCAACTGAAAACACAATAGTCGGAGAACGGAGCGTTGGTGACGCGCGGCTGAATTATGACGAGCTCACCTATGGCTGGTTCGATCACTTCCTTAAAGGCGAAAGCAACGGAATGCTCGAGAAGATGCCTCGTGTTCGTTACTACACGATGGGTCTCAATAAGTGGCAAACATCTGACACATGGCCGCCCGCCGGCGCACAGTCGTTGAGTTTCTTCCTGTCCAGTAGCGGCAGGGCCAACACGATGAGCGGCGACGGCGTTCTCGCTGACACAGCGCCCACATCAGATAATCCTGACAAGTTTGATTACGATCCGATGAATCCTGTGCCATCTCTGGGTGGCAACGTTTGCTGCACCGGAAACGCGATCAACGCGGGCTCATGGGATCAGCGCAAGAATGAGACAAGACCAGACATCCTCGTCTACACCACGGAGCCGTTGCGGGAGGGTCTCGAAGTAAGTGGACCAATTGAAGTGACGCTTTATGTTTCCTCTGATGCAAAGGATACCGACTTCACCGTCAAACTCATCGACGTCTATCCAGACGGTCGTGCCTTTAATCTCGACGAAACCATCCAGCGCATGCGTTATCGCAACGGCTACGACAAACCAAACGTCTGGATGGAAGCTGGCAAGGTGTATAAAGTGACATTGCAGCCGATGGTCACCAGCAATTACTTCGACGCTGGACACCGGATTCGGATCGAAATATCCAGCAGCAACTTCCCTCGATTTGATCGAAACCTGAATACAGGTGGAAAGAATTACGATGAATCGAAAGGTGTCGTCGCACACAACGAGGTTCACCACTCGAAGCAGTATCCCTCGGCAATGAAGATCACGGTGGTCCGAAAAGGATCCTAAGTGTGGCAGTGGTTTTTGCGTATCCTGTGCCTCTTTGCGGCACCTGAGGAAGAGTAACCAGAACTATGAAACCAAAAGAACTGACTATACGCGGCCTGATTCTGGGCGCGTTGATAACGACGATCTTCACCGCAGCCAACGTCTATCTGGGACTTAAGGTGGGCCTCACCTTCGCGTCGTCGATTCCGGCGGCCGTTATTTCGATGGCCATCCTGAGCGTCGTGAAAGACTCTTCAATACTCGAGAACAATATCGTTCAAACCGTTGCTTCGGCTGCGGGCACACTCTCGGCAATTATTTTTGTGCTGCCAGGGTTGGTGATCGTCGGCTGGTGGACCGGATTCCCGTTCTGGCAATCGTTTTTGATCTGCCTGAGCGGTGGCATTCTCGGTGTGTTATTTACGATTCCTCTCCGGCGCGCGCTCGTGACCAACTCCGATTTGCCTTACCCGGAGGGTGTCGCTGCCGCTGAAGTTCTTAAAGTCGGTTCAGGAACACGCGGTGAAACAAAAGACGAGTCGGGCGAAGCCCGAGAAGGTCTCATCGCTGTGATTCTCGGTTCCGTCGCATCAGCAGGTCTGGCAATCTTAACCGCGACGCGAATTGCTGCCGCTTCAGTGACTGGTTTCTTTCGCATCGGTGCTGCTGCTTCCAGCGGCTACGACATCGCATTCTCACTCGCGCTCGTTGGGGCCGGCCATCTCGTCGGTCTTTCAGTTGGCATGGCGATGTTGACCGGACTCATCATCGCATGGGCCATCGCCGTACCTGTTTTGACGTCTATGAACTCGCCGGCAGAAGGCGCGACACTCGTAGCTTATACGCTTGGAATCTGGCGCACACAGGTGCGCTTTATCGGCGCCGGAGCAATCGCGGTTGCCGCAATTTACACCCTTGCCAGACTCGCAAAGCCTGTCGTCGGTGGGCTAGTCAGTACCCTTGCGAGTTCTCGCTCAAAGGAACGCACAGACGATCTTGACCGCGATCTTGCGCCGGGCTGGATCCTCGCACTTACGGCTGCCTGTCTTTTGATTGCCGGCTGGCTGGCCTTTTCATTTGTACGCTCGACAGTGCTTGCGCCCAACGCAATAACTCTAACCCTAATCGCGGTGCCGTTCGTGCTGCTGGGCGGCTTTCTGATCGCCGGAATTTGCGGTTACATGGCCGGACTGATTGGCGCTTCAAACAGTCCGATATCGGGCGTCGGCATTCTGTCGATCGTTCTTTGTGCTTCGGTCCTGATCCTCGCCGTTTCGCCAAACACCGCTACTCAACCGGCGCTCGTTGCATTCGCACTTTTCATCACAGCCATCGTTTTCGCGTGTGCGACCATCTCAAACGACAATTTACAGGATTTGAAAACCGGTCAGCTCGTAGGCGCTTCACCAATGCGCCAGCAGATTGCTTTGATCGTCGGCGTTGCGGCGGGAGCATCTGTTATCCCGTTTGTTCTCAATTTGCTGGCCACTGCTTATGGTTTTGCAGGAGCCGCAAACGTCGGCGTTGTGGCCCCAAACCCATTACCTGCGCCTCAAGCGACCTTGATTTCTGCGCTTGCTCAGGGTGTGATCGGGGGGAATCTCAATTGGAAAATGCTCGGCATTGGCGCGCTGGTTGGTGTTGGTCTAATTTTGCTGGACACGACTCTCGGTGCATTTAACAAACTGCGCATTCCGCCCCTCGCGGTCGGGATCGGAATCTATCTGCCGATGTCTGCAACTTTCGCAGTGGTTGTTGGCGCGGTGATCTCACACTGGTACGGCAAGCGTGCGAAGGCATCGGCAAATCCCGATCGTGCCGACCGTCTCGGAACCCTCGTCGCTTCGGGATTGATTGTTGGCGAAAGTATCTGGGGTGTAATCAATGCCGGACTTATTGTTGGCCTATCGAACGATGCGCCGATTGGCCTGGCGCCTGAGAGTTTTGTGTTGGGACCATGGCTCGGTGTCCTCGGTTTCGTGGGAATCATCGTCTGGCTGTACTGGTGGATGTTGCAACGAAGCAAGTCCGCAACGTTGTAATTGGAGACCAGCGTGCCGGGCTTGAGTTACGCATTCCTGGTCCTGGTTCGTCGCTGCCAGGGTCGGTTCAGTCTTCCCATTCTCGAGGGAATGAAGGGTTTGTTACGGGTCACTTTGTACACTTATTCCGGTGATTACAAGAACTGTCCCAGGTTGGAGAAGTTACTAAAAACAGAGGATCGTGGCCGCGACATCGAAACGAATGTCATCAAGCTCGAAGCCAATATGGATTTCAAGGATCTCAAACTCACCTTTCCTTTCCGTATTGCGAAAAAGCCAAAGATCCGCAGTAGTCAAATTAAACGAATAAAAGACGGATGGATTTTGGAGGTTAAATGATCCGCCATCAAATGCTCATTCTGCTCGCAGCACTCTTCCTCAGCCCCACCCTCGCACTTGCTCAGCAAAGCAATGCAACACCAGCGGATAACAAAGCCGCCGATACGGCCCTGAAAGAAAAGGCCTACGAACTACTCGATTCGCTGGCAACACAGATCAGCACGCTGCAATCCGCTGAGAATCGTGCCCGCATCGGCTCAAACATTGCCGCGTCAATTTGGACGCGCGATGAAAAACGCGCTCGCGCGTTGTTCGTCGCAGTCGGAGAAGACATCAAGTTGGGATTGCAGCCACCGCGCGAACAGATTGATCCAAGTGGTGAGAGGGAGTTTTTGATGGTTTTTCTGCATTTGCGAGAGAACACCGTCGATCGGATCGCAAAACTCGATCCGGAGTTTGCCTTCGATTTTCTCAAGACAACTGAAATCACATTCGAAGACCCACCATACGGCGTAGTTGAGAAAGACCGTGCCCTCGCAGCACGACTCGCTAAACAGATTTCCGGCACAAACCCTGACCTGGCGCTCAAAATTGGTCGTAAGGCGCTCGAACAGGGATTCTCAGATGACCTCTTATCACTGATTCGACAACTCCACCGGAAAAATCGGGCGCAGGGAGTGACTTTATACAAGGAGACTGTTCAAAAACTCCGGAACACAAAATTCAAGGAAGATCAGAGAACGATCAGAGAAGACTGGCAGACGATTAGCTTCGCGCAACGACTCGCTGAACTAACGCCTCCGTTGGCAGACGAGACCGCGTTCAGGGAGTACATCGATATTCTGATCTCGGCCGCACTCGCCAATAAGTGTGACAAACCAGATGCGGAAACAGAAGGCGGTTTCTTCTGCTCTCAGGTGGGCGCTATCGTGGAACAGATGAAAAAAGTTGATCCACAACGAGCCGCAAAGCTCAAACATCTGGACTCGGAGGAGGAGGAGGAGGGGCGCCCCTGGGGGCCTGAGATCTATCGTGACGCGGAAGAACTGATTGAAGCCGGCGATTATGATGGAGTGCTTGCTCTTGTTAAGGAGTATCCGGGGAGCAAAAACGCGTTTTACTGGCGCGCATTCCAGGCAGCTCAGGATTCGGGCGACCTCGAGAGCGCCAGGAAAATCGCAAACGATTATGCAGACAATCCTGAAGTGCAAAAGAATATGTTCGATCAACTTGAGCGCGGCAAGCGTGAAGTTGCGCTCACTGACGCTGAACTCGAAGTGCTTTGGAAACAAGCCGAAAATGCCGGCAACCTGCAAGGGCAATACAACTTTCAGGAGCGGTTCAAACTGTTGCTGACAGCGGCTGTTCGGACAGGTTCAAGGGACCGCAAAGCAACTTTGAAGTTCTATGACCAGCTTTATGAACTCGTGCAGGGTATGACGTCAGTAAGCCAGCGAAATTCGATGCAGGCATTCGTGGCGATGCTTTATTGCATGGACAAGAGTGATCGTGGATTCACAATAATGGAATCGCTGATGCCAAAACTAAACGAGTTGATCGATTCGGCAGCTAAACTCGATGGTTTCGATACCAACTACATGCGCGACGGTGAATGGAACATGTCTGCGAGCGGAACGTTGGGTCAATTTCTGACAGAACTCTCCAGGAACGCCGCGTACTTTGCCTGGTGTGATTTCGACCGTGCAGTGAACCTGGCGGCGCAATTCGAACGAACTGAGATCCGCATGATGGCCCAACTAAAGCTCGCCCAATCAATCCTGTCTGGTCCACCCAAACGTAACTCATTCAATGGCTTTCACTGACCGGAGATAAATCGTTGACTTTTCGCACCGTACGCGTTAGATAATCACCGTCCTTTAATTCCATCCTTCGAACGAGGCGTGCGATTGAGCTCATCGCAGAGCTTGAAGCACAACTCGATCCCCTCAGCAGGTTTTTACGAAAAACAGATCGTTTAAGAACACTCAAAGTTAACAACTACGTTACATACACCATATTGACAATTCCGCCGCTAACTAATACTTTCCCCACGCTCTAACGTCTTACACCCTGTTTAAGTCTCAATGGTTTGAAAGGAGATCCAATGGCAGTTCAAGTTATTCTCAGTCAAAAAGGACCGCTACCTCTTACGGTCAACTTTAATTCGCCCGGCGACATTGCTGCATACATATCGGTCAACGGATCGGTATGGACTCAAAATGCCAACACCATGATCGGCATCCAAGTTCAACTCGACGGCCAAAACCTCGGGCAGGCAAAGATATTTTCAAATGGGGTTTCTACTCACCGCGCGGTGGTGCCGGTATATCTTCCGGTTAAGCTTAGTTACGGAAAGCCGCACACGCTTGTCCTCAGCGCTACCTCAGGTACGCTCTCCGATCTTAACGACTTCTTCACTGTAGTACTCCACTACTGAGCCTTTAGAGAAGGAGCCACGGATTTAACCCGACATAAATCCGTGCCGGGAATGAATGCTTGACGACAAAGTAGCATTAGTCGCCGGAGCCACACGCGGCGCCGGCCGTGGCATCGGACCCATACGTCGATCGATGGAACGGTCAGTCACTTTCGAGTGGACAACTCGCGCAAGAATACGGATTCCAAGATCTTGATGGCTCCCAACCGGATGCCTGGCGCTACGTTGTTGAAGTGCAGGACGCCGGTAAACCTGCAAACGCAAAAGGATATCGATGATGACCTTACGACCGATCCAGGAGTGCATAATTGACGATCACCATCGATGACCTGCGACGCTTCACGGTTACCCGAAACTTTCCCAAACCAACGACACTCAACCGCGCCCTTCAACAAATGGGTTTTGTGCAGGCCGATCCGATTCGTGCTCCGGCGCGAGCGCAGGATCTGATCCTCCGTCACCGCGTCAAGAACTATCATGCCGGCGACCTCGAGCGTCGCTACTCAGAACTCGATATCGAAGAAGATTTTTTCGTCAACTATGGCTATGTCACGCGAGCTCTGCAGGTGTTGATGCACCCGCGCTCAAATTCGCGGGTGCCTGCCGCCGACGTCGCCTGGCCATGGGCAGCTGGTGAAAAGAAGAAGGCCAAACTCCTGCTCGATTTTGTGCGTGAGCGTGGCCTTGTGCACCCGCGTGAGGTTGACGAACACTTCGCGCACGGCAAAATCACGAATTACTGGGGCGGCTCGTCCAATGCCACTACACGTTTACTCGAGGCGATGCACTACGTCGGACTACTCCGTATCGTGCGACGAGAAAAAGGTATTCGCATTTATGCGGTTCACCAACACGCACCAGTTCCGCGCGGGATCGCTGACCGTCGCGCACGCATCGATGCACTCGTTGACGTCGTCGTTCGCATCTATGCGCCGCTGCCTGGTCCCAGTCTTTCTTTTTATCTGAGACGTTTGCGCTTTGCCGCGCCGCAGTGGAGAAAAGAATTGCCGGCGGCGTTGAGCCGAGCCAAAGAGCGCCTGTCTCACGCGCGCGTTGGAAAGTTCGACTGGTACTGGCCCGCGAATGAAAACGCAGGGGATCAAACAACACCGGAAGTTGTTCGCTTTTTGGCGCCCTTCGATCCGGTAGTACACGATCGCGATCGGTTTGAACTGCTCTGGAACTGGACTTACCGTTTCGAAGCCTACACGCCTGCACCGAAACGCAAGCTTGGCTACTACGCGATGCCACTGCTGTGGCGCGACCATGTGATTGGCTGGGCCAACTTGTCAGTAAAGAACGGCGGCCTGGAATGCGATCTAGGATATGTCAGCGGTAAGGCACCGAATGATCGTAACTTCAACCGCGAACTTGAATCGGAATTTGAGCGCATGCGAAACTTCCTGCGTCTCTAAAAACATCGGCAGCAGATTAACGCTGATCTGCGTTCATCCGCGTTAATCTGCGGCTAATTCTTTTACCAGCGCCAGTTGATTCTGTAGACCCACGCGAGGCGATCGAGGCTCTGCCTCACGCTGCGCCAGTCTGCCTCCGAGGTTCGCCCGGTGCGATTGCGGCGCATGAAGCGATCAATCGCGCGCCCGCGTGCAAGTACTTCACGCGCGAGACCCGGCGCGCTGCCACGGTCTTCATAACGATTCTTCAAGTGGTCCGTCGCCTCTTCAAATTGATGCACGTAGCTATTGATCTCGTCTTCTAAACGCGTGCCGTTGAGCGCGCTGTGATCGAGATCGCTATCCAACGATTTTGCGAACCGATCCGTATCGTCTTCGAGTCTTTTCAAGGTCTCTTTTAGATCGCCTCGAAACCACTGTGCCTGAGTTGCAACCGGCGCACATAGAACGAACGCAGCCAACCCTATTAGAATGAGTATCGACCTCTTCATTTTAGCTCCTCGCATCATGAGTTGAAGTGTTGAAGTCACAAACGACAATATCTTTATCATGGACCAGACGAGGACGTCACCGTCATTTGCTAACCTGGTCGCACTCAAACGATAATCGGCGCCCATATGGAACCATTGAAAACCCTCTACCCTGAGATCGAACCGTACGACAGCGGATACATTCGCGTCTCGCCGGTTCATGAACTTTACTATGAACAATGTGGCAACCCCAACGGAAAGCCTGTCGTGTTCCTGCATGGTGGGCCAGGCGCGGGATTGATTCCTGACTACCGGCGTTTTTTCGACCCGGAGGCTTATCGCGTAATTCTTTTCGCACAACGCGGTGCAGGTCGTAGCAAACCACACGCTTCACTCGACGACAACACGACCTGGCATCTCGTAAGCGATATCGAACAAATCCGCGAACGCTTCGGAATAGATCAGTGGCTCGTGTTTGGTGGTTCCTGGGGAAGCACGCTCGCGCTTGCTTACGCGGAAACACATCCGGAACGGGTGCGCGGTCTGGTGCTGCGAGGCATTTTCCTCTGTCGTCCCAGGGAGATTAGCTGGTTTTACGAAGACAGTCAGGGGGCCAGCGCAATCTTTCCTGACAAATGGGAACCATATGTACGCCTCATTCCCGAGGCTGAGCGTAGCGATATGATCGGCGCCTATTATCGGCGCTTAACCAGCGATGATGCGTCGGTGCGTCTCGAGGCAGCGCAGGCGTGGTCCATCTGGGAGGCAAGCGCCTTAAAACTGCTTCCGGATCAGAAGATGATCGATGACTTCGGCGAGCCCGAAATGGCAATCGCCCTCGCGCGTATCGAGTGTCACTACTTTGTGAACAACTGCTTCTTCGACACCGACAATTATCTGATCGAACACGTCGATCGGATACGGCACATTCCGGCATTCATCGTACACGGACGTTACGATATGGTCTGCCCGTTCATGAACGCGTGGGATCTACATCGCGCGTGGCCCGAAGCAAGGCTTCACGTCATTCCCGACGCTGGACACGCCGCCACCGAACCCGGCATTGCCGACGCCCTCGTCCGCGCCACCGACAGCTTTCGGTAATCGAATTCATCGAGAGGATTGAGTCGTGTCACTGGTTGGCGCTTGATTCCACGGTGGTGGTTTCATAGCGTCTCCATTATTTGATCGCGACCGGGTTAACGATCGACTGCACACCGCCGGTGATTCGTGCGGCGCCCAGCGTGAAAAGGAATTCCCACGCCTGGTCCTTAACCAGCTCTTCCGTGTTGATGTTTTCCAGGATATGAATGCCATTGAGCGGAATCAGGATCTGGTGGACCTCAAAAACACCGGCGTCCTTCTCAAACGGAACCGCTTCGAAGCTCCACGTATCAGAGCCCACCATCGCAATTTCCAGTGAAGCGAGATACTTCGCCCCATCGCGTCCGAGTCCTGGCGCAGCCGAGCCGAAACGTTTGTTGTCTTTACCAATCAGCTTTAGCCAGCCGGTGTAGAACAACACCACGTCGCCCTTCTCAATCGCTTTGAGTCCCTGCCGTTTCATCGCGCCTTCGATCTCAGCTCGATTGAATGCGGTTCCCTCTTTGACAATGTCAGTGTTGAAGTAACCAGCCATGTCGAGCAGTACACCACGCGTTGCGACGGCTGGCACGTGCTCGACACCCAGTTTCTTCAGACCATCCGTGGCTGCAAAATCTCCCGACTTGTTACAGTTGTAATAGAGATTGTCGATACCGATGTGACCCAGACCGTCGAGTTGCGTGCCGATGCCGGCCCAGCCACTGATGATATCGTCGTTGTAAGTCGTCTTGGTGGGTCCAAGCGAGGCGCCGGCGTTTTGACCAGGCTGAACAATCGTGACCGCAAAAGTACGCGGGGGATAAGCTGGTGTGTCTTTATTGGTCTCGATTCCGAGCCGATACGTTTTGCCTTTAGTCACGAGTTTCGTCGCAGCCAGTGTCTTTGCCGGCGTGGCGTAATTGACATTGCCAATCTGATCGTCTGGTCCAAACTTCGATGCGGTCAGACAAGGCTTTTGCTGAGCGTGTGCGCAAATGTTGAAGAGAAGTAGCAGAGCCCAGCTCATGCTAAGCTTTGCAATAAGCTTCATTTCACAGTTTCTCCTGTAGTTTGAACCAGACGTGGGTCGTCTAGTTTTGCGAAGATCGAATTCGAGCTATGACATCAAGCGCGCGGCGGCCATGAGCCAGGATGTGCGTGAGTGGCTCGCGAAAGTTCGCGAGGTCCGGCTTATCCTCGTCGAGCAGTGCGAGACACTTCGTCGCAGCAACAATCAGAGCTTTCAATTCCTGATTGATTTCGTCAGTGCTGGATAACGCCGCTTTACCCTTGTTGGCCGCATAAGAGGCCTCTGCAAGTTGCGCCTGCGTTCGGGCCAGAATTTCCTTCGCAGCGTGATGCTCAATTGCGAGACCGGCAATTCGAGTGGCGACTTCAGTCAGATCTGCTTCGTCGCCTGTTGGCGTGTGGGGCTCTTTGTAATACATCGCGAATGAGCCAAGCACTTTGCCGCGACCCGAAAGGATCGGAGTGGACCAGCAGGCGCGCAACCCGTGTCCGAGTGCGAGCTCACGATAATCGTCCCACAGCGGATCGGCCGCAATGTCAGCCACGACGACCGGTTCGCCGCGATACATGGCGGTACCGCAAGAACCGTTCTTTGGTCCAATTTGCCCGCCGTCGATCGCTGCGACATACTCTTTTGGCAGACTCGGAGCAGCACCATGACGGACGTGATCGCCGTCCTCGCTCAGAAGCAACACGGAACACAACATACCCGGCGACTGTGCTTCGATGAGCAGCACAAGCTTCTCGAGGATTTCAGTAAGCGGGGCGTTTGAAGCGAGCTTTTGCAGGATCTTGCTTTGCCCGCGGCGGAAGTCGTCCTGCTTCTTTTCAGCTTCCGGTTTGGCCGAGACGGAATCAAGACGTGGGAGCTTTTGTGTTTTCTCGGCTGTATCTTCGAGTATTAGTGTTTTGTCCGGGTCGTCCATAGACTTGCTCCGTGGACCTGTATGATTAAGCGCGCCTATTCTACGCCGCGCGATGCGCTTGAAGCCACCCGGTTTGAACGTTGGCTTCACAGGATTGACAAGATTTTGCCGGATGAACAAGATTCTGATCCTGTAAATCCTGAAAATCTTCTAAATCCTGTTGCGGAAATAAGAATTGGTTTACGATGCCACGACTATGAAACGAACCATATTCCTTCCTTCAATCTTATTGCTGCAAGCGAAAAAAGATCCCGAAAGAGGTTTAGCCACAAAAAGGCACAAAAAAGCACATAAAGAAAGTTGACACAAAGGCAAGAGCAAGCGAGATTCGTTTGAAGTCTTTGAGTTCCTTTATTGGTCGCGTAAGAGGGAGAGACAGGTGACGACGTTCGGAAACTATATCAACGGCGAGTTTGTAGAGAGTAAATCGGGTAAGACTTTTCCCAACATTAATCCCGCGAATATCGACGAGATTGTCGGCACGTTTCAATCTTCCAACGAGACCGACGTTGCCGATGCGTGCTCTGTGGCAACTACGGCTCAGGAAGCATGGACTGCGACGCCTGCTACAAAACGTGGCGAGTATCTGTTCAAGGCCGCTGATCTACTCGTCGCGAAGTTACCGCAACTCGGCGAGGAAATGACTCGAGAAGAAGGAAAGACGCTGCCCGAAGCAATCGGTGAAGTTACTCGTGCTATCAACATCTTTCGCTACTTCGGAGGCGAGGGCGCACGGCAATTCTCTTACAACGTACCATCCGAACGTCCACAGGTTTTCTGTTATACGATCCGAAAACCACTCGGCACGGTCGCTTTAATCACGCCGTGGAATTTCCCCTCGGCAATTCCGGCATGGAAGCTTGCCCCTGCTTTGGTAGCCGGCAACACGGTCGTGCTAAAACCCGCATCACTTGCTCCACTCAGTTCATTTCGACTCGTTGAAGCACTGCACGAGGCAGGTATTCCGAAAGGAGTCGTCAACTACATCACTGGCAGTGGTGGCTCTGTCGGCGACGCGTTAACAAGCAATCCCGCAATCAATGGAATTTCATTTACCGGCTCGACTACGGTCGGTGATGCGCTGTATCGCAAGGTGTCGGATCGAAAACTGCGCATCCAACTCGAGATGGGAGGTAAGAATCCGACGATCGTCCTGAAAGATTCTGATCTGAATTACGCCGCTGACATCCTGATCAACGGCGCCTTTTTCTCAACCGGACAAAAGTGCACTGCCTGTAGCCGGGCGATCATTGAGCGTCCGATTTACGAATCATTGGTTCAACTGCTGCTGGAGAAAACGCGGGCACTGAAGGTCGGAAATGGATTGCAGCCGGGAGTACAGATCGGTCCGGCAGTAGATTCACACCAGCTGCAAACGGATCTCGAGTACATCAAGATCGCGAAAGAGGAAGGTGCGGAATTGTTGTGCGGCGGGGCTCGTCTCTCCGGTGGTGAATTCGACAAAGGTTACTTTATTGAGCCGACCATTTTCGGCGGCGTGACGCCAAACATGCGCATCGCACAGGAAGAAGTTTTTGGGCCAGTGCTCGGGTTGATGATTGCGGAAGACTTCGAGAATGCAATGGACATCGCGAATGGCGTGCGCTTTGGACTCTCTGCGTCAATTGTTTCAAAAGATCTAACGCGTGTTCACCAGTTTATTGAGAGGATCGAAGCGGGATTGATCACCGTGAATCTTCCGACAGCTGGCGTCGAGTATCAGCTTCCGTTTGGTGGGACGAAGGAATCGAGCTTCGGCATGCGCGAGCAAGGTCCGCAGGCAATTGATTTTTATTCGGAAACGCGCACCGTGTATCTACGTTATGCGCAGTGAGGACAGCTGCTCTAAGCGCACGGTCCTTTTGCCTGTAAGCGTGTGTCTGCCGCGGGACTCCGCTCATCTTCGATACGAATCTCGGGGCCGTAACTAACCTCATGACAATCGGGCACGGTAAAGACTGTCTTCTTTTTCTGTACCAACAGTGCGCCGTCGAAAGCAAAGTCTAATCGCGTTACGTCATAGGCTCCGCGTTTAACCGGGTCATTGAAATGCCCGATGACTTCCGGGCATTTGCCAAACAACTCCAAACTGAGCCGCCGGTTCTTAACCGTCAGCGTCTTCAAACTACAGCCATCTATTCCGCTGCCGGTCTCGTATTTGAGAATCTCTTTGAAGCTGTCAATTAGATAATTCGCTTCGTAGATGTAGATCAAATTCCTGCCACCGTCGCAGGCGCCGCGGCATTCAAGATGCGAAAGCATCACGATCGCTTCTGGACGGCCGTCGCCTGTAAGATCTGTGAAGTAGACATCGTTGAAATCGAACCAATGCGACGAGGCGCCAACGTTTCGATATTGACCGTCGATTAATGAGAGATCTACTTCCTCACCGTCTGATAACCAGTATTTTCCGTACGAGCGGGTTTTGAAATCGACATGCTCGAAGTTTCGAGGCACAGACCGGAACCTCGGGTTCAGTTCCATAGGTGCTTGAGGCGGCGCCGGCACCTCCAGAACTGGTGAATTCTCGATTGGTCTTGGCGGTAACGTTGACGCCTGGGAAATGCGAGTGTGTTCGATGGGCCTGCGGTTCCCGGGTGCGAGCCGGTGAGCGACGGTGAGAAAACCAATGAATAAGAAGCACACCCCGAGCGCGAACATCACGGCCTTAAATTCCGCGGGGTCAATTGGTCCGCTGTTAACATAACAACCCGTAAAGCGCTTCATAATTGTGCCCCATTATACTGGTGAAGAGCTTTGCCTCAAAAGTCCGAAGTCATTCTTGGACACAGTCAGTACAGGACCTGGTAAGTGATCAGCATGCGATATTTCATAACGATTCTTGACTCCTATCGTTTGACCAGGTCGCTACCGCTCCCTGTACTGACTGTATCCAAGTACGGTTTCCTACTTTTGAGGCAAAGCCCTGGTGAAGCCTAAAATTCTACAGACTTTTCAGTACGTTCCGCGGCTATTGATTCTCTATCTTACGTATTCCCAATGCCAGGGTTCGTAAAAGTAAGGACGAAAGCCGAAGCGTTCAGCGTTGCGCACGAGCCAACGATATACAGGCGTATTAACCTGGATGGCGCGATTTGAGTCCTGTGTATCGACCGGGTTGCCGCCGACGTAGAGATCGAGGGCACGACCTGTGAAGTGCGGGCTATTTACTGCAAGCCCCGCGCTACCTGCATTGGGCGATTGTCGGCGCAGGTTTTCCTGGTATTCGCGCGAACGAAAAGAAGAGACGATCTTCAAGTACTTCTCTTCTGGTGCAAGCTCGCCGGAAGTGGTGTGGACGAGTTTGAGAGCCGGATCGGCAACCGCCGCAGCGATCATTTGTTTGTAAGCAGCGTAAGTTTGTCGTTCCACCTGTCGCAGTTCATCGGCGCGGGATGGGTCGTAAAAATCCGCCGACGGCGCTGTCAGTAACTGATCCGGAGTTGCGTATGTGCGGTCCTTGAGCCGGTTGCTTTGCCACTGAGAGACCATTGCCATCAGGGCGTCTTCATCAAGTACACCGTCCGCCTGTAACCCTCTTTTCTTCTGCCAGGCTGCGAGTTGCTCCGCGAAGTCAGTGGTAAGAATATCCTCGCGAGTGTCCAGCGTTTTGCCGATTAACAGATCATAGAGATACCAGCCGCGCTGTTGTTTTCCGCCGAAGGTCCAGGCGAGTTCATCCCTCAAATTGGCGTTTTCTGTTGCTGCAGAGGTGAAGGCTGAAACTTTCGGGGCAACGATTTCGCTCACGCGAACAGCCGGTTTACCGGCTGGTGCAGATTTTGACTGAGATTGACCATGGCCACGTCGCGCAGCAAAGGACACAACACCGGCGACCAGAACAAGTAGGGAGATAATCAGTAAATTCTTCATGAATCTGTGGAGACCTGTTAGAAGTACGACGGCCACGGATGGCCGCCCCAAATAGTACGTTCAGACCTTTAAGAGATGCAGGAAGATCCTGTATTGGTTCGACGTTGCAACATTTAAATAATCTCGCGTCAACGGCTTCGTTTGCGGCCGATACGAGCTTTACCACGAGGTCTTTGCGTCTTCTTCACGACCCTTTTTTTCACTTTTTCCGGCTTTGCTTCCGTATGGTTTGCTTCCGGTGGCGGTGCGCCCGCTTTCTCCAGGGATGCAGTAACCAGGTCGTCACTGGGTCGAGTTCCGTTAACAAATGCAAACACGTGATAGTTCGCGTTGCGTTCACGAATTACCTCGATAAGACCCTGACTCTTCAGTTGCGCCAACTCCTTCATCAGGAAGTTTTGCTCCGCAACGCTCATGTATCGATAGTCGATGTCGAACGCGAGACCCGTCGAATGTGGTGGCGTATCGATCGTCACAGCGTTCCGGTTTATTCTCCGCAACGAGTGCTGATACTGCTCCGGCCTCACCAGCGAACTCACCGGCAAAGGACGATCAAACTGCAGGTGATACGCCGTCGCTACTTGCTCGATGATCTTCAGCGCCTGCGGTCTAATCGTGCTCAGCATGTTGATCTTCAGCACATGACGATCGTATGGATTTTCCAGATCGAAGGAGCGCCCGTTGAAGTTTTTCGCAAGCTTTTGCAGAGGCTGGTATTCGTCAGGATTCGCAGTACTGCTATTACTATTGTCTTCGTCGAATTTTGTGAAAGGCTCCTCGTCTGCGCGTTGGCCGACGCCAAGGAGAATATAAGTGTCTGTAACAGCTGGCACCGGAACGAGTTCACCGCGCTCGATCATTGCGGCAAGATCCAGATAGTCCTGAACCGTGTGAATTTGGTACTTCTCAATTTCGGCGACCTGAGTTGCCAGAAACCAATATCGTTCCTCGTAGTGTCTTAGCTCCGGCGGAACCTCAAGAACGCCACCCAATTCTTCGCTGCGTGGCGCCTTTGCCTTTTCGACAGCCGCATCCCAGGAATAGGCCGCGGAATTAGTGGCCAGATTTGATAACTCGCTCGCCGATTGAAACAGGCGGTTGCGTCGTTCTGAACTTAAACGAAAAGCCCACCACGCCGCGACGCCCGCTACCACCAGAATGAGAATCAACAATACCCGTCTGCGCATTAGTCAGGAATATAGCACGCAGATCAGATCAGATCCGCGCTCGTCAACGTAAATCTGTGGCTAACATATTTTTGTTAAGTATTAAGAAATCCGATGGCAAGAAAATAGAGCCCGAGATCGTAGAGTCCCAGCGTGTCGAGACTGTTGACGGGATCGTCTGAAACGTTACTCCCAAGGCCGATCGACAGATCAGACATGAACCACAATGAGCTTCCCAGAAACACTGGAACTGTCGCTTTTGAGGCAAAGATATTTGTCACGATCAGCAATCCGAAGTACACAACTTCGAGAATTCGCTCAGCGCCACGAAGTCTTGGTAACACCCACCGCAAAACGAAGAGTGCGATCACGATATTCGTTATCGAGAGAGGGAGCAGTGGGGTTCCCTCCACCAGCCTCTGTAAACTCAGAATAGAGACGCAGACGAGTCCCGCCGCAAATGAGATGGCGCCTAGCTGAAATCCGTGTGGAACTTTATCTTCCGGAAGATCCAGAAGAACGTCTCCAAGACTACAAAACACAAAGGCAAGGGCGACGAGATTTTGGCCCAGTGACCACGACAACTCCGCCAAAAACAACGCCGGCGCCGCCTTGAGCAGGGCTCTTATGACAAACGGTACTCTCCTTGATGTTGTGGTTTTTGTGAGCTGAGTAAAAACGGCAATCGCAACCAGCACGAAAAAAATCACCGACGTCTGGACAGAGTCTCTGAGCAACCAATCAAATTTCATAGTAAATGTGCCTTCTGTGTTTGTGGCTACAACGGGCTTGCACGAAGAGTCTGATTTCTCTGTGCAATCTCTGTGTTCTCTGTGTCTCTGTGGTTGTTTTTTCGCACGATTCCTTAACCACAGAGGCACAGAGGACACAAAGACTGCACAGAGAAGAAGTCCGATCAGGACTTTTCGTGCAAAGCCGCTACAACGTTTTCAAGAACTCAATCAGCGCGCGCTTGTCCTCATCGCTGAGGCCGGGCTCTTCCTGGAATTTGTCAGTGCCGAAATAATGGCCGCGGTTCACGATCAGATCCGGACATTTGCTGAATTCCAGCATTGGCTGAACGAGCGGACGCAACGCCTCGGTCGCCTGTTCGTCCGTAGCGCCCTGTGGCAGATTCTTGAGCGCCTTCTTCATGTCCAAAAGGAGCTTCAGGATCTCGGCGTCGCGCTGCGCGCGCTCAGCGAGGCCGGAGGTTTCCCGGAAAAGATCCAGATTGGAAAGCAGACCGACCGGAGTTCCTTTCGGTAATGGTCCAATCTCGATCCCCTCGTCAGAGAAGATTGCTGGAAAGTGCTTTGATAGGAATCCACTCGTGCCCCGCAAAAAATCAGGCAGGAAGCCGGCGCTCACGCGTAGATAACTCTGCTCAGTCGTACGATCGATCCGGCCCGGAATCTTGTCACCCAGGACCAGATCCTTGTCGCGCTTCTCGGGCCAAAGCATCTGCTCAATCGAATTCTGAAACGACTTCACGCGCTCATCAACAGACGGACTCACATGAAACTCCCCTACACTGTTATTGAGCAGAAACGGCGCCGTCGACCAAAGACTGATCAACGATGGAGGACGTGTGTAGCCACGACCACCTGCGGGCATTTGATACTGACGTGGCTCTCCGGTCAGTGGATCGTACCAGGTAATCGTTCCGACGGACGGCAGATCCTTGTACGACTGCGAGGAAAAGTTGTCCCAGATATTTCCACCAAGCGCATTCGTAGCGAGCGGACTGCAAGCGTTTGTTTGCAACAGCGTGACAGGTACGCGCAATTCTGTTGATAAATAGTTATCCTTCAGAAAATCGTCAGCGAGCACGATCTGTCGCATCTTTGTCTTGAAGTCTTCGGTCTTCGTCCACTCCCAATATTTATTCCAACAGGTCAGATAATCTTTGCCGTTGCAGCCGCGAGCGTCGTCGAGACCCGGCGCGGGCTGCGGTATCTTGCTCGAGTGACAACGTGCACAACGCTCCGCAAAGACAGTCTTGCCGCGCGTCAGCACTGCCTGATCGGTGCTGAGATAGGACTGTCCGCCCGGTGCATCTTTCAGGTGATGTGGATCTGTAGTCTTGAGAAAGAACAGAGCCATGTTGAGCGTCTGGTTCTCAGTGGCTTCAAAGTAGCTCGAATTCTTGCGCGAGTCAGCAATCGTGATCGGCGTGATCGGCTTGCCACCAACAAGAGCGTTGAAGTGCAAAAGCCACTCTTCACTGAAGGCACCGATGTTTATGTAGACACGATTGAGCGCACCGAGACCACCCACCGAGTCTGAACCATCTTTCAGAACCCGCGGTGTGTAGACGGTGTCAGGCTTCTCGTACAACTTCGTGAGTGGTCCTTCCTGCAGGTAGTCGTTGAATTGCCGGTTGTCCCTACCACCACCTGCGAGCGACTCCTTACCCCAACGCTCCGCATGCAACAAGCGTGGCCCGAGCATATACATCGCATTCATCGTGCGCGGATTATTGATGTTGTCCGTTGAGACCAGAGAGGTGTCGAGTGTTCCCGGACGTGAGGTGTGGAAGAGTTGATAGACAAAGTTGCTTTGATCTGTTTCCCAGTAAAAGATTCGATCGATCCAGAAATACTGTGCGCCGACGTTGGAACTGAGGTTTTCCCATTTTGGATTATCCGGGTCGGCCGGCGGCTTCAAAGGATTTGGACCAACATGACAAAATCCGCATGACATTCCCACGCGATAGGGACGAATAAGATCCTTCGAGTAGTAGTAATCCTTATTCGTGTAGTACTTCTCAGCGTCCCACCGTTGCGCGGCCGCTTCGTCGAAATCCGGATTTGGAAACAGGCGCAGTCCGACGATGCCGGTCCCGTAGCCGTAGTAAGAACCGGCTTCGATATTCTTACCGCGCGCGCCGACTCTAACTCCCGGGTACTTTTGTTCGTTTTCGAAAGGATCCGGCGGGCAGTCAGCGCGACGTTTGTCGAGCCACAGACCATGTCGTTTTGGATCCGGGCCGGTTGCTTTTTCAAAGCACGGATCGTTCACGAGCCCGAGATATTCCCAACGACTATCGCGAGTGAGACTTGGGAGACTTGGATGCGAGGAAAGAACTTTGAGGAAATCGAGAGCGCCGGCGCTCGCGTTCACCATCTTGTCCCAGAAGCGATCGTTGCCGGCCGTCCAGACGATCCACGTGTTGCGACCCTTGATTTCATCAGGACTCAGCTGCAGGCCACCGTCCATGTCGTGGAAGTAATCCTCGTCAGCGGCGGGAAACGTCGAAGCAGCACGCTGAGCAACGCGCGCTTCATCGACGACCTGCCCGGGTTTTGGTCCATCGGCTTTGAACTTGCTGTAAATAACAGCGCCAATCGCAACCAAAGCGAGCACAACAACGAGAATGATCAATAAAGGGCGAGACTTTAAAGCCATTGTTCACCTCCAACGAAAAGCCATGGACAGGATTCACAGGATGTTTTCAGAATTTACAGGATGGAATCTTGTTAATCCTGAGACATCCTGTAATCCTGTCTAACTAACTATTAGCTACCCACAGTTGCAAAATATCTCAGCGCTCTGAGGCTCGGCAGGAAGAAGTATGCACCGCCGCGCACCGTAACGAACTCAGGCAAACCGCCAAGACGTTCTCGCAAACCACTCTCACGCGGTATTGAAAACTGATTCGGTTGCGGACAACCTGCAACCGGCTCGCGATCGCCCATCAACGGATCGCTCTCTTCACTCAGACCATTAAACTTCGTACTCGTCAGCCACGCGCCCTGCACAAATTCAAACTGGCGCGCGATGTTCGCGTTGATACAAATGAAATGCAATCCACTCTCACTTTCGTTAGCCTGCTGCGGCTGAACGGCATCCTCTGGGGACAAACCGGGCCCGTACTCTCGCCCGCGACGCAACAAGCGATGAAAGCGAGTCGGCGACATCAGATCGTCTCGGAGGCCTTTGCGGCCAAAACCGAGCGTTTGGATCAGATGAGAGATCGCTCCCTTAACCGGGTTCGGAAAATCTGCATTGCGAGGATTAGAGCGACGAATGTGCGAGCCCAGCGGACAATGCACGCCCACCGGATCGTTGTCGTAAGTAAACTGATTGTAACCAAGATCCTTTTCGTCCGGACCGACACCGTCGATTGGTTGACAATACGGCTCAGGTGGCGAACCGTTCATGGCACGGCCAACCATCGCTTCGGCAAGACGCTTGCGTTCCTCCGGATTCGAGTGGGCGGCTTTATCAGCAAACTGCCAGAACCCGTGCAGATCCTGCACCAGTTGTCGCATGACGAGATACGTACCGTTGCGGCCGAGATCTTTCTTCTGGGGCTGGTCCAATGCCGGCAGTAAATCCGCAGCACCTTTACTGCTGGAATCAAGGAGTGGCCGGTCCGTAAATTCGCTGTACTCATTTGAGTAACCAAGCAGGAACTCGCCGAGGGAAACGACGTTACTGTACACGAGCTGATCGCCCTTGACCGTTCGCTTCCCTTCCCAATCGATCGACGGCTGGCTGATCCCGTCGACAAAACCAAAAGGCTCCACTTCGCCGAGGTCACTCGTCCCCAAACGCTTCAACTCTTCGAACGCAACATTCCATGATGGACCTTTGAACTCTGCTTCGCACTGGGCCATCGCGCCTTTCTGGCCATACATCAGGATGGCCACGTGCGGTGTCCGATCTGCATGGCCCCAACTCCATTTAGCCGGCGCGTTTTCTCCCAAATCGCCGAGACGCCTCGAGCGACTCTCTTCGTTCATCCCAGCAAGAAACTCTGGCGCAAATCCCGCAATCGCTTCGTCAGGAACGCGGAGGGCTTTTAGACCAGCAACAGTGAATGCGACCTGCAAAGCTGTTTCAGGCGGTGGTGACAACGTTCGCGCACTGGTGACGTGTGCGTTCAACAACCACGCGCGGGCCGCCGCAACGTCCCTTATGCGCACAAGGTAAAAGCACGCTTCGTGCATCTTGCCAAAAGCAAAACGCACCAGACCCTGTACGTCGTCGTAATCAACTTCATTCGGCATAGTTACAAGAGTTGCAGCCACTGCATGGCTTCAACATTTGTCATCGATTGTTGTTCGAGTCCGCTGCGAATCTTCGCGTTCCGTAGTAGATCGAAATTGGTGAGGCCGGAGTGGCCGTCGTACCAAACCTCAGTCGGCAACTCGTGTCGCCGGATGAAATACTTGAACCTCTGCTCGTCCTTTGCGCCCTGGAAAAAGAGCCAGTTCGTCTTCGGATAACCAATTCCGTTACTGAAAACCACATTCAGTCCGAAGGCAACTTTGTTGATAAAGTCGTCCATGTAACTTTCCAGACTGCCATCGTAGTTGCTGCAAAAGACCAATCGTCTCTTGTTGTCGATAAAGACCCAACGAGCAAAATGGATCGAGGGCACGCGAGCAAGATGACCGCGCGTGTAGATGTGACGCGTGCTGTATTCGACAAGCCATAGAAGAATCACGAGCAACCAGCGACGGAATAAACCGGGTTTCAAACTACCCATCGCGGTGAACTGGTTTGTGACGTCGTAATCTTCGAGTCGAGCCAGCCTGTTCACATATTCAGCCGTCGGTCTTGGCGCAATCTCCATGTCGCTTTTTTCGCGTCTGCGCAACTGAAACGCGAAGATCGGAAGATAAAGAATAATCAGCGGACTGAAGAACAGCAGTACGATTGGAACAAAGATCAGGTGAAGTAGATTCTTTATGTGCCACATGAGCGGCATTTTGCCGATTGGAGTCAGTCTGAGTTGTTGAGTACTCACTGCCTTCTGCACAAAGTCTTGCGCCGCCCGACGAATCTGCTCGGGTGAACTCGTTTGAAACTGAGCGCTGCTACTGAAGACTAGCGTTTGCAGAGCCTGTCGCAACGTGTTCTCCTCGCGAATCTGTTGCATCGTGCGCCCCACCCAGTTGATGTACATCGTCGACGGACGGTGCTCGCGCCGTTTCATCCAATGCTCGATGTCAGTTCCGGGTTTGAAGTCAGTGCAAAAGGAAAATATCTGCTCCAAACCTTTGTGAGCCACGGCTATCAATCGTTTGCGAAAGCCATCGACATCACCATCAAAGTCAGCAAGGAATGCAAGGTAGAGCGGGTAATTCCGGCGTGGGAGGCCATAGGCAGTAGTGATGTCATCGAGCGTTTGATCTTCAAGGATGACGAGACGCGCAAAATGCAGATCAGGAAGCTGTCCAAACGGAATAATTTCGTTCTCGGGGTTGACCATGCCCGGCACACGATTCATCGTGGCGAGTAGACTGCGCAACTCGTCTGTACGTTTGACGTCGAGCGGTGCGACCACCATGAAACTCGATTGAAACGTCATGTCGATAAAGGATCACTGCTGCGGTGGGAACTCGAGCGCGAAATGGATCAGCGACTTCTCACCCCAGTAAACACGACCGAGGTACATATTCGGGTCGATGAGTCGAATCTCATCTCGAATCCAGCGGGCGACTAACGAAGTCTTTGAATAGTCGAGAACGATGCACTCCTTCTGATCGAACCAGCTCGGTCCCTTGTAGACCTTCGCGATGATGGCGTTGAAGCCGAAGTGTGTGATGCGATTTCTGAGGACGCCATCTGCGGCGTCAAACGTTTTTCCCTGCCAGGCAAAAAAGTTGACAAAGTGCGCGATCTCATCGCTGAACTTTGTGCCGTTTGCAATGATAGCCGTACCTTTGGCTTCGCCGTTCGGGATGTCGCCGACAGTGCCCTGAGAAAAGAGTTCGTCGAGCTGAACGTCAGTCAAGTTGAGTAATTCCTCAACGGTGTGAGCCATATTCAAGCCCTCCTTTATCTACAGTTCAAACCTGGGACGTGCGAGGATTGCGGACTACCCTGACCTTGATAAGCGAGACTTGGGAACGAGCAAACAATATGGATGGGCGAGCGGTTTGTCAACAATTTGAGGGACAGGATCCAACCAATCGAGGGCATTCAACGATCTGAGAGGATCACATCCGCAGCTTTCTCGCCGATCATGTAAATCGAACTGACGATGAAGAATCCCGGGATGCGCGGGAAAACAGACGCATCGACAACTCGAAGCCCCTGCGTTCCGTGCACGCGAAAGTTTGAATCCAGCACTCCATTCAGCTCGCGTGGTCCAATCGAACAAGTGCACGACGCATGATGCCCCCACGCGTTATTGCGGATGAAAGTCTTGAGGTCATCAACCGATTGACAATCGCTTCCCGGAATCTCTTCAGTGACGATCATCTCTTGCTGCTGGAGTTTCGCTGTCAGGTTGCGCACGAACCGAATCCCTTCAACCACCGCTTCCAGATCCTCATCACCACCTTCTTCAAAGTAGTTAAAATTGATCAGCGGCGTGTCGCGTGGATCCGCAGAACGCAGCGTCACTCGCCCTTTGCGATTCCTCGTGTGCGCCTTGAGAATTACCCACGTCAGATAGTTGAGTCCCTGAGGAAACAAACCGGAGTATCCCGGAAAATAACCCTTGAACTGAGCCAGCAACGCCATGCAAAACAGATCCGGAAGTTTGGCTCGCCGTGAACGATTAAACATCGTGAGCACCGCGCCGTTCGTGGCATAAACCCCTTCACGCTTCTGCGACCAGAGCTTGTATTGCGGGTCGCTCGTGTCAAACTTCACGCCGTTGAACAATTCCCAATCGTCGCGCATGCGATTGACGACTGCGACTTCATATCGATCCTGCAGGTTCATACCAACGCCCGGCAGGTCAACACGTAGCGGAATCTCATGATCCTTCAGCACGTCGCGCGGTCCGATACCAGAAAGCATCAACAGTTGCGGCGTATTGAAAGTGCCGCCCGCAAGAATCACTTCGCGAGAAGCGTGCATGCGCCGCAACTCGCCCATTTCCTCGCTGGGTCGCATATGCGCCCGATAGAGGCGCTGACCCTTCAGATACTCAACCCCGATAGCTTTGTTACTTTCGTCAAACAACACGCGCGTGGCGAGCGCATTCAGTTCTATGCGCAAATTTTCCGGATATTTGTACGCAACCTCCAGCACACGCTCACGCGTTCCCGTGCGTGCATGATTGCTGGTCGATAGAGGCACGTAACGCAATCCAATGGAATTGTTTTCCACCAGACGCCAATCGTTTGGATCCAGCTGTCCCTCGAAGAACCAGCGCACTCTTTTCAGCTTCTCGCCGATATCTTCAAATGCCTGGTGGCCCGATTCAAGCATGACGTGAGCGAGCGTCTTGTTGCGCATCGCCGACATCGGTATGCACTTCTCCGTGCGCAACCATCCTTTCCAACCATGACGTGTTGGGTTAATGCCAATCTTCGCCAGCCAGCGATGTAAGGGGCGGTGATGGCAGTCTTCAAGCCGCTCGAAGTAGTTGCGCATCTTGCCGGCTTTCCAACTCGAGTCTCCGGTTAACTCAGCGATGTAATCCCAATCGGCATTGTGCGGATAGATCAGAATCATCGCGTTGTGAGCCGTACACCCACCAAGCGTGCCTGCTCGCGGATACAGAACGCCATCCACCGGTCGTCCTTCGTAGTCCGCAGTGTATTTTGGATCGAGTTTCTGCGTCTCAAGATCCGGGTAATGCCGAACGAAAAAGTCCCATTTCATTGCCTCGTTTTCCGAGGCAAACGCATGGAAGGCAGGCACGTCGTAGTCGCAGGGCAAACGACCTTCTTTCGCCACGGCATCGGCGCCGGCAAGCTCCTTTGGATCGCCGCCAGCTTCGAGCAGGATGACTTTACGTCCGGCTTCTGCAAGACGCGCCGCCACTGTCCCACCGCCGGCGCCAGAGCCAACAACGATGTACTCGCAATCAGCCTGTGGTTGAGTTTGCGCGCTCATTGATTAAAGCAAACGAGTGATTTCCTGGGCCAATTTCTCTGGGGCCTCGAGATCGACAAAATGGCCGACGCCAGGCAGCGGGCGTATTTCCACCTCACAGCGCGTGTCGTTACCGCTTTTGAAGGCGACCTTTGAAGATAGCGCACCGTCTTCCATACCCCAGACGAGGGTAACAGGAGTCGTGATCGGGGTCTCGTAAACGTCGTAGAGTTTTTTGCGTCTGCTCGGCGTGAAATGCGTACTCACCATCTGGCGATAGTAGTCGATCGGAGGTTTCATGTCCGACGCCTTTTGGAACCTCGACACCATCTCGTCTACCACCGCGGTGTTCATAGTTCCCTTCTGACCCTCTCTCGACGTAAAGGACCAACGTAGCAGTTTTCGACCAAGCGAGCTTGCGATGAATGCTTCAGGAATCCACGGGAGTTCGAAGAATGGCACCCACGGGATGCGGAATGTTTGCCAGTCTGTTACGTGGAACACAGCGCGGACGAGTGTCTTTGGATGTGTGCAGTTAACGACGACGAGCCTGCTGATGAGTGGTGAATATCGATGCGCGAAGATCCAGCCGATAGCGCCACCCCAATCGTGCGTCAGAAGCAGCGGGCGATTGAGCTTCAGCGCTTCAATCAGAGCCTTGATGTCGTCAGTAAGAGTGAAGACGTCGTAACCCTTCCGCGGTTGATCGGTGCCTGGATAACCACGAAGATCCGGTGCGTAGATTCTTGCCTGCGGCATCACTTCCATAAACGGACGCCATCCCATCGATCCTTCCGGGAAGCCGTGTAAACAAAGAATCACCGGGGCATTCTCCGGTCCCGAAACGGCGACGCGGAAATTGATGCCATTGGCACTCACGTGAAGATGTTCGATAGCTGCGGCCAAGAGGACAGCCTCCATGGAACAGTGGGTAAAGAACCGGCTGCGCGACTTACTCTAGACAAATCAACCGATCGTGTCCAGATTAATATCTCTGGCAATGTGAAAAGGTGTTAGACTTGGCCGCGCTTTCCTCATTTGTATTTCTTTGTGGCTCGTCTGCTTTTTGTGCCTCTTTGTAGCGAACAATACGATGTCTTCCAAACTTGGACCACGCATCAATGATTTTGTTCTCAGTTTAGTGACGCTGGAGCATCGGTTTGATCCTTACTTCCGCGATGCCTTCAATTGGCTGTTTCAAAGGCCGATAGTCGAAGTGGCCCAACTCTTATTGCGCACTCTCCATCGCAATCCTGAAACCCGGTTGTGCCAGGAAGTCCCCGTGGAAAACGAAGCCGCGATTACTGCCGGAATCAAGGATGCGATGGCGCAGTATACTCAACGTGAGTATGCCGGACGCATCGCCGAACGGGCCGGTAACACCAAGACGTACGGCGTCGTGCGTGCCGAGTTTCGCGTGCTCGAAGATATTCCAACGGCTTGCAAACATGGAATCTTTGCAGAGCCAAAGAGTTATCCGGCATGGATTCGCTTTGGCGGTCCTGGTCCGGCATCGCCACCCGATATCGCAGACAGCGGCATTCTGAGTATCGGTATCAAACTCATGGGAGTGCCGGGAGCAAAACTGCTGGATGACGAAAAAGCGACTCAGGATTTTACCGGGATCAGCTGTCCGACATTTACCACGCCGAACATCGTCGAGAACCTAAAACTGCAACGAAAGATCTACGAAGGCACACCGGTGTTTTATTTCGTCAATCCCTTTGATTCGCACTTGATGGACATGACTATGCAGGGGATCTACGCGCGCATGAACAGGAGTCCACTTGAAGTGCGTTACTGGAGTTGTGTGCCGTATCTGCTGGGCGAAGGACAGGCGATGAAGTATTCCGTACGACCAACCTCAAACCACAAGACAAAGATTCCGTGGAACCCCCCGGACGACTGGCTACGACAGTCGATGGCCCAAACACTTTCGCACTCTGACGCCGAATTTGATTTTTGTATCCAACTCCAGACGAATTACAAGCGGATGCCGATTGAAGACGCGGCGATCGAGTGGCCCGAGCGTTTTTCGCCGTTTGTGACGTGTGCGAAGATCAAGATTCCAAAGCAGGAGTTCACTTCGCCCGGCCAGATAAAATTCGCACGAGAGCTTTCTTTCAACCCGTGGCACTGCATCGCAGAACACCGCCCACTCGGCAATCAGAACCGCGCCCGTTATTTGATTTATTCAGAACTCTCGCGTCTGCGCCAGTCGATGAATAAGGAATCCCACATCGAACCAACAGGCAACGAAACCTTCTAGCTTTACTGCGGACCGAGTTGATAAATCGTTGTGTCCGGGTGGTAAATGCGCCAGTCGAACCAGTAATCCTCCAGCACAAATACCTTCTTCAACTGGCGGCCTGCCAGCGGGCCGGAGACAGCTTTTCCTTCGAAATTCCAGGTGCTGCCGGTTTCGGCATCGATCAGTTGAAAGCCTGGGCCATGGTCGTCTTTCTTCTGAAAAAACTCCAGGCGGCGTCCGTCTACTGTCCGTTCAAACGCACGCACCGAGCGATTGTCGTCGCCTAACGCGACTACGATCGGAGTGTTACCAACCATATCGATGATCGGACTCTGTTTTTGTAGTGCTGGTAACGGATACGCTACTGACTTCCCTCCCAGAGTGACTCCCATCACGAGGGTTCGCGGAGTGAGACGTTTGTCGACGTCCGTACCTTCAACTACGCGCAGCTTTTCGTAACGAGCCTCCCAGTCAACCTTTTCGTATTGGTTTTTGGCAAGGATCTGTTCGTTTGGCTTCAACACTCGACCATCTGGCTGTTCGCGTTTCCAGATGGCGAATGAGACTTCGTCATGAAAAACACTCTTGAGTTGATGACCTTCCAGGGGACCATGAATCGCCTTCCCACTAACCTGTTGCCACCAGGTTCCTGTTTCATCATCACGCATGATGAAGTTTTGATTGTTAATGCCCGCCAGGTGAAAATGAAGAACGCGCCCGTCAACTGTTGATTCCCACACCAGACCGGTGTGACAGAGCGTTCAATACGTGGCCACGATCGGCGTACCGCCAACCGTGTCCTCCACCACGTGGTGATAGCCCATCAACCTGATCGGATATGCAACCGCTTCTCCGTTTATAGTTACGGCCAGCAAGCGATCGTCGTCGTTCACATACGTCACGTCCGCGACTGTTGCATAAGCAGGATTGGGTAACGGGTTGAACATCCACTCGAAATGGTTTTGTCGCGCAAGCCATGTAGCACCGAGCGGTGGCAGCAGTAGAATCACCAGCAAGATCTTCCCAAACCAGCGGCCGCCGACCCACAACCTGAGCGCGATGGTAAGAATCAACAGCATGGCCAACACGGTGAGCCACGGCGACCAGCGTCGCATCAGATACGATATCTCCATCGTGCGTGGTGTTTGCGCCTTGAAAGGCATGATCAGGAAGACTGGCGTCAACACGATCATGAGCACCACAACGACCAGGAAAAAGAGCAACAGCCAAACGAGTTTGCGTCTGGCGTTTGCCCAGTTTGATAATCTCTTCAGCACATCAGGCATTTAGGTGTCTCCGCAGCTTGACTTTACGGATGATGGCGATGGTCCATAAAAAACCGACCGCCAAAAAGGGTGACAAATATATCAATAGATCCCAACGACCATAGCCGGGTGGCGTTGCTTCGACCGTAGCGATCGTTTCGGCGACGGATTGTCCGTTCTGCAACTGCACGCGTACGCGCCAGAATTCCTGCGCATCGAATTGCACCTGCGCCTTGTATTGAACCCGGTCCTGCAAGTTCTCGCGCTCGGCTTGATAGAAGACTTCGGCCAAACGACCGCTCACCGGTTGTACCCCAATCTTAACGTGCAAGTCTGCCGGAAGATCCTGAGCGTTGACGATCACGAAGAACAGCGCTGTGCCAACATCGGGATCGGTCCAAACAGAGACTGTGTAGCGATCGACCTTCTGGTCCATAACGAGTGGAAACGGCGGTCCCTCGTGCGCGCGCGTGGTTCTTGCGAACACTAGAACAATGAACAACAACGCCCACTTTTTCGCATCGCAAACGATCATCATCTTTGAGGATCACGGAACGCAAATCTATTTAACCGGCGCCCAATGTCACAGCGCGCATCTCCATCGGCTGCGACATTAACCAAAGCGCACCGCCTGCGATGATCAATGCAACAGCACCCCAGATTGCGACAACGCGCCACGCGTGCTTCACGCCTTCCGCCACTCCAATCGAGTAACTCACCAGCAATGACCCCAACAACCCAAGACATACGAAGCCAAACTCAAACAACTGCACCACATTCGGCGCCAAACCGGGCGAGCCCCAATGTGGTTGACCCAAAATACTCCAGCCAAGCTCAGCCAACGCAGACTGCGTCACTGGAACCAACGTGTAGAGTCCCGTCAAAAAATGAAAACCGTAATGTGCTAACCAGATCCCGAATCCGAGCGGTGCGAGCACATACGAATACCGGACAGCCACAGAAACGATTGGCTTCCTGCTGCCACCCCAAACCCGCGTCAGCCACGCCGCAACGCCGATCAGCAGTAAAGGTTCAAGAACAAGAAACAATCCGAAAATGAAAACCAGGATCGGCAATTCACGGTTCACGCCCAGGAGCTTAGCGAGCCAATTCTCCAGCGCGTAAACCGGACTAACCATTCCAAAAGCATTCAGCAACGCACCAAAAGTGAATACGATCAAGAGTGCCGCAAGATCTTTTCGCCTTGAAAAATACCCAAGACCTGACCGCATCGGATCGTCGGCCAGCTCCGCGGCAGGAACGCGTGTGATAATCCCAACATTGTCGTGTGGACACGCCTGCACACAATCGAGACAAAAAGTGCAGTCAACATTGCCAACCTTTCGCGGCTGAAACAGCGCAAGTTCACAGCCGCGCTGAATCACAACCAGCGGCGTCGAAGGTTCGCGCACGCCACGAATGCAGTCTTTCGTCGCGCAGTGCGTGCAAACATTCTGGTCGCGAACCGCGACTTCAAGTGGCGAAGCAGTTGAAGCAACAAAATTGAACTGTCCGATCGGACAAACAAACTTGCAGAAGGTCGCGTGTTTGAAAAGTGCATCAATCGCCAGCGCTCCCGCAAAGTAGGCGACGATGAGCCAGGCGGTCCACCAGGGCGACGCCCATAGGTCGAGCCACTCGTACACAAAGAGCATCGTCACAAACAATCCAAGAGAAAGCCATTTGTTACGCAAACGCCGAGGCCAGTTTCGTACGGGATGAAAAAACTTGCGCGCGAGATTTCGCACCAGCATGAAAGGACACGCCAGACAAAAAAAGTTCCCCGCCAGCAGCAGCACAAACACGAGAGCGCCGCGAAAGTGCACCCACGTATACGTAGTGGCGAGATTCTTCGGCGCCAATTGCGGACCAAAAAGTCCGTGCAGGATCATTACAACACTGATTATGAAGAGAGGGATCTGTAGTAGCGTTCGCGCGTGTTTGTACGTGAGCAACGCGCCGATGAGCGGAACACGTAACAGATCAAAAGAGTTTCTCGAGTTGCTGTTGCGATCTGGCTGAAACACAGGAGTGAACTACTACGGTAAGACTCCCTTGATTTCGAACTGGCGATCCAACGCCCGCTGGCCAGGTAAATTTATATGAACGACGACCACCCAGTCACCCGCCATCGAGAGCTCCATGTTCGCGACGTAACGCCCGGGTTCCAGTTCAGTCACACTGGCTGTAATCGGTTTCATACCCGCGTGTGTCATGTATCCTTCGAGACCGAGGTCAGCTCGCGTTACAGGTTTTCCTGAACCGTCTGTTAGTCCCATTGTGATCCGCGCCTGACCTACGCGCGGCGGATTAGGAGACACTTCGTGAGTGAGCTTAAGATCCGCCTGCGTGTCACTGCGCCCGCAACCGTGCGCGACCAGGATGCAGAGACAAATGGAAATCAGGGCCTTGCGTTGCGAGACCACAGTTCAGACAACTGCCGCGGAAAGCTGTTCTCGTTTCAGCGAGCAGGTGCATGCAGCAGCTTCTTCACCCTTCGGCGGGAACAGGTGATAGTACATTCCGATTATCATCGGAATGAACACCACGGCGTTGTAGAAGAGATGCAGCTCAGGTCGAAACTTCGGTATCAGTAATTGCACAAAACTGATCGGCACCGGCGATCCAAACCAATAGTGATGTGTAAGCGCCTGCCATTGCAGAACAAAGTGTTCAATGTGATGCCAGAATTGAATCACTAACGCAACGGTCCACCATTTCCGCGAGGTTCCCGTAAAACCTTTCCGAAGCGTCCAGATTCCGATCAGCATTACGATTGCATAGCCGTAGTGCAGGACTTCAGAAGTAACCAGCCATGGGAAGAACAAACCAAGCACCCCGTTCGATTGCGGCTTAGGCCAGCCGAGCACATAAATCTGAAAGGTTTGCGCCAGATGTTCAGCCCAGTGAGCGAGCACTATAACCATGAAGGTGTTGAGAGCGCGTTTGTGCCAAACGGTGTTCAGTTTGTCGTAAAAGCTTGAGTCGGCGGAGCCGATCCGCACGTGCGCAGCGTGGGCTGACATTCTCCACCTCCGGATGATGGTGATATCGGTCGAGCCATCTTAAGACGGCCCGCACGATTAGTAAATGACAAAACTATTTCTCAAACTTTGGTTGGAGACCGGGTTCAAACCATGGGTTGAGTGACGATAGATCTTGTAAATCCTGTCTAGTCTTGTTAATCCTGTCTAAGTAAACGGATGCCTTCCAACTATCAAGACATCTACAATCGCTGGCTCGCAAACCCCGAAGAATTCTGGGCGGAGGCTGCCGAGGCAGTTCACTGGTACAAGAAGTGGGACAAGGTCCGCGACGATTCGCGCGCTCCTTTCTATCGTTGGTTTAGCGGTGGGCTTCTTAACACCTGCTACAACGCTCTCGACGCGCATTGCGAAGCTGGCCGTGCAGATCAAACCGCTCTCATCTACGACAGTCCGGTTACGCAAACGATAAAGACATTGACCTATCGCGACCTGCTCCATGAGGTATCGCGTTTCGCTGGAGTCTTACGCAGCAGGGGTGTAGAAAAAGGTGAGCGCGTCATCATCTACATGCCGATGGTGCCCGAGACTCTTGTCGCAATGCTTGCTTGTGCACGTATCGGGGCGATTCACAGTGTGGTCTTCGGCGGCTTCTCTTCTCCCGAACTCGCCAAACGCATCAATGACGCCCGGCCACGTTTGGTTGTCTCGGCGTCGTGCGGCATTGAAGTGAACCGAGTAATTCCTTACAAGCCGTTGTTGGACCAGGCGATCGAAAGCGCATCCTGGAAACCGCAATCGTGCATCATCCTGCAACGTCCTCAAGAGCGCGCGCCGATGATTCCGAATCGAGATCTCGATTGGGATGAACTGATGGCCACCGCCGAGCCGGTCGATTGCGTTCCGGTCCTTGCGACCGATCCGCTTTATATCTTGTACACCTCAGGCACGACTGGCGTGCCTAAAGGCGTGGTGCGCGACAACGGTGGCCATCTCGTCGCACTCAAATGGAGTTTGCCAAACATCTACGACGCGCAACCAGGCGAAGTGTTCTGGGCGTCTTCCGATCTGGGCTGGGCTGTTGGTCACTCGTACATTCTGTATGGACCATTGGCGAACGGCAACACGACTGTGTTGTATGAAGGCAAGCCGGTAGGCACTCCTGATGCCGGTGCATTCTGGCGTGTTGTTTCGCAGCACAAAGTCAGAACGATGTTTGTAGCGCCGACGGCGATTCGCGCCATCAAAAGAGAAGATCCTCGTGGGGAGCATATTTCAACTCAAAACCTCGAACATTTTCGCACTCTCTTCGTCGCGGGTGAACGCTGCGATCCGGACACACTTGAATGGGCCGGCAAACATCTTGGTGTACCGGTGATCGATCATTGGTGGCAGACTGAAACCGGTTGGCCGGTTGGCGCAAATATGGCTGGGCCAAATATGTTGCCGATCAAGCCAGGTTCTTGCGGAGTGCCGATACCTGGTTACGACGTGCGAGTCGTCGACGACGAGTGTAGAGAAGTTCCTGCCGGCACTACCGGAAATGTCGTCATCAAAGTTCCCCTGCCACCGGGATGTCTGTTGACTCTCTGGAACAACGACGCTGGCTGCCGTGAATCGTATTACGACTCTTATCCAGGTTATTACAAAACTGGAGACGCGGGCTTCAAAGACGATGATGGCTATCTTTGGATCATGGGCCGGACTGACGACATCATCAATGTCGCCGGTCATCGTCTCTCTACCGGTGGGATGGAGGAAGTGATCGCTGCACATCCGGACGTCGCTGAGTGTGCTGTAATCGGAAAGGCGGACGCGCTCAAAGGCGAGGTTCCTCTCGGACTGGTCGTGCTCAAAGCGGGCACGACTCGAAGTGAAGATGAGATTGTCAGTGAACTGATTGCGATGGTCAGAGAAAGAATTGGACCAGTGGCATCCTTCAAATCGGCACGCGTGGTGAATCGTTTGCCAAAAACACGTTCAGGAAAGATCGTACGCGGCACAATCAAGAAGATCGCCGACGGCGTTGATTACCAGATTCCAGCAACGATTGAGGACGCAACAGTCCTCGATGAGATCAAAGCGATCTTGAGTTGACTTACCATCAGTTCCTCCGCCTCTCGACTTGTTCGAGCTCACGGCTTTCTAAAGATCGCATCATCGATCGGGATGTTGTGCTGCATCTCGTCAACCTTGATCCGGAAGGTGAACGATTCAAACACGAACCGAACGATGAACGGCATCTTCACTCCGCCAACATCCCGATAATCATCCAAATGCACTTTGACGAAAACAAAGCCGCGTTTCGGCACTCGGCGCGCCATGTCCCAGCGCACCAGTAGACCAGTACCAACGTCGAAGAACAGTTTCTCGGGTGGTCCTTTAGCAGGCTTCCCTTCAATCACGTACGCCTCATGACCTTCACCCAACCACGCCTTGCTCCCAGGCTTCATACTTTCGAACAGATTCTTGATCCTGCCGACGCTAAACACCTCCGAATCACGTTCCAGCTCGGCAATCTCCTGCGGACTGTTATCTGTGTAGGTACCGGCGGGTGTTTGCACCCAACGAGTTTCACCATCAAAGCCTTTCTTGAGTTTCCCTATGATGGGAAACTCAACTATTGATAGCGTTTTGTCAGGTTCCTTTCGCCACCCTTCGATCGTTCCCCTGATGTTGCCAATCTCGTACGAACCTTTCAATTTCAAGCTCGTGATGGCGGCGATCGCTTCCTTCCCGCCAAGTGCCTGTTCGTAACGATCGAGTATCTGATCGATAACGGATTTTTCGGTTGGTGACGGAGACGCAGCCGGAACCCGCTCGTTTAAGGTGGACCGAGCACACGAGAATTGTGAAGCAATAAGAACTGTGGTCAGCAGCAAAATTTGAGAGCGTTTCAGCGGCATCGAATCACTCGGCTTCAGTCACAACAAAGCACAAAAGGACCAAAGGCACAAGCATTTTTCTAATGTCGAGTCCTGGGTAAGCGGATCTTTGAGTCCGAGACCGTCACTGCTTTGGTTGATAGAACAGCTTGTCGTAGGTGATACCATTCACATCGAACGCAGTGGCCGAAAGAATGAGATCCGTCGTTCTATCCGCGTTCATCCGCGGCTCAACTTTCATTGTCTGTTAAGGACAACTCGGATAACATCCGCAGCGAAATGTTCACCCGATGTATTTTTCTAATCTTCGTGCTCCTCACTGTAGGCATGGTCGTTCTCGCGCAGCGTCCGAAGACCGACTCAGCGACCACACTTGCTCGTAGTGTCACCATCTATCGCGATACTTACGGCGTCCCTCATGTCTTTGGTCGCACCGATGCCAGTACGGCATTTGGTTTTGCCTACGCTCAAGCTGAAGACAACTTCTGGCGCGTCGAAGAAAACTTCATCTTCGCACTTGGCCGAGCCTCGGAAGTTTACGGCAATAGAACTCTGGATGAAGATCGACTCAATCACGCGCTTGAGATTCCGAGGCTGGCACGGGCCGAGTACGGGCGGCTCGATCGGCAGATGCGCGCGCTGTGCGATGCCTTCGCGGCCGGTTTCAACTATTACCTCGAGCGTCACCCTGAAGTTCATCCACGACTATTGGCAAAGATAGAACCCTGGTACACCCTCGCTTTCATTCGTTACAACTATTTCCAAAATGGATTCTCGCACGATCGAGGTCTGCGAGAGGGGGGACTCCAAACAGCTCAGATCGACGACGATATAAAACAACATACCGGCTCAAATGGCTGGGTGATTGGACCATCCAGAAGCGCGAGCGGTTACGCGCTGCTTTTTATCAATCCTCACCTGCCCTTCTTTGGTCCGGGACAGGTTTACGAAGGTCACGTTCATAGCGACGAAGGTTGGAATTTTACTGGCTACACGCGCTTTGGCTTTCCCATGCCGTATGTTGGACATAATGAGAATGGCGGTTGGGTGAGCACTGACAACGCAGCAGACCTGACCGACGTGTATTACGAAACCTTCGACGACTCCGCGCATCCACTTGCATATAAATACGGGAAGGGATATCGCCTCGCTACAGAGCGCGTCGAAGAGATCAAGGTCAAAACAGCCGCAGGCGTGGATACGCGCAGATTTACGATGCGCAATACACATCACGGCCCGATCCTCGCAGAGCGTGACGGCAAATTGCTTTCGTTGCGTATGGCGAAATTCGAATCTGATGGTTGGCTCCGCGAGTGGTTCGACATGACGCGCGCGAACTCGCTCACGGCGCTCAAGCGCGCGATGACGCCGCTAAACATGCTCTTTGGGAACGTGATGTATGCCGATCGTCAGGGAAACACATGGTATCTCTATAACGGCGCAGTGCCGCGAAGAGATCCACGTTTCGATTGGACCAAGCCGGTCGACGGCAGTGACCCTGCCACAGAATGGCAGGGCTATCACACGATCGACGAGTTGCCGCAACTCACAAACCCAAAGACCGGCTGGATGCAAAACTGCAATACCAGTCCTTTTTTGTTGACCAGCGAAGGAAATCCGGATCCGAAACTGTTTCCGAAGTACATGGTCCAGGAGGGCGACAATCCTCGTGGTGCTATCTCGAGAGAAATCCTTTCGAGTAAACCAAAGTTCACCTTCGATGAGTGGACTCGAGTAGCGTTTGACACGCGCGTGATGATGGTCGGCAAACGTCTTCCGGGTCTACTTACAGCACTCAAACAGCGTCTCGAAAACTACCAGCGCACTGGCTCAGCTGAAGAATCACGACTACGCGAAGTCTACGACGAACTTTCTCGCTGGAATCATCGCAGCGCGAACGACTCGGTCGCGATGACCATCTTCAGCCTCTGGCACGACCGCATTTCAAGAGACGACAAGCTGAACGTTTTTAGGGCGCTTACCGAAGTTCTCGATACACTCCAGCGTGATTTTGGCACCTGGAAGGTCGGATGGGGTGAACTCAATCGTCTGCAACGACGCGACGAAAGCAAGGATGAACAGTTTCAGGACTCAATGCCGAGTCTCGCTGTTAGAGGTGTTAATGGAAATGATGGCGCGGTGTTCACGTTTTACGCGGCGCCTGCTAATGGTCAAAAGCGTCGCTACGGTGTGGCCGGAGGAACATATATCAGTGTCGTCGGGTTTGGACCAAAAGTTCGCGCCCTCTCAGTCCACGTTTTCGGCGCCAGCGGAGATCCAAAGAGTCGTCATTACACGGACCAGGCGGTCCTCTACACGCGCGGAGAGTTCAAACCGGCCTGGCTCACACTCGATGAAATCAAAGCTAACCTGGAAACCTCATACCATCCCGGCGAAGAACGCGGTAAATAGTAAGGAGAGTGCGTGATGAGGATTGAAGTGCGTGGAGTTTGCACACTGCTGCAGGTTTTCGACATGCGTACGTCTGTCCGTTTCTACCGCGACATACTCGGCTTTGAGGTCGTGCAGACAACTCCGCGTGAAGGTGATCAATTTGACTGGGGTTTGCTCCGCCTGGGCGAAACCGAATTGATGCTCAACACCGCTTACGAACAGGACGATCGTCCGGAGGAACCCGATCCGGCCCGGATCAAAGCTCATCGCGACACATTCCTGTACTTCGGGTGTCCCGACGTCGATGGTGCGTATCAGCATCTGTTGGCCCATGGTGTCGCTGCAGAGAAGCCGCAAATCGCTCCATGGGGCGCGAAGCAGTTATATCTGCGCGATCCAGATGGTTACACGTTGTGCTTTCAGTGGCGCGTGTAATCAACTGAATGACGCACTACCCAATACTATGATCAACCCACGTGACGAGCATGTAATGACAAGCCACGCGAGCGACATTCTCGAAATGACACCGGCCCAACTCGCCCTCGACCGATGAGTTCTACTTCCATAGCGGACCACTAGACGATGAAGTCGTATCGCAAAGAACTATGGTTCAACGTGCCCACTCGACGCGCGTTCGTCAATATCACGTCGCAGGTTGAAGAATGCTTGCGGGAGAGTGGTGTCGTCGAGGGGTTGGTGTTGGTGAATGCGATGCATATCACCGCGTCGGTCTTCATCAACGACGATGAGAGCGGACTTCATCGCGACTACGAAACGTGGCTGGAACAACTCGCGCCGCACGAACCGGTCAGCCAATATCACCATAACAAAACTGGCGAAGATAACGCCGATGCGCATATTAAGAGACAGGTGATGGGACGCGAGGTTGTGGTTGCGATCACGAAAGGCCAGTTAGACTTCGGGCCGTGGGAGCAGATCTTTTACGGTGAGTTTGATGGTGGGAGACGTAAGCGTGTGCTCGTAAAGATCATTGGAGAGTAATGGGGCCGATTTTGCCGATTCACTCCGATCATTAATATGCCTTCTGTCGAAGCGGACTTTGATCGCCTGGCGCAGTTTCGTTGAGCGCGTCTCCGATGTTCTCGCATTTGCCAAAAACCCATTAACGAGCATTAAGGCGAGAATTCATGTTAGACAGGATTTACAAGATTCTTCAGGATTGAAGGAGTGATTCGAGTTCTTTGGTGGCTTCGTCGACCTTGCGTTTTGCATTTTCGAATGCCTTCGCGGCTTCTTGTGCCTCGGCGACCGCGGTTTGAGCCCGTCGGGCAGCGGCTTCCGCAACGGCCGTCGCCCTCTGCAATCGCTCTTCGGCTGCACGTTTGTACTTCTCAGTTTCCTTCGCGTCAGCACTCGCCTTTTTATGTGCAGCCTCTGAACTCTGCACGTTAGCGCGTGCATCGATCAAAGTCTTCTTTGCTTCCTGCAACAAGACTTTTGCCTCGGCGATCTTTGCCTGCCGAATCTTGCGCGCGTCAGCGGCGACGGCAGATTTTTGGCCCGCTGCAGGAGTCGCAGCGGCTGACTTAGTCCGCGCCGGCGGCGCAGCGTCTTCAATCGTCTTCCCTCCCGAGATCAACGACGCAAGTAATTCAAAACTGGGTGGATCGACATCCTGAGTTAAACGCCCAGGTGTCGGACCGTCAGGCAGCAATGCATAAGCCGATAGCGCTTCGAGGGTCGTCGTGACGCGATGTACCGTATCCTGCGACGGATTGTGACCGGCCTCCTGCAACAACTCCGTTGCCAGATCTGACAAGTGTACGAGCGCCTCGCGCCGTGCATCGAGCGAGTCGCGCATGTTTGCTGCCTTGGCAGCGGAACGCGAGGCCTGCGCTGAGTGAAAGCGTTTACCAGTCGCAATTAGTTGGTCGAATTCCTCGCGACAGTTCCAGTAAAGCTGATTCACGGTCCACGCTGAGACTGGCGGCTTGCCCAACAACTTCACGCGCTCGGCTTCATTCGCACGCCCTTCTTTCTTTAACCGCGCGGCGAGCGTATTCCGGGCGCCGGTGAATTCGGCCAACGGCAGCGTAAACAACGCATCAATCTCATCTTCGAGCTTGTTTTTCATCACGATGAGTCTACACTAGTGGACCAGAGATTAACGCAAATCCATCATCAATCGGCGTTAATCTGTGGCCTGGTTTTTATGACCGAACTCACACATTACGTGCAACGCATTCACGAGATTTCTCCAGACGTTGTAGTGCACACTGCGCGTCTCAACACCGAGGGGCTGTTGAACGATGTGGTCATCATTAATGCTGCGCTTGTGTTTCGTTTTGCAAAACGCGATTTCGGCTACAAGATCCGCAAGAGGAAGCGAGCCTGCTCCACTTTCACGTCCGCGACTGGGCAACAGAACATTTCGAAACACACCTCGCACAAAAGAGTAACTTCGAATACGAACTCAAAATGGTCGACACCGACATTCCACCGTATCACATCATGTTTGACGCGAAATGTAAGCGTATCAACGGCATCATCGATTTTGGTTGCGCCGGTCTGGGTGATCCCGCTATCGATCTGGGCGTGCTGATCTACCATTACGGTGAGTCGTTTACGGATCGGCTTTACGAGATTTACCCTGAAGCCGAGACCTATCTGCAACGAGCACGCTTCTACGCGGGGGCACACGAACTAAGATGGATCCTTGCGGGAATCGAAAGAACAAACGTCTGGTGGTTTGCGGTCCACGCCGGCAGTGCAAAAGATATCCGTTATTAACCACAGATTCTTCGTTGTTAGCTAAAACCAGAATAAGGTGGGACAAATGAAGACCAGACATCTTGTACCGATGGCATTTGTCGCTGACGTTGAGCGGTCGATCGAATTTTACAGCCATCTCGGTTTTGAAGTAGGTAACACCTTCTGTGCCGATGATGCACCAAAGCCCACCTGGGCCTGGCTTCAGTCAGGCGAAGCACAGTTAATGCTGGCAGCTGCGTCTCATCCAGTGATTGCTGAACAACAGCGTGTGCTCTTCTATGTCTACACAGACGACGTGGCAGCTGCGCGCGAATCACTGATTGAAGCCGGTCTCGATCCCGGTATAATCACGATGCCTTTTTATGCACCCCGCGGGGAATTTCAGCTCGAAGATCCGGATGGCTACGTTGTGATGGTTACTCACACCTGACAGCCAGCTTCCGGTCACATCGCTTTGGCCAGGCCATATCCTAACCACACCATCAGTATTCCCACCACATTTGAAACAACCACATTCATCGTCGCCAATCCGAACTCACCTTCGCGAAGCAATGTGAATGTCTGTAGTCCATATGACGAAAACGTAGTGAAGCCTCCGAGCAAACCAATCAAGATCACCTGACGGAATGCAGGAGTGAGGAGGAGTCTCTCCTCTGTCAGATAGAATATGGCCCCTGCTATCAGACAGCCGATAATATTTACAGCCATGGTTCCCCATGGAAACGTTTCACCATGTTGTCGCGTGACGAAGCTCGCGAGCCAGTAACGCAACAGCGTGCCGATTAACCCGGCGATACCAATCAAGATTGTTTTTGACATGCGTGGTTTTCCAACTGTGTAAACAAGCAAAAAACTCCTAACCACTGCGCCTGCGTGATTAGGAGTCATCAATCCCGAACGGGATGGTTAAAGGCGAACTCCATCGCCTGCAAAACTTCGGCGATACTCTACCTTTCTAATCCTGGATTGGAAAGCAGATTTCAGACCTTCGTCAATTGAAGAAGTCTGTGATTTGGCCCTCGGCTCATGCGAATAGATGCCCCTTTGTGGTAAGGTAAAACTTCCGCAGCGCGACGATTTTATGCCGATTAAGTGCTTTCACTCTGACACTCAACTCACCGTGCGATCAGTAAGCTTTTTGTGCGCGGTCATGCTCACATGTTTCTTATCTGTGGCTGTCAGCGCACAGGAAGCTCCGGTGGTGGTTCAACCAGGCGCGCCGGGTGAGCCGACTCGCACTTTGCCGCCCTCAACAAGAGCAGCTTTGCCGCCAAGTTCGCCGGCCGATGTGCAGTTTATGCAGAACATGATCATGCATCATGCCCAGGCAGTTGAAATGACCGCGCTTATCGATTCGCATACCGCGAACAAAGAACTCCGCTCGCTTGGCGCGCGCATTAGCAGGTCGCAATCAGACGAAATAAAATTCATGAAAAGATGGCTGGTGGCGAGAGGCGAGTCAACTTCACCGGCGATGCAACACATGCCGGGTATGGACATGTCGAGTCACGAGATGCTGATGCCTGGAATGCTCACGGCGCAGCAGATGGCGGCACTCAGAAAAGCAAAGGGCAAACAGTTTGACAAACTGTTCCTGAAAGGCATGATTCAGCACCACAACGGCGCTCTGACTATGGTGAAGGACTTATTCGACACTGCGGGCGCGGGACAGGATGCTGAACTGTTCAACTTCAGTACCGACGTCGATAGCGGCCAACGCGCTGAGATCAGGATTATGCAAACTATGTTGGGTGAAACCCGTTAAAGAGGAGAAAAACGATGCATCATTCCGTTTTACGTTACCTATTAGTCTCCCTCGCTATATGTCTATGTTTTTCAGCGACGACGTTGGCACAAACGCCAACTCCTTCTCCGGCGCAGGATGCCACGAAGGCGCCGGATAAATCCGCTACTAAAGAAGAACAAGCGAATCCGTTTGCTCCTGAACCAGCAACACCGCTACCGGCGGGAATGACGGGTGCTGACACTAACGATCCGCGCGCCAAACTGACTCCGGGAGTTTTTGACGCCGGTGAAGCAGCAATGGGTATCAAGCATTTGATACTGGTCAAGAAGCCCGACGCGTTTCAACTCGGGTCCAACGATCCTGATGATCCGAAAGTGAAGACGACACTGGGTCAGATGAACGTCACAGACACCTCGAAGATCCCAAAGGGCGTGCAGCTGGTTTTGGCCCAACTGTCTTTTGCTAATTCGGACTTCGCGTTTCAAGGCAATCATTTGTTCCAGGGCAACTTCTACGGTCTCAGCATCTACGACATCTCCAATCCCGCGAAAGCCAATTTGTTGACCACGATGATCTGTCCCGGTGGACAGAATGACGTCTCGGTCTACAAGAACCTTCTCTTCATGTCAGTGGAAATGGCGAATGGGCGGCTTGACTGCGGCACCCAGGGATTTCCGCCAAGCCCACCGTCAACCGCAAAAGATGGGAGGCCGGCTGCACAAAAAGATCGATTCCGTGGCGTGAGAATTTTCGACATCACCAACATCAAGGAACCGAAGCAGGTGGCAGCTGTGCAAACCTGCCGCGGTTCACACACGCACACACTTGTGGTCGATCCAAACGACAAGAACAACGTCTATATCTACGTTTCCGGAACCTCTTTTGTCCGCCAGAGCGAGGAGCTGGCCGGATGCTCAGGTGGGACACCTGATACAAATCCAAACACAGCGCGATTCCGCATCGACGTGATCAAGGTACCGTTGGCGGCGCCACAAAATGCTCAGATAGTCTCCAGTCCTCGCATTTTCTCGAATAACGATACGGGTGCATTTAACGGCCTGAGCAGCGGCGGCACACACGGTAAGAATGGTCCCGAAAAACCGCAGGATACAGATCAGTGCCACGACATCACGGTCTACTCAGAGCTTGGTCTTGCGGCGGGCGCCTGCTCGGGAAACGGAATTCTGCTGGACATCAAAGACCCCGCCAATCCTAAACGCATCGACGCAGTCAACGACCCAAATTATGCGTACTGGCACTCAGCCTCTTTCTCAAATGACGGAAAGAAAGTTGTGTTCACAGACGAGTGGGGCGGTGGGCTCGGCGCACGCTGCCGCGCAAACGATCCAAACAAGTGGGGCGCTGACGCGATTTTCAACTTGCAGGACAACAAGTTGAAATTTGCCAGTTACTACAAGATGCCATCGGCCCAGGGCGACAGCGAAAACTGTGTGGCGCATAACGGATCGCTGATTCCGGTTCCCGGCCGCGACATTGAGGTGCAGGCCTGGTACCAGGGCGGTCTTTCCGTGATGGACTTTACTGACGCAGAGCATCCGGTTGAGATTGGGTACTTCGATCGTGGTCCAATCGATCCAAACATGCTCGTGCTTGGCGGTGACTGGTCTGCGTACTGGTACAACGGTCACATCTACGGTTCAGAGATTGCCCGCGGCCTCGACATCTTTGAGTTGACGCCGACCAAGTTTCTGACGCAAAACGAGATCGATGCTGCAAAAACGGTTCGCGTGAGTGAGCTAAACGTTCAGAACCAGCAGAAGATCGAATGGCCGCGAACGTTGGTGGTGGCGAAGGCATATGTCGATCAACTCGAGCGCTCGCAAGCCATGCCGGCTGACGGCATTTCGACCTTGCGACAAGCGATTCAAAGTGCGGAGAGTTCGCATCTGAATCAGAAGGATCTCACAAAACTGAAGAGCCTTGCGGCATCGTTGGCGCAAAGTGCCGGCAGCGCAAAGAGCGCGGCCGACTCGAGCCGCATGAATGCGCTGGCAGAAATCCTGAAGAACCCGGCACGCTAGTGGTTCTAAAAGAGATCCGTAATTGATCCGCGGTCCTTTGTGGCAGAGCTCATTACCAGCCTCGACCAGATTACCCCTGAGTGGCTGTCAAGTGTTCTTCGCCGAAACGGACTATTAAACGGAGCAAGCGTCGCAGAAGTTAGCTACGACTCAGGAGTAACTAGCTTCTGCATTACGGCGCATCTACGGATCTCATACTCGTCGCACACAAAAGCACCAGCTCAGCTCTTCCTGAAGTTCTCAAAGCCTGTACATCCTGTCTCTACGCCGGAATGTGGCTGGGAAGTGGCTTTCTACAAATCTGTCGCCACTCAAACTCCGCCTCTCATACCGCGTTGCTACGATGCTGTCTTTTCGCCAGAACAAAACAAGTTGCATCTGCTCTTAGAAGACTTCTCCCCTACACACTACAGTGAACCTGCTTCGCAATTACCACCCACTCAAAGGAATTGTGAATTAATTGTCGACGCCTTGGCGGATATTCACTCTGCGTGGTGGGAGCAACCTCCGTGGGATGCAATCGGCTTTTCTCTTCCGGACCAGACCGAAGTGGATCGCAGGATCCAGGACGTAACAGAGCGAATTGGCTTGTTCACGACCTTCCTTGGGGATCGACTTTCCGAAAGACGGCGCGCGATCTATCGTGACGTGCTCGCGGCATTACCCACTCTCTACAAGCGTCTCACACGTCCTGAGGCGTACACCGTTATTCACGACGACATTCACATCGGCAACGTGCTTTACCCTCGCGACCCGACTACAGACACAGTACGCATCGTCGACTGGCAAACATGGCTCGTCGATCTCGCGCCGAGGGATCTGGCCCATATGATGGCAATTTTCTGGTTTCCGGAACAGAGACAAGCGCTGGAGAAACCGCTGCTCAAGCGTTATCACGAGCGGCTGTGTGAGAATGGCGTGGCAAATTATTCCTGGGAGCAGTTATGGAACGACTACCGGCTCTCAGTACTCAGAAAGCTCTTTCATCCTGCGTGGCAGTGGCAAACAGGTCATCATCCAAACATTTGGTGGAACCACCTGGAAAGAGTGATGACCGCGTACGAAGACCTGGAGTGCAGCAAACTCTTTTGAGGACCCAGGGATTTACCGCATCCAGTTAGCAGTCATTAAGCTATTGCGTTGTTTGATGGTCTAATGCTATCCATATTCCCTCTCCTTAACTGCAGTTCAAATTGAAAAACAAATTAACTCTCAGTTTTGAGGAGGAAACATGCGAATTCTCAGCTTATTCGTGGCACTCACGTTTAGCGCAACTGTCTCTCTGCTGGCCCAGGACACGACCCAAAAGGACAATTTACCTGAGCTCCACAAGATAAAAACCGTCACGCTCGGTCCATCTTATAGCTGTCGACCTGCCGATGAGTTCAAGCGTGGCTATGAGAAGACCGCACTTTACCTGACGAATGATTCTATATTTGGAAGCGGTCCTGATTTGCTCTTCAACGGCGCCTGCGGATCCGAAGATTATTTCGATGCTTCATTCTCCGGCGACGACATGTCTCTGATTGCCGATCTCGGCTCGCACGTATCACTGGAAGAAATTTCTGCATCGCGAGCGTTCAATGTCAATAGGATTCATGCTGAGGCTGAGTATTCAAAGTTTGTGAAAGCAACGAAGGTTGAACGGCATCACATTTACGCAGTTTTGTTGAATGAAGGCGACAAGCGAGGTTTGTTTGTTTTTAAGGTCATCGATCACGTTCCGAATAAAAGCGTCGAGTTGAAGTACGCCGTCAAAGCGTATCAGATCATGCCCCGCGGGAAGTCGTCCCCGGGATTCGATTGGGAACAAGAAAGCCGGTAAGCGTAGCGTTTTTGGCGGTCGTACTCTACAAATCCATAGGTCGGCTTTGCCTCAAAAACAGGAAACCACACTTGGACACAGTCAGTACAGGACCTGGTCAAACGATAGGAGTAAAGAATCGTTAGGAAATATTGCATGCTGATCACTGACCAGGTCGCTACCGCTCCCTGTACTGACTGTGTCCAAGAATGATTTCGGACTTTTGAGGCAAAGCTCCATAGGTCACTGAATGCGTAAACTACAAATAGTTTTCGTCGCACTATTTCTACTACTGCTCGCAGCCACCCACGTCTTCGCCCAAAACGAACCCATCAGTCGTCAGGAAATGCTGCGCGGGTCAGTAACGCCCGAACGCGAGTGGTGGGACGTGCTGCATTACCATCAGAACGTGGAGTTCTTACTCGAAACAAGAAGGTTGAAAGGGTCGAACGTAATCACGTTCAAAACTCTGAAACCCGGCAACAAAATGCAGATCGATCTGCAGCCGCCGCTGGCAATTACAAAAATCACTCATGGCAATTCACAACTCAAGTTTGAACGCGAAGGCAATGTCTATTGGGTAATGTTTGAGAAGGAGTTCGCAAAAGGAGTCGAAGATAAGATCGAAGTATTCTACGAAGGAGTTCCGGTTGTTAGTAAGAACCCGCCCTGGGTTGGTGGAGTAACGTGGGGACGAGATGACGTTGGCGAGCCTTTTATCGTCACGACCTGTCAGGGAATTGGCGCCAGCATCTGGTGGCCCAACAAGGATCACGGTTCAGACGAACCGGATCGCGGCATGCAAATCAGCGTAACGGTGCCAGAGAACCTGGTCGCTGTTTCCAATGGCCGCTTGAAGAAAACGGATCATGACGTTGCCGCTAAAAAGAAAACCTTTCATTGGGAAGTCGTGAATCCAATCAACAACTACGGGGTCAACGTCAATATCGGCAACTATATAAACTTCTCAGATAAGTACCAAGGCAAGGGCGGCGTATTGGATATAAACTATTGGGTTCTGCCTCACCAGAAAGAAGCCGCGCTGCAGCAATTCAAAGAAGTGCGTCGCATGCTTGAAGCTTTTGAGCATTGGTTTGGAAAATATCCTTTCTATGAAGACGGTTACAAGCTGGTTACAGTTTCATATCCCGGCATGGAGCATCAGAGCTCCGTCACTTATGGCAATTGGTTTAGAAATGGTTATCTGCAACGCGACCCGTGCGCCTGCGGAGTTGGCCTCAAGTTTGATTTCATTATTGTTCACGAATCGGCGCATGAGTGGTTTGGCAATAACATTTCCATGAAAGACGCGGCCGATATGTGGATTCACGAAGGGTTCGCGAATTACTCCGAAAATCTTTTCGTCGAATATCACTTCGGGAAAAAGGACGCGGAAGATTACGTGATCGGCACTCGTCGCAGTATCAGAAACGACATTCCGATCATCGGCGTCTATGGATCAAACCGGCAAGGCTCGGGCGACATGTACCCCAAGGGCGGGAACATGCTTCACACTATTCGCCACCTCATCAACGACGATGCGAAATGGCTGTCGATCCTGCGTGGACTAAATGCTGATTTCTGGCACCAGACGGTTACGACAGAACAGATCGAATCGTACATCGCTAAAAAGTCGGGAATGGATCTCAGCAAAGTATTCGACCAGTATCTGCGAACGACCAGAATTCCACTGCTCAAATACCACGTCACCGGCAAGACGCTTTCGTTTAATTATGAACGAGTAGTGAAAGGCTTCGCGATGCCGCTTCGTGTGAACGTCAATGGCAAGGAAAGCGTAATAACGCCAACCGAAGCGACCCAGACTCTCGAATTTCCTGAAGAGATAAAAACGTTTGAAGTTAATCGCAACTTCTACGTTGAAGTGGAGCAGAATTAATAGTCCGGCCACTTTGCCTCAAAAAGTAGTCTGGTCATACACGTAGAAACCGGATAGATTACTGGCGCAGCTACTGACTCCTTTATCGATATGGGGAGAAGATTTCTCACTCCGACTTCCCCAATATTTCAGGGCTTTGACGCCGATCGAGAAACAAAAAGCCCGCGATCGTCATTCATCTTGAAGGAGGAGATCTCATGTCACAACAAAGATTTCGAGTTAATAATCCCCCGGGCATGTGGTTAAGAAGTGCTCCGGTGGTCAGTGAGGAAACAAAAAAGATTCTGCTACCCAACGGTCAAACGGTGGAAAAACTTGGAGATACAGAGAAACCAGACTGGTGGCGAATCAGCACGGCTGTTAACGGCGACACGGTTGAGGGCTTCAGCAACAAGACTCTAATGGTTCCCGATGGCGAGCCAGCCAGTAACGGTCAACCCGCAAACCTCTCAGCGCTACTGACAAAAACTGTGAATGCGGTAACTCACCTGTCGCAGCAAGCCCGCAACAATTACCTCCAGGCAATTCGGGACGGTGGTCCATTATTCGAACTTCATGGCATCACCACTCCCCGGCGCATGAGCCACTTCATGGCCCAGGCAATGACGGAAACCGGTGGTTTTACAGTGTTGCGAGAGAACATGAGCTACTCGGTGCCACGGATGTTGGAGATCTTCGGAGTGGGCCATCATTCCGCAAGAGTGACAGCCGCCGAAGCACCCGGTTTGGCCCATAATGCACAAGCTCTGGCAGAGCGCGTGTACGGGCTCGGCAATCCGTCGAAAGCTCAGGAACTCGGCAACACGCAGCAAGGCGATGGGTTTCGTTATCGTGGTAACGGCGTTCTGCAAACAACAGGACGAGGCGCACACAAGCGGATGGGTCAGGCGTTCGGCTTGGACTTCGAAAACAATCCGGACTTGCTTACTGAGCCAGAACATGCCCTCAAACCCGCGCTGAAGGAGTGGACCGACAACAACCTGAATCAGTTTGCGGATCAGGACGACATTCGCACCATTACAAAGCGCATAAACGGTGGGTTGAATGGTTTTGAAGATCGCAAACGGTTCTTCGCGCAGTTGCTTCCGCGATTGAGTTAGGAATGCATCAGCACTGGGCTATGTATTAACAGTTTTTCAAAAACGCCAAAGGCGTTCGCTAATTAGTGAACGCCTTTGGCGGATGATCTTCAACACCCCCGGTTTTCTGTTTCACATAACTTCTCTGTCCTACTTCAATCGTACAAATGGCATGTCGCGCATTCGTGAGGCTCCGGCGTGCAGGCCATTGACCTTTCCGTTCTTATCGCGTGTGAACCAAACAACGAGTCCCTGCACGTCAAAGTGGTCCTTATAAAGCGGCTGCATCGGCAGACTCGTCGCTGGACGCTGTTTAAGGAATATCTTGTCGCCCTCGACCGCAACACTGACCGTCGCTCCGGCTTCTTCGCTGAACCAATCTCCCTTAAACGATGCAAGGTCTGCTGGCGTGGGCGTCCACTCTTTCTCGGGAAGGAAGCGTCTGACTTCACCGTCAGAATCGACGGTTTCAGCAAACATCGGCTTTCCGTCTTTATCAGAAGTGAACTTCAATTGGTTGCCGCCGGCAGTGAACTGACCACCTCCCATTGGTACAACGCGCGCGCCGCTCCAACGCGACACCCCGTTCTCCATCACAAATCTTGCCGGAGCATGCGTCTTTTCACTCCGCCAGAGACCGACAAACCTCTTCAACTCATCGTCCGAAACCTTGACTGGTTCGGTCCTGGGAGATTCGGGATATGGTCCAAAGATCTCATCCGTTATGCTTGCGGCAATTCCTCCTGCACTCGGTGAAGTGCCATTACACATCACACCGACAGAAACCTTGTTGTCTGGATAACGCGCCAGAAAAGTTTGATAACCCGCAGTCGCGCCACCGTGCGACACATCCTTCAGTCCTTTGTAAGTATCCACAGTTAAGCCGAGAGCGTATGCAATCTTCCGGCCGTCATTCAGCACTCCACGAGTTTCCAGCGCACTGACCAGCGGCGCACCCAGCGACTGCGAATCAAGCATCGCGTTCCATTTCATCCAATCGCCGACCGTGGTGAGCATACCGCCATTTCCATAGACATTCATGAATGGCATATTGAGTCGCCATGGTCCATTGCCTTGACGTGAATACGCTTGCGCGCGGCCGGGGACCACTCGCTGGTAGTCGTCCCGCCAGGAACTGTTCTTCATTTCGAGTGGTTTGAATAAATGCTCCTCGACGAACGCCGGGAACTTCTCTTTAGAAACGCGCTCGACGATTATCGCCGCGAGATTGTAGCCACTGTTTGAATACGAGTATTCCGAACCGGGCGTGAAGTCGAGTGCCCGCTGGTGTGTAATGACGTCAAGCGCCAGATCCTGGGAGATAACTCGATCGCCGCGGCCCGCGCCTGTCAAACTCATAACTGTGCCCCAGTCGCGCAGCCCGGACGTATGGTTCAATAGATGTCTGATCGTAAGCGGCGAACCGTAGTCGGGCAGTTCGGGAATGTACTTTCTGACGGGGTCGTCGATATTCAGCTTGCCATCCTGCTGCAGCAATACGAGCGCTGCGGCGGTAAACTGCTTTGCGACTGAACCCGACTCAAAAATCGTTTGCGGTGAATTCGGAACATTGTGTTCCAAATCGGCGAGTCCGAACGCCTTTTCGAAGACGGTTTCTCCGTTAAGTGACACCCCAGCAGCACAGCCGGGGCCAGGTCCAACGTATGCCTTAGTGAATTTCTCAAACGCTCGCTCGGCGCCGGCAACAACCTTCTGTTTGTCGGGAACCTGTGCCCATGTGGCACTTGAGAGAAACGCAATGACAGCAAGGACGAATAGGAAGGTTTTTTTAGTCATGGGAGTTGAGCTACCTCGTGATTTGGAAGCACTAATCGAACGTTAGATCACTACCCTGTCTGACGCGCGAGACCGAAGGTATGTTAACAACGCATCTGCTACTGAGCGCTTCCATTGCTGGTGGGTAAAGACATTCTTAAATGCCAACTTGAGATTAGGTTTCCATCTTGCGAAACCGTACTGGACAAATTCGCGATAGAGTGCAACGTCTTGCGCTTCCAGCAGGGGATTGGTGCGTCGCTTGATCGAAAGAAGCACCGAGTCAACGTTTGGAACGGGCCAGAAGTCGATGCGCTTTAATTGAATTAATGTACAACTGTCGCCAAGCACAGGGGCCTCAGATCAAACCTGGGGCCCTCTTCTTTCTAACATCGAATGTTCGAGGCGGGCCTTCTGCGCCTCTTCAATACTGCGAAACTTGAACACGCCACGGGGATACGGGTTTGGTGCAATGGCCCAATACTGAGCGCATAACCGGACAAAACGCTCGAATGGCGGTTCTTCATAGGAGGGCTCGGGCGCCTTGTTCATCTCCTCAATCGAGCGGAACTTCTGTACTGGCATCTCATTCCTCAGCTTTTTAAGTTGAACCGTTCGCGTAGCGCTGTTGCATCCGCCTGGTCCTGTAGGCGAACGGTGCCCTTCGTCATGCGATAGAGCGCGGCCGGAGTCGCGACTCTCACTGATATGCCACCAACGTCCTTGAGCTCAGCGTCGACGGTTTCAAAACTTGCGACTTTACCCAGCCGCGTTAGCACATCGAGGTATAAATCGCCCGTAGGCGGAGAGTAGCGCACAGCCGGGTAATCGCCCAATAGGTCCGACGACGAGATCTCGTTAATGTTGGGATCCCCCTGGAAGGCCTCTCGCAGTGCGGTGCGAAGCCGTTCGATATTCTCCGAAGTCGCGCGAATTAAGAAATCGAGATCCGCCGTTGCCCGTACCAGGCCATGAAATGCCATCGCAGCCGCACCGATGAGTACGTATTCGAGTCCCGCGGACTCAAATGCTCGCAACACACGGATTATTTCGTCACGGTCCACAGTAGTTAGAATAGCTTGTCATCAGGCGGGAGTCACGTTTGGCATGAAGTTGTATCAAACCTCAGGTGGACAGTCGCGGCACTTCCTGGCGCCAGGTCATTTGCTGCCCTCAAACGTGCGCGTCTGCCAGTTCGCCAGCGATGAAAGATTGACCACTCAAGTGGACACCTAGTTTCCTCTTGTACACACTTCGACGCTGTCAAATAAAATTCTCCGCCCACTTTGCTTTGCCCAACTCACGGTCCACCACTTGCTACATAGAGTAGACACGGACGCAGACTGCGACTAGTCCTCGTTGTTGTCGCTGGTCCGATCGTTCGCAGGTTATTAAAACTGCGCTATTTGAACTTCACCAAAGTAGGGTTATTGGAACACCACTTTCTGCTCCAATTGCAGAGTGCTCCTCCCCTCATCACAAACTCGCCAAAGAGCTACGAGACGGGGTGAGCTTGTTTCACCTCATCACGAAGCAAGAAAGGTTGAAAATACTATGGCACAGACTTATGAACTCGTTCGCGAATGTCTCAATAACGTAGAAGATGTCGCTGGACGTTGGCAGATTGAAGGTGGCAAAGTATTCCAAAAACAGAAACAGGTGGCCAACTACTCGAGCGTGAAACGAATCAGTTGCGGCACACATGAACAAAACACGGCTATGCTGTGGATTACATTGTTCTTCTTGAAAGGAAAGCCTCCCGAGAACATAACCCTGCACGGCTCACATGATTTCAACAGCGGTGGGGAAATCGGAAGCGTAAGCGCGGCCTCCTCAGCTTTTGCGGCCCAAATAGGCAGGCAATTCAAACGGGTTGTTAACACGCTGACTATTAGCTAAACGCTGCGCACAACCAATCCGATTGATTGCGGATACAGGGGGCTCATATTCGCCACATCAATCAAACCGGACTTGACTCTGCTGGCCGGGTCGCTGAATTCGGCTGGCAGAGTGATGTTCCTACCGCTAAGTCCCACGGAGGTCGGAAACCCAGAGTTCGCAAACATAATCTTGCGAGCATGACGAATAATTACGTCAAGACCACAACTCGCCCAGCCTGAGGAATGTTCAGAATTTCATACCGCTCAGAGCATAGGTTGATGAACGAAGCCGCAAGCAAGTAACATCTGCCGGGATGTCATCCGATCTTACCTTTCTAACTAATGCTCCGGGTTCTCTCCTGCTCGACCGTTTCCAAGCGTTACTCGGAAAAAACACGCGTTTTTTTGATTGTCTTGTCGGCTACTTCTTCATAAGCGGGTTTTACAAGCTCTATCCATCGCTTGAAGAGACTCAAAAAATCCGAATTCTCATTGGACTGAAAACTGACGCTACTGTTTTCGATTCGCTTGAACGTGCGAAGGAGCAGCAAGAGCTCTTCAAGTCGCATGCTCAAACAAAAGAAGAAGTCCCGAATGACATTCTTGACGAGTTGGAAGGGGCCGAGGACACGATTGAAGTCGAGCGAGGAATTCGAAAATTCATTGACTGGGTTGCGTGTGGAAAGTTACAAGTGCGCGTTTATCCGTCTGACAAAATTCATGCGAAGGTCTATATCCTTACATTTCCTCAAGCGCATTATGACGTTGGTCGAGTCATAACCGGCTCAAGCAACTTCTCGCAATCTGGATTTGTCGATAATCTCGAATTCAACGTCGAACTTAAGAACCGATCAGACTACGAGTTCGCGCTTAAGAAATTCGAGGAGCTGTGGGAACGCTCCGTCGAAGTCACAAAAACCTACGTTGATACGATTCAAAAGAGATCTCCTTATGCTGACTTCATTCCCTATGAGCTTTACTTAAAATTTTTGTACGAATACTTCAAAGGTCAACTGAATCTACCTGAAGAAATAGAAGACATTTATTTGCCCGAAGGCTTCAAGAAGCTTCGTTACCAGGAGGAGGCTGTTCTCAGCGCTAAGAGCACACTTGATGCGTACGGCGGTGTGTTTCTCTCGGACGTAGTCGGTCTCGGAAAAACCTACATGTCCGCGTTGCTCGCGCGTGAGCTTGAAGGTCGCAGTCTGGTAATCGCGCCGCCGTCGCTTTTGGATAACAATAACCCCGGCTCGTGGCCGAATGTATTCCACGACTTCGGTGTACGAGGCTATTACTGCGAGTCTCTGGGTAGGTTAGATGACTTGCTGAAACGTGACATTTCAAAGTATCGAAATGTCTTTGTGGATGAGTCGCATCGCTTCCGAACCGAAGCCACGCAGAGCTTCGAAAAGCTTGCCCAGATTTGCCGCGGCAAGCGAGTAATTCTCGTAAGTGCGACGCCCCTCAACAACACACCGCGGGACATTCTCAGCCAAATAAGGCTTTTTCAGAACGCAAAGAAGAGCACGATTCCGAATCAGGAGAATCTCGAGGCATTCTTTCGCAGTCTGGAAAGGAAACTTCGTGGTCTAGATCGTAAGAAAAACCGCGACGAGTATTTCAAAACGGTCCAGGAGAACGCCAAGCAAACACGTGAAAAAGTTCTTAAGTATCTGATGGTTCGACGTACACGAAACGAAATCAAAAAATACTATGAGAACGATCTCAAGAATCAAGGATTGAGATTTCCTGAGGTGGCGAATCCCGAGCCACTCTTCTATAAGTTCAACAAAACTGAGAGCCAGAAATTTTCTGAGACATTGAGACTAGTAACAAAAGATTTCAAGTATGCTCGCTACAAACCGCTTGAGTATTACACCGGCCCGCGCGATGAAGGCGACGTGCAAATGCAAAAGAACGTCGCGAAGTTCATGATGATTTTGCTGGTTAAACGTCTCGAGAGCAGCTTCTTCGCGTTTCAAAACACCCTTACGAGATTCATCGATTCATACGAACGTGTGATCCACGAATATCAAAACGGCAACGTGTATGTCAGCAAGAAGCACATCCATAAGATATTCCAGTTTCTTGACGAAAACGATTCAGAGGGCGTTGGACGACTCATAGAAGAAGAGAAAGCAGAGCGCCACGACGCGCAGATGTTCCGGCCTGATTTCATAAGTGATCTCAGAAACGATTTGAAGATACTCAGGTCTGTCCACGAAATGTGGAGCAATATTCGACGCGATCCGAAATGGAACGAATTCTGCCGGTTGTTGAAAGAAGTTCCTCTTTTTCTAAAGAGCAAGGTAATCCTTTTCACCGAATCAAAAGAGACGGCTGAATATCTTGAACAAAGAATCGCGCGAGAGATCGACGAAAAGGTAATTCTTTTTACCGGGACTTCTCACAAAAGTACTCGTGAAACTATCCTAGCCAACTTCGACCCACGCGCGTTTCAGCCAAAAGACGACTTCCGCATTCTGGTAACCACCGAAGTTTTGGCTGAAGGGGTAAGTCTACATCGCGCTAATATTGTCGTGAACTATGATATCCCGTGGAATCCCACGCGCATGATGCAGCGCGTTGGTCGCGTAAATCGCGTCGATACCGACTTCGACAAGATCTATACATATAACTTCTTTCCAACGGATGAGTCCGAAGACGCAATCAAACTGAAGGCTTCGGCTGAAGCCAAGATCGAGGCGTTCATTGAAATGCTCGGCTCCGACGCGCGTCTCCTGACAGACGGCGAAGAGATAAAGAGTCATGACCTTTTCCGGCGTCTAAACTCTCGCGAGACCATCACGGGAGAAGATGAAACAGAAGAAACCGAGCTGGAGTACTTAACCCAAATCCGGTCCGTCCGTGACAAGAATCCTGAGTTGTTCGATCGCATCAAGCGGCTGCCGAAGAAAGCTCGTTCGACTCGGCAAGTTTCGTCAGATTCAGAGATCGTCGCTCAGCGTCCGGCGCTGGTTACGTATTTCAGACGAGGCGCTTTGGATAAATTCTTTCTTGCTCAAGCAGATGGGCCGAGCACCGAGATTGATTTCTTTGCAACTGCCAAACTCCTTAAACCCGACAATGAAAAAGAAAAGCGCCAACCTATTAGCCACGACTTCTACCACTTGCTTGAACGTAACAAGCAGGCGTTTGTGGATGTAACAACGGCTGACGGCAGCGACGGTGTTCCTCATCGCAATTCGAAAAACGATGCGTACATTTTGAAGCGTCTGAAAGCGAAAGACGTTACTCGATTCGCCGGCTTCACTGACGATGATGAAGCTTATATTCGTCAGGTGATCCGGATGCTCAACGATGGCGTGTTGCCAAAGCCAACCACGAAGCGCGTTGCGACAGCGTTGAGCAAAGAAAGCGCGCCTTTCAAAGTGCTTGGCATCCTCAAGCGCGAGATCCCCAAAGAATTCTTCCAAGCCGCAGTCGCTGACGCGACTCGCAATGTCTACGCGCCGAGAGAGGTAATACTGTCCTCATTCATTCCAAACACCTAGCGACCACCCATGGAAAGTTCTCAAGCACGATCCCGAATTCACGATACCTTTACTCAGCCGTTCGACAAAGGACGGTTTAAGAATTTCATCGCGAATATCCTCAACAACATCAACGAAGCCAAGGCAGCGCGGTGGACGAAGACCTACATAAAAGAAGCATTCAGACCGCGCGTAAAGTGGTATGAGCGCATCGCGACCTATACCGATCCCAACGATGAAAAGCTCGACGTTCTGATTGTATATCTCGAACGGCAATCGAGCCTCGAACGCGCGCGGACATCGCTTCGCAATTTTGTTGCGGATTACCTGACAACGGGCCACGGTCAAGACAAGTCAGCGGTGCTCGCCGCGTTTGTCTCGCCAGATGAGACCGATTGGCGTTTCTCATTCGTCAAGCTCGAGTACGAATCCGCCGCTGATGCGTCCGGCAAAGTAAAGGTGGCCGAGACGCTGACGCCAGCTCGACGCTATTCATTCCTCGTGGGCGCTCATGAACACAGCCACACCGCTCAGAAGCAGTTCCTGCCGCTGCTCGAACGCGACGACGCAAGTCCTTCGCTGGACGAAATCGAAAAAGCTTTTGACATTGAAAAGGTCACGAAAGAATTTTTCCGGCAGTATAAAAACTTATTCGAAAACGTGGGCGATGCGCTAAAAAGGCTTCTCAAAACGAACACCGCAGTGTATGAGGATTTCGGGAAGAAAGGCATCGACACGGACGACTTCGCAAAGAAGCTTCTGGGGCAAATTGTTTTTTTGTACTTCCTGCAAAAGAAAGGCTGGTTCGGTGTTGAGCGCGGAGCTGAATGGGGCACCGGTAACAAACAGTTTCTGCGATACCTGTTTGACAATCGAGCCAAACTCCGCGCGCGCCAGGATCGTTCGGCTTATCGTCCGGTAAATTTCTTCAATGATGTTCTTGAGCATCTTTTTTACGACGCTCTCGCGCGTGAACGCGACGATGATTATTACGCGCGCTTTGACTGCCGCATTCCTTTTCTGAATGGCGGATTATTCGAACCGCTATTTGGTTACGACTGGGTCAATACTGAGATTCTTCTGCCGGACGCGCTCTTCTCAAATAACGAGCGGACGAAGGAGGGCGATCTGGGGACAGGCATCCTCGACGTTTTTGATCGCTATAACTTCACAGTCAACGAAGCCGAACCGCTCGAGAAGGAAGTCGCCGTAGATCCAGAAATGCTAGGCAAGGTTTTCGAGAACCTTCTGCCAGAAAACCTGCGTTACAAAGGCGGTACTTACTACACGCCGCGTCCGATTGTCGGTTACATGTGCCGGCAGAGCCTCATCAATTATCTGTCAATAGAGTTGCCCGAGGTTCCGCGGGACGATATTGAAAGATTCATTCGAATCGGTTATGTGCAGGCTGATTTTGAGGCGGGTAGAGTTCACAAATACAAAGATAAATTCCTTGACGAATCGATTAGCCGCAACGCGCAGAAAATCGATAAGTTGCTGGAGAACATCACCGTCTGCGATCTGGCAATCGGCTCGGGAGCATTTCCTGTCGGCATGATGCAGGAAATCGTTCGTGCGCGTGAGGCGTTATCGGCCGTCGAAGGCATGCTGAAGCGGTCGACCTACGAGTTGAAACGCCACGCAATTCAGAACTCGCTGTATGGTGTAGACATCGATCCCGGGGCCGTTGAAATTGCGAAGCTCAGATTGTGGCTTTCGCTGGTTGTTGATGAAGACGATCGCAACACTATTCAAGCCTTACCAAATCTTGATTACAAAATCATGCAGGGCAACTCCCTCCTGGATGAGTTTGCAGGCGTGAGACTGCTGGATGACGATCTCATTACGCAAGCTTTTGAGGACGCCGAGGCGCAGATTTCGGCTCTGAACTCGCAGATCAACGAACGAGACCGTGAGATTGCTCGCATTGGTATGAAAGAGGGCAGGAGGTCGCCGAAAATCCTCAAGCTCGAAGAACAAATTAAGGGTTTGAAAAAGCAACGCGATGCCCTCTACAGACAAGCCGACAAGCCGGAAGCGCAAGCGAGCTTTAGTGACTTGCACAGCGCCGCGCGCACAAAACTTGGGGAACTAAAGCTACTGCATCGCGAGTTCTTCGATACCTCATCTGCCAGCCGAAAAAAAGCGATTCGCGAACGACTTGATACTCTCGAATGGGAATTTATGGAAGCGACGCTGAAGGAGAATGGAAATGAAGAGGCTTTGCGGCAACTGAGGCGTCATCGACGAGATAATCGGAAGAATTACTTCCTTTGGAAACTACACTTCCTTGAAGTGTTTGAGGCAAGAGACGGATTTGACGTTATGATCGCGAATCCTCCATACATAAGCCATGACAAAATCACCGAAAAGCAGGCAATTCGCCGGCGATACAGTGTGTATGAACCTTTCGCAGACATTTATTGTTATTTCATCGAACTCGGAGTACGTCTCCTGAATAATAGTGGCACCTTGATGTTCATTACTTCCAATTCATATATTAAAGCTGAATACGGCCAGCCGCTTCGTTCCTTTCTATCGGACAACACTCATATTACTCACGTAATCAATCTTGACGTGTCGCAGGTATTCGAAGCCGCAATTGTCAATGTTTGTATTCTCGGTTCGATTACTCAATGCCGAGATACTACGACGGCCATAGTAGTGGAGGCGCCCTTTACCTCGGATCAGCCATTTGATGCGTTCGTAGCAAGCAATGAAATGCTGCTTCCGCAGTCTTCGTTCCAAAGCCGATTCTGGACATTGCAACCCAGTGACGTGCTGGCGATCAAACACGCGATTGAGTCAGCTGGACCGACGTTGGAGGCGCTCGGCACAAAAATCAGACTTGGTCTCGCCACTGGCGCTAACGAAGCTTTTCTGATTAGCTCCGAGCAACGTCGGGAGTTCATCAAGAGATCGAGCCGGAACAGTCAAATAATCAAACCTGTGCTCCGCGGTCGAGATATACATCGATACTATTATTCAAGGCCAAACCTGTACATCATTCTGACGAAGAACGGAATAAAAGTGCGCCGCGATTTCCCTGACATATACGAGCACTTGGCGACCTTCGGTCCAACATTCAAGAAGCGAGGAGCACAAGGCGACCACTGGACCAATCTGCGAGCCTGTTCATTCTTTGATGATTTCAAGCAGGAGAAAATCGTTTGGATAGAACTGTCTGATCGTGGAAGGTTCGCCATCTCACAGGAGGAATTATACCTGCTTAACTCTGCATATTTTCTGTTGCCGCCAGAGCAACTGAACATTAGGTACTTACTCGGGGTCTTAAACTCTTCGCTTATCAATTTTTATCTTCGTCTGGTTGCCGAAACGAGCGGCATGGGGACCTCTCGATGGATAAATAACTATGTAAAGAATTTTCCTATTCCTACAAATTCTGACGATCTTCAGAGCAAGGTAATCGATTTGGTAGATGTCATCATCGCAACGAAACGCGGCAACCAAAACGCCGACACATCGAAACTCGAGGCAAAGATTGACCGTCTAGTTTACCAGCTCTACGGTCTGACCGAAAAAGAGATCGCCATCGTCGAAAACGCATCCAAATGAGAGTTGTATTGGACACCAGTGTGCTCGTAGCCGCCGCGCGTTCGCGTCGAGGGGCATCAAATGCTTTACTCTTGCGGCTGCTGGACAAGAAGTTTGTTCCGGCTATATCAGTGCCTCTCTTTATCGAGTACGAAGCCGTTCTGTTGCGCTCGGAGAATCTGTTGAACCGCGACCCCGCAACAGTGGAATCGTTTCTGAACTTTCTCTTATCAGTCAGTCACCTCCAGAAGGTCTTCTTCGCATGGCGCCCAGCGCTTACTGATCCAGATGATGACTTCATTCTTGAATTGGCGGTTGCCGCTGATTGTCGATATATTGTTACGCATAACGTCCGCGATTTTCATGAATCGGAAAAATGGGGAATCATGGCTGTAATGCCGTCTGATTTCCTCAAACTTATTGAGACACAAACATGAGCACCGTTACCATTCAAATGCCTGAAAGCCTTGCTCAACAGATTCGCGAGTGGGCAGCTCGCGAAGGCGTAAGTATTGACCAGTTACTCTCTTCCGCCGCGGCAGAGAAGTTGAGCGCGCTGATGACTGTCGATCATTTGCGCGAGCGCGCGCGGCGCGCTAAACGTGAAGACTTTGTCAGATTTCTTGAGTCGTCCCCTGACGTACCGCCGTTGGCTGGCGATGAGATGTGATGCTGCGATTGCATTCTCACTTCCCGCGCCGATGTCAACTCTGAAGGCCCCTCTCCGCTCTTCCAATTAGTTGTGAGTGAGAAAGTTTGTACTTAGTTGTTCCTAATTTCGAAATTCCGGGGTTTTATTGAGGATTTTAGGAATCTTGGTGCCCAAGCGGGCTCTCGGCACCCAGTTGTACCTTAATTGTTCCTGACTTTGGTCCAACCTTGAGCGGCAATTCTGACGTGAACCGGTTCAACTCTATTGGCCCTGCTGACGTGATTTCCGTCACTGGCAGAGCGAATATCTATGAGCGCTACTTTGTAGGTTGCACGAGTGAACGCTCAACCGAATCGTTGACTTTATAGTTAACCGATTACATGGTTGATTGGCTAAATAATAGAACTTGGCAACGCTGCTCGGTCTTGAAAGCGTTGATGATAGAACCAGCTCCTGATAGAACCAGCTCCTTGACAGGCTTATTATCGCGCAATAGATTGACGGTAGTGAAATTGAATGCAAATTTATCTATTTAGGACCTAACACATGAAACTTGCTCGGGACATAATGAGTCTGTCGACCTTCAAGCGCGATAGCAACAAAGTGATGCGTCAAATGAAGAAAACTAAAGAGCCGGTTGTTCTGACTGTGAATGGCAAAGCGGCAGTGGTAGTCCAGGACGCCGAAAGTTACCAAAAACTACTTGAGCTTAAAGAGCGGTCGGAGGTTGTCGAGATCCTGCGTCAGCGCCTCGCGTCACGAAGTCGTAAGAAAGGACGACCAGCGGAAGACTTTTTCAATGAGTTCTTCGCCAAGAATAACATTCCAGTCGAAGATTGATGAAAAAGTACAAGGTCATCCTCCATTCAGATGCCGAGTCGGACATCGAATCATCCTTCAAATGGGGTTGTCGAGCATGGGGAGAAGAAAACGCGAAACTGTGGATGTGGAAACTACGGCGCGCTACTAGAAAACAACTCACATCATTGCCATTGGCTTGTCCTCTCGCGCCGGAGAGCGAACAATTGGGTGTTTCCATTAGGCATTTGATCGTCGGACGTTATCGCGTCCTCTTCACGGTTAGAGGAAGAACAGTCACGATTCTTCACGGCAGCGGTGCATACACCGATCCCCATGAGACTGTTTGATCGAGCTTCCATTGGGTTATCGATTTTTCAGGTGTTTGTACCTTAGTTGTTCCCAAACCTCGAAACTCTGGGTTTTATTGAAGGTTTTTAAGGTTGCTGGTGCCGAAGGGGGGATACGAATTCATTTACCTGCGAAATCATCAAAATTGCTCGGGAATTTGCAAAACCTGCGAATCGCGACGTTTTCTCTCCCCTGTTGAATTTCTCTTTAGTCTCTCTGATTCTCGATATTCTCGCTGGTGCTCTCCCGTAATAGACACCAAACTTTTCGCTATAAGTTCTCCTTCGGCAATGCCGAAAATGACCCTGGCCCACCGTCGGGAAATTCGGCAACTAGAACCAAGTTGGCAACGGCGTCGATGTTTGCTTCTCCGGGCACAATACTCCCTCTCGCGGCACTAGCCATGGGACTAGTCGAGCGGAGGTGATTGGCTTCTCAGAAGTAGAAGGTGGGAGCAGCGTGATGCCACTGGGAACGCATTTCGGTTTTAGCCTTGATACTACTCGCAGCGCCGCGCCACAAAACTCCAGTGAAGACTTCTGCATAAACTTTTCATTTGTACATTCTCCTTTGTGAGCTTTCCCTATTCTTTTGAGAGGTCGTCTATTCTGACGGTTCGTTGGATACTTCTTTGAACTCCGAGGCCAGCCTGCCGAGCCCTGACCTCGGAGCATCTTTGATTGTTGTTAACGGACGCCTGGCTTTATGGCTCAACGACCGGTTTCAACGCAGCCCAACTGCAAAGCATCTCGATCAATCGTTTCACTCGTTCATGTGGTTGACGAACTTGATGCATTGACCCTGATTGTTGAAGCTTGGGTTGGTGAAGGTCTGCCAGCCGCCGTGCTCACACTGATCTTTGTTGGTTGGCCCCTGCGTCCTTACTGAAAAAGCTATGGAGATGGGGCTCTCTCCGACCGGTATAGTCGCGGTCACCGTATTCGTCGCTATGTCAATCACAGAGACGGTGTTGTCAAGAGAATTAACAGCGTAAGCGGAGATCCCATTCGGCGTGATGGCTACTCCGCGTGGAGCTAATCCGACGGGCACGGTGGCGGTAATAATGTTTGTTGACGTGTCTATCACCGAGACAGTGTTGCCAGATTCCTGCGCCACGTAAGCGAAGGCCCCATTCGGTGTGATGTCTATTCCACCCAAAAAGCCCCCGACCGGTATGGTGGCAATTATCGTATTGGTTGCCGTGTCTATTACCGATACCGTGCCACCAATGAAATTCGTTACGTAAGCGAAGGCTCCATTCGGGGTGATCGCTATTGATCTCGCACCCAATCCTGCGGGTATGGTGGCGATTACAGTGTTGGTTGTCGTGTCTATTACCGATACGCTGGAGTTGACGATCATATTCTGGTTGGCCACATAGGCAAAGGCGCCATTCGGAGTGATAGCTACTCCGAATGGCGCAGGTCCAACCGGCACCGTGGCAACCACATTGTTTGTTGCCGTGTCTATCACTGAGACTGTTGAGCTAGCTTGATTCGTCACGTAGGCAAACGCACCATTCGGAGTGATAGCTATTCCACTTGGAATTAGTCCCACTGTGACGTTAGCAATGACAGAATTGGTCGCCGTGCTTATCACCGAGACAGTCGGGTTATTCTGATTCCCAACATAAACGAAAGCGCCGTTTGGCGTGACGGCTAATGCTATCGGGACTGGTCCAACCGGTATAGTGGCGGTCACCGTATTCGTCGCCGTGTCTATTACCGAGACTGTATCGTCCAGAGCATTCGTCACGTATCCCTTAGTTTGAGCAAGCGTCGCGCTTGCTCCGAAGATAGTGAGAACCAGCGCCAGCATTACCATTCGAATAACTGCGCTGAAAAATGAGGCTAAAACTTTCTGAGAAAATCCGGTCATGAGTATTCTCCTTTTTTGTGAGGCGCCGTTAGGCGCGTTTACATTTTCGAGTAGCTCGCGAACTGCAGGGAGGTTCTCTTTCCGCACGTACCGCAGCCTCTCGCGCCTGCGCCGCTCGTAGTTGTTCGTTGTGGTGTTTACTGACAATCAAGACTTGTTGCGTGAGAAACCGACGTGATATCGCGCGACGCGGTGACGCTGTCGGTTCGGTTCGTCTCGTATCCATCAAACCCAGTCGCTGTCGTGCGAGGCGGCGAGTGCGTCGAAAATCTGTGCCATGTTCTTGCGAGAGGCGCCTTCAAACACACGATTCCTTCATTCGAGTCAAATAGAGGGTGTAACCCGTGCCGCGGGCGAGGATCTAATGCCCTCATCGATCTGTGCTTGATCGATTTCAGAACTAATTAGCAGTTCCCAAAAGCTTCGGTAATACGCGACGATCTGCATTGTCACATGTGCTTTGTGGAGTGTGTATCTATGGTCGACGTCTTGAGATCGACCCTGCGACGAGAAGCTGCGTCAAGGTTCGAGGGCAAACCACTAACGTCAAGAGTAGAGAGTTAAATAGGAGAAACCAAGCGCTGATGTTGAGAATTTGCTTATTTAGAGGTAATGCATGAGACAGTTCCTTGTTGTTTCTATGAGTTGAGTTTGTCGTAAGTAATTTAAGTCACCTGTCGAAGCGGTATCATGTTTCAGGACCGTTGATGAGCGGCCAGGGCTAAGCCATTCATGTTTTCTGCGCGGATTCCGAGAAGGCTTACAGTCAAGTTAACATCCGTCCAGCAGGCTTCATTACGAAAGCCTACTTAGCAAAGACCGTACCGTTTTGGCGATTCATATGCGAACGCGGAAACAAATGCGGATGTTGAGTTGCAGGGAATTTGCGTGTAGACGAATGGAAACACTGGCCGGGTGAGGTGTGACCATAAGTGGACTAATAACCGCAGATTACATGAATACCAATCTGCATTTTATCCGCGGGAAATCCGGGTCATTGAAAACTAGAGGTTTCCGGGCGTTCTCTCGGTCCTTAGTAGCTCCTTCCGAAACGCCGTTATTTTGCATTTCATGTTCCACTCACAATGGACCACAAGTACAAAGGTCAATTTTTATGGGACAGGATTTCTGAGGGTACGCGGAATGCGTTTTATGCCCTGTTGAATTTCTCTTTAGTCTCTCTGATTCTCGATATTCTCTGGTGCTCTCTCGTAATAGACACCAAACAGACACCAAATTTTTCTCTACTCTCCAGTTCGACAATGCCGTAGCGCTATCGGATCACGATCTGGAAATTCAGCAACCTGGCCTAAAAACATCTCAATGATAGCATCGTCGTCAGCAGACGGTAGCGGTACACCTTCGCAGGGTGCTACGGCGCTCTACTAGCCTAGAATCGATCTTCAAGTTGACTTGGGGCTCGCCTCGCGTGAAAAATCGCTAACACTACAATCCGCTCGTCTTCGACGATGAAATGTATGGAGTATGGAAAACGCCGCAATACTGCTCTGCGCACATCGCCTCTAACACACGCGAACTGGTTTGGCGAAAGCGCAATTCTTCCGAGTTGTTGTTCGACGGCAACGCTAAACTCGCGGCCAAGTCCTTCACGTCGATCTTGATACCACGAAATTGCGTCATCAAACTCACGCTTTGCGATCCGACGAAAAACGACTGACAAAGACATCAGTCTCTTCCAAACTTGGAGTCAAGCTCGGTTTTAATTGCATTCCAATCCACGACATCATCAGGATTTCGTTGATGAGCTTTTAACCTACGGTCGATCTCGTCTGCCTGAGCAGTAGTCAACGGCGGCTCATAACCCTCTTCAACGATGCTCTCCCACAAAGCATCCAGCAGTTCCAGGCGTTCCGGCAAAGGTAAGTTTTTTGCGGCTTGTAGTACGTTCGTGCTCATGCGCGAAGTTTAGAATGACATGTGGTCTAAGGCAAGGAATGGGACGAGTCAATAATCTTTCTGCGAGAGGCTCATGCCTCTTTCTCCATTTATATGGTTAGCTATATACGACCGTCAACGACCGGAGGATAGGTGTCGCGTCGAAATCTGGAAGAACTTTCATCTAGTCGGCGATTGTTAGAAATACCGGCGATTTGTAGCAGTATGTTCCATGGAACGCTCGGACACTGTATGGGGTGCACCCCTTTCGTGAGACAAACAGTTAAGACACTGCCTCGGCCCGTCGAAAAGAGTTGTTGCTTTCGACTGGGCCATTGTTAACAATCAACCCGGTTGGTGAAGCGGAGGCGAGCTCTGCTGGAGAGCAACTCGCCAAGGAATAACCAACCGGAAACTCATCAAGACGATGAGCGAGGGCGCGGCCGCAGGGTTGCGCCCTCCGCATTTTGCGCTCATCGGATTGATAGATTTCCTCATGCCTCAAAAACTCCCATGGTCTACCTCGGGCGCCGGCTTTGATCGCATAACGCACCAATCCCGCCGTGTCGTGAATATGCAGGCGGTCTGTGAATAACATCCGATGCGTCTCAACCGTCTTGACGCTGATCTTCAGGAGCAAGGCAATTCTTTTTGTCGAATGACCCTCCGCGATTAACTGCAGGACCTCCCGCTGACGTGGCGTCAAACCTTTAGGGATACCATTACCAGCCCCGCACCGAACGAAATCCACTAGCAGGTCTGTCGCTGATAAACTGATACGCAGTCTCGGAGCACTGCATGGTCATCAACTATGAGGATCTTTTTCATTGCTTTGAGCTTATTACATTCAGCAGGTGGGGTGTTTATGAGAGCATCACCTATTCATTGCGACGCTCTTGAGTCCGGCTCCGAGCCGGAGATTGGGATTCGGACGATAACCACCGTTCCTTTTCCACAATGACCCATGAACTCAATCCTTCCTCCGATGAGATGCGCTCGCTCTCGCATCCCCAGCAGGCCGAGTGTGAGGGGGCCCGATTTCTCGTCGTCTGTAATTCCACGCCCGTTGTCGATAATCGTCAAGATGAATTCTTCGTTCTCTTCCTGTGTCTGAATGGTAACCCTCGTCGCCCGCGCATGACGGAGGATATTAGTCAAGGCTTCCTGAAAGATCCGGAAGATGGCTGTTGACTGATCCTGACTCAATTCAAAGCTTTGCTCCGTGCAGTCACATTCGACTATGATCCCGGTTCGATCTTGAAACTTTCGTGCGTGCAATTCAATTGCTGGGACCAGCCCGAGGTCATCCAGACCAATCGGCCGTAACTCCGACGCGATTCTCCTCACGGTATTAATTGTTGTATCGATGAGCCTCATCATGGATACTATCTTCTTCCGCCGCTCCTCAAGATCCAGTTGGCTCCCTGGTTCATTAATGTCCTCCAGGTCCCATCTCAAACTTGTCAGTGCCCCCCCGAGTTCATCGTGAATCTCACGCGCGATGCGAGTTCCTTCCTCTTCTCTGGCGGATTGAAGGTGCGCCGAGAGCGCGCGTAACTGTGCGCTTGTTGCTTTGATCTTCTCCTCGGCGAGTTTGTGCTCAGTGATGTCGCGATAGATGGCATATCTCGCAACCTCTCCGCCCGGTAACGAAACGGGAACGTGGACAATGGACACATACAAACGACTGCCGTCCTTGCGCCGGCGAACAGCCTCTGCCTCTACTCGCTGCCCGCTCGCCGTTATGTCGTTGAATTTTTGAACCTCATCTTGTAACTCGTCGGGTACGATCATCTCGTAGAGGTATCGGCCCATAGCCTCCTTTGGCCCATACCCAAAAAGCTGAGTGAACTCCCGGTTCACGCGAACGACCCGGTAGTCCGCGCTCATTAAGGCGACAGCCTGCGGCGCCTGTTCGAACAGTTCATTGAGAAGAACTTTTCCCTTCTGAAACCGATCCAACGTAGCGGTCAGCACCGCAACTGTGAGCACCGTCAGGGCGACTGCGCCAATGCCTGCGGCGCTCAGGGAAGAGATCATCACGGCGTGGGATAGATCCGGTGCTGTGGCAGACTTCACGAACCTGGCAGATGTCATGCCGGTGTAATGCATGGCCCAGATAGCCGTCCCCATCAGCGCCACGCTTGCAAGCTTGCGCAACTTCCAGCCGCGGGGCTCGTCCCGAAAAAGAAACGTCAGCCATACCGAGAGAAGAGCAAAGAGCATAGCCAGCAACACCGAAAGAGTTACGAACGCCGGGAAATAGCGGTGCATTCCCTGAAACCGCATCGACGCCATGCCTGTGTAGTGTAGGGCCGCGATGCCCCCGCCAATAAAGAAGCTGGCAACGAAAGTCCGACGAGATTTCATCGTCGGGCGGACGACGACAACCAGTGCGACGGCTGAAGCCAACAGGCTGGGCAGGAAAGATAGCAATGCCGTCGGCCAGTCATAGCGGATCGGAACCGGCAAGCTGAAGGCCAGCATGCCGGTGAAGTGCATTCCCCAGGTACCGATTGCCATCGCAGTGGCGCCACCGATTTGCCAGGCGAGACGAGGTCCACCGTGACTGGCCTTTACTCGTCCGGCAAGACTGATTGTCGCGTACGACCCCAGCATTGCGATCAGGATGGACAGAGCCACCAGACCGTAATTGTAAGAACCGGCCATAACCAGGTCCGAGGTCATTGCAGCGTCCCAGGGATAGCTAAGGGTTGCGGACGTCCGATGGGTCAACCGTAGCGGAGTAATAAGAATTTGTAAATGAAACGAACTAGGTGCCACGACGCCGGTCAAAGACCGACACCATAAAAACGCCGGTGGTCCTACACCTTCTTTTACGTTAGGGCCTTGTGGTGTCAATATCTCGCGTGGATGCCGAAACCGAGGTTCGGCACCCTGTGTAAGTCATTGAAGTGTTTAGCGTTATAGAGTTGATTTGCCGAAGGGGTGACTCGAACCCCCTTTAAATTCATTGAGCTTTTCAGCCGTTTTTTAGTTTTCCTAAAGAAATGCGACATTTTGAGTTTTGCATTATGTACATCTTGTGCACTGTCTGCATCTAGTTGAGACTTAGTTGAGACACGAAAACGGCGCGGCAAAACGAGAATGTACTGACGATATCTCAAACCACCTCGTTTTAACGTAACCCCATCAGACGCAATCATGCCGTCACTGTATTTGGGACTTTACGGGCGGCATTCATCAGTGCTGTTACGAACCCATCAGGCATTTTGAGTCCGCCCGCAACAGCACGGTCAATAAAACCATCCAAGGCGCGATCTGATAGTCTCGTCCAAGTCTCGTCTCGAAATTGTGAGATCGAAGGAGGTTCACCGAGAATCGGCTTGTCGCTCGCAAGAACGCCCATGCGCCGGCCCTCAACATTCCAAGCCGCATCGGGCCACCTTTTCCATTTGTTCTCGTCGGTAAGTTCATACTTCCTTACTTCTCCAGGCGCATTAATTCGCTCGGCAACCCAAAGTGCGACTGGGACCGACACTGCATTTCCGATCAGTCGCCAACGCGGATCCTTCTTCTCGCCGTTTGCCGCTGCATCGGTCCAGCCCACCGGAAAGCCTTGCAATCTCTCGCATGCTTTCAGACTTGGCATAAGGACTTCGCCATCAGGAAACAGAACGGCAGGTGCTGATGGAATTCCCAAGGAGGAACCCACTTTCAGCGGCGGAATTCCATCGATAGTAATTCCAATTCCCGACTTGCCCTCTGTCCAGTAGAAGCCCAACGGCACCGAAAGGTCAGGTTTCGGCAAAGCGGGACGATCTGTTTCATCCGCAAAAAGAATCGTCCGAGGATCAACGTCGCGACTCGCGACGAAGTAAACTCGCCGGCGACGCTGCGGCAAACCGAAGCCCATTGTATCCAGCACACGGTAAGCCCAGCGGTATCCGAGACCCTCAAATTGTTCGACTAGCCATTTCATTCCCCTACCCGAATCGAGCTGAAGCATGAAATAGACGTTTTCGATCACCACGAGTGGAACCTTTGATCTCTCAATCAACTCAAACATCTTTCTCACGACGCCTGACTTCGAGCCTTCGATGCCAGACTTATCTCCAGCCATACTCAGGTTCTGGCATGGAAATCCCGCCGTCAAAATCGATGTGTTACTTGGCAGATCGAATAGGTCAGCGACGTCAGGATGCACTTCTACGTTGGGAAACTGCGATGCCAAGACTAGGTTGGCCGCACCATCAACCTCAACTAACATTTCCGTAATGAGACCAGCCTGTGAAAGAGCAAGCTCGAAGCCTCCAATCCCAGCAAAGAGTCCAGTAACTGACATGATATTATGTGGCGGCGCTGTTTCCTTCGCGTCCTTCGTAAGTTTACAAGATTAAGAACAACGACTCTGCCGAATGCCTGAACAGAGATCTGCGGTCCATCCGCGCGCGCAACCAAAGAGGGTATCCCCAGAAGTAAAAGCTCTGCATCGTCGGTGTGGAGTTTACACTAAGCCCCAAGTAGTCTGTCAGATTCTGGACGCAATTGGTTGGCGAAGAGAAATCGATCTCTCACTATCTTGTTTGCTCGAGCCCGCTGCCGGTGACGGAGCTTTCGTCGTTGAAGCCGCGCTGCGACTCGTTGCGTCATTCAATCGCCATCGAATCAAGTTGAACGCTAAGACGTTACTTGGCCGCATAGTTGCCTATGAACTTCATCTTCACGAAGCAGAGCATGCACGCGAACGAGTAGTCAAAGTTCTGCGCGAAGCGGGGGTCCATCACCAAACTGCTCTAGCTTGCGCGCGCGCTTGGATCATCACTGGCGACTTCTTGCTTGCAGACCTTCCGCTAGATCGTTTTACCCATGCCGCCGGAAATCCGCCGTACGTTCGGTGGTCAAAGATTCCCCCAAGGCTTAAAGAAAAGTACGAAGTGACGATGCCGTCTGACATAACGGTAGGAGATCTGTTTCTACCTTTTCTGGATCGAACACTTGAAGCGCTAAAGCATGGGGGACGGTTTGGTTTCCTTTGCTCCAACCGTTGGCGCTTCATGGGCTTCGCAGAAGGCTTCCGCCAAAAGTGGCTGCCGGGGTTGGACATTCAATCAGAGACGACTCTGTCTGCTTCTGAAGCATTCGTCGGCGATGTGGATTCTTACCCGACTATTCTCATTGCGGTCAAAAGACAAAAGAAGAAAACGAAACAGCGCTTGAAGAAACGTCACCGAAATCAGACCCTCACCGAACTCGGATGCGTTGTGAAGGTTGGCCCAGCATTAGGCCATACGGCGGCATTCGTTCTTGATGCTGATGAAAATGACGTAGAGCCGGTATTACTTAGACCTTGGATCGACGGGTCAGATATCAAGGAAGGATCTATCATACGAAGCGGTCGTCGAATTGTCGTGATGTATGGAAAGGACGGCAAGCTGATCGATCCAGGAAAATTCCCTTTCCTCTTCGCTCGGCTGAAGCGTTTCAGAAAAGAGTTAAAAAAGAGGTCGATTGTGCGAGATGGGGCAGTGTGGTTCCGCACCATAGATCGCGTGCGCACCGTTGACTGGGAACGTCCGAAACTTCTCATTCCCGAGTTAGCGAAGGTACCGCGCATAAGCATTGATCGCTCGGGCGCTATTCCATCACATGGAGTCTATGCCATCTTTGCGCCGAATGATGATGTGGACGCACTGTATGAAAAGTTGCGTGACGGCAAACTTGCTGCTGCACTCGAAGGAATCGCACCAAAGGTGAAAGGTGAGTACGTTCGCTGCTATCGGCGTTTTCTGTTGATGGTTCGAGTTCCCCATTGACGAAACTCGCTCAGGAGAATCTTAAAACCTTTCCACCCTGGATCGACTCGGTAACGGATCGTTCCGCTTAAGTACAAGGAGAGTTCGGCCAAGTACGCAGTTGAATCCGCAGTGCGACCTGCTTTTTGAAAAATATCCTTGAGCAAATCAGCAAACCCATTATTAGCATAACCGTGAACAGCTGTGCCCATCGCGAGAAACATTCTCAACCTATTAGAAGTGGAAAGGGGAAACGCAGGATAACTGTCTGGAATCCACATGGGCACGCCTACTCCGGGCGTACCGCCCAAGCTAATCATCTTCTTCAACATTTTTTTATTCATCTGAAGATGGCCGTACCCGTGGCGCCAGGTCGGGGGATCGGCGGGCTCAAACCGGAAAGCTAAACAATTCCTGCCTGAAACAAGCAACGCCAAATCGAATGACACTTTTTCCTTTCCACCAATCTTTTCTCGCACTGGTAAAAAAAAGCAGCGTTCAATCTGATGCCTTCCGGGTTTCGGCATTGGTATGAAACTGAGGCTATTCGCATGTGCTAAGGACGCTGCGTCGCCTTGCCGAATAGCTCCGTTGAACACGGCATTAATTGTATCGATCGCCTCTCGATGACTAGTGGCGATTTGAGTGGACGAGAAGCAGTCGCCCGCTCGGCGACGAAGATCAGCACCTGCTTTAATCCAATCGTCTACGCCCCTTCGAGCATAAAGCTCCATCAAATCCCAGACGTCTAATGACGGCATTCTAGTCATCAACTAGCTGGCTAACCGACTGCGCGGCGCATACTGATAACCAGCGACATGTGCAACATAACGTCGGCCCCAGGCGCTCTCGAATTCAGCGGGAAATTCAATCGGAGACTCTCCGATCTTGGACTCGCGATTCGCGAATAAAGATTGATCCTCACAAAACACCACGTCGGCCCAATCTCCTTCTTGGGCCAAAAAAAACAATTCATCTAACTTCTCATCGTTCTTCAACTCATGCCACCAAAAGCAAGCGTTGGGAACCCAAAGATCATGCGTGTATTTGGCTGGCGCTAAGTGTGCGGCATACAGTCCTTGTTCAAGTTCAAATGGCGGCTCCGCTGCATCTAAGAACTTATTCCACCCGTTAAGGTACTTGGCTTGTTTTCCTAAGAGAAATGGAAGCCTCGATAATAGGTGTGGCAAATCGACGAGCGGTTCTTGGGGCCCCACAATATCCCTACGAAACCAAAAATCGATATCGGCAGCAACCGTGCGCGCAATAATGTCCCGAACGACGGTGTTGTCCATTGCTTTCGTCAGACGCTCTCGCTCACGTCGCATAGGCAGGGACCTATCTCGCGCTACAAAAACGTCGCTAAAGGTAATCTCCTCTGGACTCACACTATCATTCTCGGCTCCTTCAAGTTCAGCCGTTGGCGAAAGCGCGCCTAAAGCATGTGCTGACAAGAGCGCTGTGCGTGCCTTATCGAAGTCCAAGCTCGGCAACAATGGATCATCGAGGTGATCTCGAACAAATTTGATTTGCTTCCGACGTCTTGCCACTACGCTACTTAGCCGAGGCCAATACCAGGGAAGAAAACCATCCTTGGCATCCGCTATTTTGCCGGTCCAAAGTGCGCGATTCGCTAAATGCGGGGTATTCAAAGCCAGGTCAGCGCGGGTGGAATAGTCACCGACCAAAAATCTCAGATCAAAATCAACATCGGAATTTAGATTCAAGGAGATTATGTAATCAGCACGTGTGAAGGCGCGAAGATAACCCGCGACAGATTCCGCCGTCAGCGGCGCACCTGCAACTTCAAGAAGAGTCAGATTGTTGTCGAGAATTACAATAGATTCATCAAACGGACTAGCGGGCAGCGCCACACAATTCTCCGGCGCATTAAGATTCAAGCATCTTTTAATGTTTTTAAAGAACTCTGTAAGTTCATCAGTTAATTTCTTTCCAACCAACTCCCTTGGCTTTTCTCCGATAGCTTCTTGAATGTTATGAGCTATCTCATCACACAATGCTTGATTATCATCACAAACGAGGATGTTCATTTTTTAGCCCCTCTCCAAGCTATTTCGAAAGTCGTCGAAAAGCCTTCTTCAGGTTTAACAAACGCCACATTGGCCGCCCGCCTATTAGCTATCATTCTCACGATGGTTAATCCTAGTCCCTGCCCACCAATCGCAATGGAGCGTTTGTCCTTGCTGATTTTCATCCTATGTTCAAAGGGCTCGAACAGTCTGTCAGACTCATCGATCGGAATATCGAGTCCCTGTCCTGAATCGCTCACATGCAACCATTCGCGACCGCCTTTGCTTCGACCAGCTCTAAACGCGACCTCCGCCTTTTCGCTATCGAGTAACGCGTTCCAGGCGTTCGCGAGAACGTTTTGCAGCACCGCGTTCCATTCAGCCAACGACGCCACTGGAAATCTGAGATCGTTAGGAATTCCGCTCTTGTCAAACTTCACGCCTGGCATCAACGCTTGCATGCCACGAATAGATTGATCCACGACTGCCCTTACCCTTAAGCGGTCGGTCGCAGCCTTGTCTTCATCAGAAACAAGCGGAGCAAACAATTCCCTAAGGGACTCCAATCGATTCTGGGCCTCGTCGAATTCAGCTGCCATCTTCCGCAGATCGGGAATCGAATGCTTCGTTGCAATCCTTCGGATTTCCTTTGCAATGCGTTGAAGGAATCTAATCTCACGTGACAATTCATGATTCAGAGCCAGGCCAACCATGCCAGCTGCGGCAAAAGGGGCTAGTAGTGCAGCTTGAGTCTCGCCGACCTTTTCTTCCGCTTTGCTAGCTTTCCGTGCCTCTGTAACTTCACGCCGAATTTGCAAAAACGCGCTCTGAGGAATGTCGCGCCTGTTGCTTTCCAAGACTTCAATAACTCGATCATACTTCTTGGATGCAGGTTCTTTTGCTCGGTTCTTTTCCGCAATCTCCAAAGCTAATAGGCGATGTCTATTGGCATAAAAATCGAGCGAGTAGCGAACGAGATCGTGGAGTTGCTTGAAAGCTGAATTGTTGGTGAGCCGGTCGCGCCCAGACTGGATTTGAAGCCAAGCGTTAGGCGCGCTATCAAATTTCTCAGCGACTTCTCGCTCGTGGTTGGTATTGATTTCCACAGCACCGAATAACCTCCCTAGTGCTGGGAGGTCCAACATGTATTTGTTCTGCGTTCGGAGACGCTCGGGAAGCAGATCGGAGATACTTATCCGGCGCGCCTGATCTACCGAGATCTTAAGCCAGTCCTGACCGGCTGTATTTTGAGACCCGTAATAAGGCAACCGAAAACCAGCATCATATACCGAGACATTTCCAAACTGGTCCAAGTACTTTCGCAAGTCACCAACAGCAATACCCGAAGGCTGCTTGCCAGCAGCTTTGAAAATCAGTATCTCGAATTTCACGTTATCCACTAATGGCTCGCTGGACTCATTACTTCTTGCCTTAATTGGCAGACGAGTCGTACTTCGAAAAGACTTACGTTGATCGGAACCATCTGGGTAGCCAGCTTTGAACTCGACGAAAACGGAAGCCGAACCATTGGAACGCCCTCGTTCCAACTTTCCATAGATCCGTGCCTGCCAATTTGAAAACACTTTCTCAAGTGTTTCATCAAATGCCCGTTTTGCGTCAGCAATGTCTGGCGCGTCAATCTCGATATCAAAGTCCTCCGGCCGTCGCTGCCTTATGTCTCGTTTCTTCTGAGTTCTCTCATGGTCGGAGCGGTTGAACGGAGAACGAAGCATCCACACATCCGATCCCAGGGCTCTTATGGTGTCAGCATTCCATTCGTGTTTGCGGGTCTTTAATGTAATTCTAGTGCCGAACTTACTTCCCTCCGCATATTCTGCTGCCTTGGGTAGCCTATCCCACACTACATTGACCTTACTTAGGTTTTGACCCGGGATCGCAGTTCTCCAGTCGATCAGCGAGTAGAGCAAGCAATTTGGGTTTTTGATCGAGGTACTTTCTAGAATCATCTCATCGGCTAAAAATTGCGCGGCCAGCCTCCCGATCCCCTTTGACCCAGTTAAGGGCCGATGAAGGATCTGTGATCTTGCTTTGTTCACTTTGTGAGTCGTGCCAATCCTCATCCAGTAGCGAAGAAAATCTCGCGCTGACATACCAATACCGTTATCTGAAACAACAATCTCGTCCTTGCGAAATTCGATACGGCAAGTTGATGCGTCGGCATCAAATGAGTTCTTTATCAACTCACCGAGCGCAATCGCTGGCTGACCGATTAGGCGTTCTCCTAGCTCCCGTAGGAGAGCCGCGTCTACGATGAATTGTCTATCCCTCATAGGTTACGATACAAATCACAACGCATGATTAAATCGCTAAAAACCGGGCATTCACGTCGGCTGAGGATTCTACCCGGAGAGCCGGTTGATCCAAATCGCTCCGCTCTGATGGCTCGCGTTAGAGACAAGCATTCTAAACCGGAACTAGTCGTTCGACGAATGGCCCATGGCTTGGGTTATCGATTTAGACTTCACTGTCGTGGTTTGCCAGGCACGCCGGATTTGGTTTTTCCTAGATTGGGAAAGGCAATCTTCGTTCATGGATGTTTCTGGCATCGGCACAAAGACTGCCCTCGAACGACAAGTCCAAAGACTCGTTCTGAGTATTGGGCTAATAAATTCGACACGAACAAGAAACGAGACGGTCTGAAACAGCGGCAGTTGAGAAGACTTGGCTGGGATGTCTTGATAATCTGGGAGTGCGAGACTCTCGATACCGATAAATTGGGAAAACAACTGACGAAGTTCCTTGTTCGTCGTGCTCCTAGAATAACAGCGCATGGGTGATTTATATTTCGAATTAAAGTATCAAGCTGAGGCCACTTGGCGCTGGCTGCGCTCAGAGCAGCCGGATGAAAGCCAAGGCATGGAATTGATGTTTCGCGAGAAAACAAGATCGGGCGATTGACAGAGCAGTCCTAGCTCGAAGTAGAGCTTAGCAAGACTGAATTGGTAAGCTGACCTCACTCTTACCACTCTTTCTGAAACAATACGCGATGCTCATGCGGGTTCGCTGATACGCATCGCTTACAGTTGCCCGGCAAGAATTTTGAGACTTAGTTGAGCCCGGCCAGTCTGCTAAGTGCTCTTAAGTCCTTTAGATAGAACGCTTAAATTTTTGACTGGTGCCGAAGGGGGGACTCGAACCCCCACGAGTTACCTCACACGCCCCTCAAACGTGCGCGTCTGCCAGTTCCGCCACTTCGGCATGAAGTGAGTTTAGAGGGCTGCGGCCATTATAGCCGGATTGGTTTTCAAGAAAACAGCCGAACCTACTTGCTCGCAGCCGGTGATGCGGCTGGTGCGGCTGGTGTCGCTTGTTGCACAGGCGCCGGAGTCGGCGTTGGCGTCGCTGTCGGCGCACTCTCAGGCTGCGATTGCAAAACCGATCGCGAGCCACTCAGGATCGGCAGTCCCAGTGCAAGCGCAATCAACATGAATGCCGCTGCCGCGCCGATCGTGATCTTAGCAAGCAGACTCGCCGTGCCGCGTGGTCCAAATGCAGTGCTCGATAACGTGTTTGAAAAGAGCGCTCCCGCGTCCGCCTTGCCTGGTTGCAGCAGGATCACCACAATCAGCACGACACAAGCGAGCACAAACAAACTGTAGAGAATATAAGTTAACAAAACAAACTCCTAATAGGGCTTAGTACCTGGTATTTGTTCTTTGTAAATACGTCGACATCGTAATCCAAAGTACAAAGGTCAAAGAACAAAGCTCACTGCTTATAATTCACAATCTCCGCAAAACTCTCGGCTTTCAGACTCGCGCCACCAACAAGCGCGCCATCGATGTCCGGTTGACTCATCAAGCCTGCTATGTTGTCTGGCTTGACTGAACCGCCGTAGAGAATTCTTAACGCCTCAGCGGCTGCCTGAGAGTGCCTTTCCGCGAAAACGCGCCGGATAAACGCATGCATTTCCTGCGCTTGCTCCGGCGTCGCTGTGCGTCCAGTGCCGATGGCCCAGACCGGCTCGTAAGCGACGATGATACGGTCGAGATCTGAGGCTGTCAACCCGCTGGAACCCGCAGTCAATTGCTGAGAAACAACGGTTTCAGCGCTTCCCTGCTCTCGCTGATCGAGCGTCTCGCCAACGCACACGATCACAGCTAAACCTGCCGCAACGCCCGCTTGCGTCTTGCGATTGACCTGCACGTCAGTCTCCGCGTAGTACTGCCGCCGCTCGGAATGACCGACAATCACGTACCGTGCGCCGACGTCCTTCAGCATCGACGCCAGCACCTCACCGGTATGCGCGCCCTCTTCCTTTTCGGTGGAACAATCCTGACCTGAGACGCGGATGTTTGAACCTTCCAGGCGATCGGCAACAGTCTTGATTGCTGTGGACACCGGGGCAATGACAACTTCGCAGTGATTTGCATTAGCGACGAGCGGCTTCAGCGCTAGTGCAGTATCAACTGCCTGGCTGAGCGTCTTGTACATTTTCCAGTTTCCGGCGATGACAGGTTTGCGCATAGTTGCTTGTTTACGAAATGATTAACATAACGAGCGCGCGATATTATCAGAGCCTCTGGGGGCTTTGCACGAAAGTCCTTATCGGATTTCTTCTCTGTGAAGTCTCTGTGTCCTCTGTGCCTCTGTGGTTAAGGAATCGTTCGAAAAAAACAACCACAGAGGCACAGAGGACACAGAGACTGCACAGAGAAATCAGACTTTTCGTGCAAAGCCAGCCTATGGGATCAGCCTAACCGCCCGTTTTGAATGTTCTCAGACTTGAGTCGAATATTTTGTCGTAACTTTCGCCATCTTCGGCAAGCACCGAACAGGTAACTACAAACTTCTTATCATCCTTTGCTTCGATGTAATAAAACGTCTGCCTTAATGGCTTCCCGTAATACTCCGTCTCGGTAACAACCTTAACCGCGCGCTGCTTGAACTCAGTTGTGAACTCTGTCTGGCTTAATACGTTAAGAGGTCTGCCTTCCTTTTGCGACACTTGCTGAAGCGCTTGAAGATTACTCGTTACGAAATCATCGAGCTTAACAGGCATAGTCGTATCGACAAAATTGATGTTTTGGGTGAAGTCATTCTTCCTCTGCCCGAAGGCAAATTGATGTTTGAAGCCGGGAACTGTACGCATCACCCACTGTTCTGGCGGCACGAAAGAGAATTCACCGCCCGGCGCTGTATATGATGGGCGAGATTGGCGAGCATTCTGCGAACAGCCATGGGGGATTAAGAATAAAACACAGACAGTGGCGAGTTTTGTTTTATGCACTACGGTTTATCAGTTAGTGCAGCAACGCCTGGGAGTTCGTCGCCGGCGAGGAACTCGAGGGTGGCGCCGCCGCCGGTTGAGATGTGCGTGATTTTGTTGGCGACGCCGGCGCGTGTCACCGCCGAGACGGAATCGCCACCGCCGACGATCGCAATCGCGCCGCGTCCGGCGGCTTCGGCGACGGCCTTTGCGACGCCGATTGTTCCCTGATCAAACGGTGGTTCTTCAAACACACCCATTGGACCATTCCAGATGATCATGCGAGCGTCCTGAAGCGCAGCCGCGAAGTGGGCCACTGTCTCGACGCCGATGTCCATGCCAACGAGACCGATGTTGGTAAACTCGATCGGAATGGTTTTGGTGACGATCTTTTCGCCCTTGATGGGCTCGTAGCTGTCGACGACCTGATGGTCTGTCGGCAAAAGAAACACAATTCCCTTCTCTTCAGCATGCTTCTTGATCTCAAGCGCAGTCTGCAACATGCTGTCTTCGACCAAAGACTTTCCGACTGTAAAACCCTCAGCCTTTAAGAAGGTATAAGCCATCGCGCCGCCAATCAGGATCTTGTCGACACCGCGATCGATTAATGCGTTAATGACGGGAATCTTGTCTGAAACTTTGGCGCCGCCGAGAATCGCTACAAACGGATGTTCCGGATGGTTGATCGCTCGGCCGAGGTAGTCGAGCTCCTTCTCCATCAACAGGCCGGCAGCGGCTTTTGAGACGTGATGAGTTATGCCGACGGTTGATGCGTGTGCTCGATGTGCAGTTCCGAAAGCATCGTTGACGTAAACGTCACACAAGCCGGCTAGTTCTTTGGAAAACCCATCGTCATTCTTTTCTTCTTCGGCGTGAAAGCGAAGGTTCTCGAGCAACAACACGTCGCCGTCGTTAAGCTCACGAACTTTCGACTCGGCTGCTTCACCTACACAATCGTCGGCAAACGTAATCGCCTTCAACAACCGCGAGAGATGTTCGGCGACCGGACGAAGGCTGTATTTATCAACCCGTTCGCCTTTGGGTCGCCCAAGGTGAGACGCGAGAATCACACGCGCGCCCTGGTCGATCGCATATTGAATCGTTGGTAGTGATGCTCTGATGCGCGAGTCGTCGTCAACCTTGCCGTCTTTGATAGGCACGTTGAAGTCGACCCGCACAAAAAGCCGCTGGCCACGAAGAGGAAGATCTCGTATAGAAAGTTTAGCCACGAAAAGGCACAAAAGCACAACGAGATTTAGAGACCTTTGCTGGCGATGTATTTGATCAGATCGCGAACGCGGCAGGAGTAGCCCCATTCGTTGTCATACCACGAAAGCACCTTAAGCATCTTGCCGCCGATCACTTTCGTGTACTCCGCATCGACGATCGATGAATTCGAGTTGCGTTTGAAATCAACTGAAACAAGAGGCTCTTCACAGAACTCGAGAATCCCGCGTAACTCTTCGTTCGCTGCATCCTTGAAGGCGCGATTTACTTCCTCAGCCGTTGTCTCCTTCTCAAGATCCATTACCACGTCGACAAGCGAAACATTCGGCGTCGGCACGCGCACCGAGATACCGTCAAACTTTCCTTTCAACTCCGGCAGAACAAGCGCGACGGCCTTCGCCGCTCCGGTTGACGTCGGAATCATCGAAAGCGCCGCAGCCCGCGCACGTCGCATGTCTTTGTGCGGCAGATCAAGCAACTGCTGATCGTTTGTGTACGAATGGATCGTGGTCATCTGAGCTGAACGAATACCAAACTTTTCATGAACAACCTTCGCCACCGGCGCGAGACAATTGGTCGTGCACGACGCGTTCGAGATGATGTGATGCGCCGCAGGGTCGTAATTCTCTTCATTCACTCCCAGAACGATCGTGATGTCTTCGTTCTTCGCTGGCGCGGAAATGATCACTTTCTTCACAGTGCCATGAAGGTGCTTCTTTGCGTCCTCCGCTTTGGTGAAGATGCCTGTAGACTCAACGACGATCTGAGCGCCGACTGACTCCCAATCGATCGCCGCAGGATCGCGCTGCGAGAAGACGCGAAACTCTTCGTCGTCGACCTTGATTCCGTTTTCCGTCGAGGTGATCTTATGGTCCAGATTCCCGAGTACAGAATCGTATTTCAGCAGGTGTGCAAGCGTTTTGGTGTCGGTTAGATCATTGACGGCCACGAAATCGATGTCAGGATCACCAAGAGCAGTGCGAAAAATATTTCGTCCGATACGACCGAAGCCATTGATGCCAACCTTCACCGCCATTGCCGAAGCCCTCCAAAATCAAATGATTTTCGTCTCGATTGTGGGACAAGCGCTGTCGCGATTGTGGGACAGATTCTCCCCATTTACTGCTGCAAACTGCTTGTAAGTATGAAGCGAAAGATTATGCGGCACGTTTCTAAGTGTCAAGCAGGGTGTCAAGCGGGCCTTTTTATTCAACTTTTTGAAACTGCATTTCCGCATGCGACGTAGTACAGGCTTGATGCGGCGGACCTTCGTTTGCCAGAATGTATCGACACTTCCTTTGCTAAGCGGTCGAAACTGATAAGGAAACAAGTTTAAGGAGCTCTTCGTCTGATGTTTAATCTGATATGTCGCAACTTACTTAGGCCGGCGGTCCTGGCATGCATCATGTTCGCCGGAGTGAACGCTGCGCTGGCACAAGTACCTCGTTCAACACCACGTCCGACACCGGCGCCCGGCGATCCAACAAGGCCTCCGGGCACCGACCCGATTCCGGGTACCACGTCGCCGACGCAGAATCCAACCGCACCGCCGGGAACACAGCAAACAAGTCCGACTGCGCCGCCGGGAAGTAACGTCACGCCACAGGCAACGCCATTGCCGACACCGCCTGCCGGTAACGTGCCTGGAGGATCGGGCGAGCCGTTGCGCGAGCCGGTTATTCCACAGTTCCAGGCGAAACCGCTCCCGCCAGTGCCGAGTCTGCAACGTTTGGGTATTTCCGACACGACTTTGTCATTGTCGATGAACGATGCGATCAAGCGTGCGCTCGAAAACAACAACGACATCGAAGTTGCACGTGACGACGTTCGCTTTGCCGAGACTCAATTGCGCGCGCTCGAAGGTATCTTCGATCCAGTCTTCGCGGTCACACCGCAATACGACAAGCGCATCTCGCCACAGCAGAGCTCTCTGGGCGGCGGTTCCGTGACCAGCACGACAACCTATTCATTGAGCCCATCGGTGCAGAAGCAGTTTGGCAAAGGCGGCGGAAACTACTTTCTCCAATTTTCAAACTCGCACACGAACACAAGTAACAGTTTCAGCTTGCTGAACCCGTTCTACTCGTCGAACCTGGCGTTGCAGGTCACCCAACCACTGCTGCGCGATCGCTCGATCGATAACAACCGCAGACAAATTCGTATTCAGCGAAAGCGTTTGGACCAGTCAGACGCAGACTTTCGCCAGCGCACGATCGACGTGATTACGCGTGTGCAGCAGGCTTACTGGGAACTGGTCTTCGCACTTCGCGATCAACAGAACCAACTCGCAAACCTGAATCTTTCGCGCGAGAGCCTGCGAAACGTTGAGGCGCAGATTGCCGCCGGTGCAAAAGCCCCGCTCGAGAGAGCGGAAGTGCAAACGGAACTTGCGAATCGTGAGACCGCACTCTATTCGGCGATCCAGGCAGTGGCAATTGCCGAAAACAATTTGAAGGTTCTTATCTTTAAGGATCCGAGTAACCCCGAATGGTCAGCTCAAGTGAATCCTCTGGACAAGCCGTCGTTTGATTCGAACCCGGTGAATCTTCCCGACGCGTTGAAGGCGGCTCGCGACAACCGTCCAGAGTTGCGGCGTCTGCGTCTGCAGAACGATATCAACGACATCGATATCACCTTCTTCAAGAATCAGACCAAGCCGCAAGTTGATTTGGTTGGCACGTTCGCGCTTACGGGTCTGGCTGGAACGAGCCTCGGAACCGTTGTTGCTCCAGGCACTCAGGTGCCACTGATCGTCGGCAATCCGCTCACAAGTCCATCGGCGTTCTTACTTTCTGAAATTCAAGCTATTCAGAGAGCCCAGGGCCTTCCAGTGGCTGTGCCACCGTTAACTGCGGTTGAATCAAGTACTATAAACCCGACGTTGATTGGCGGTTATGGGCAGACTCTTCGCAATCTGTTCGGCGGCGACACACGCAACATCACAGTCGGTGTCGCGATTTCCTTCCCGTTCAAGAACAAGACTGCAGAGGCGAATCTGGAGGGCGCGCGAATTCAGAAAGAGCAGTTGCAGGCCTCGGTGAGATCGCAGGAGCAGATTATCGAAGTTGACGTTCGTAACTCTGCACAGGCGGTTGAGTCCTCGCGCCAGCGAGTGCTTTCGGCACGTGAAGCGCGGGTTAATGCGGAGATGCAACTCGAAGGCGAGCAGCGTTTGTACCAGGTGGGACGTTCGACAACGTTCCTTTTGTTCCAACGTGAGAATGCACTCGCGAATGCGCGTGCTTCAGAGCTGCGGGCTGAGACCGACTACAACAAAGCCCTCGCGGACTTGCAGCGTGCGACTTCGACGACACTACGGGCCAACAACGTCGTGGTCGAGACACCCATAAAACCATAGGCGTTCGGGGTTAGCCTTCAAAAGGGCCGCAGATTTTCGCGGATAAACGCAGATCAGCGTTCATCCGCGAAAATCTGCGGCCTTTTAACTTTGCCTTTGGTAAGCTACGCCTTGTGAAGATCAGCGCGACCATCATCACATTCAACGAAGAGTCGAATATCAAAGCCGCATGCGAGTCAGTCGCATGGGCCGACGAGGTGGTAGTGGTAGACTCAAACTCGACCGACACCACTCGTGAGCGTGCGCAAGCCTGTGGCGCGCACGTTATTACAAATGCGTGGCCGGGTTTTGGGGCTCAAAAACAGTTCGCAGTTGACCAAACCAATTACGAGTGGATCTTCAGTCTCGACGCAGACGAACGCGTTTCAGATGAACTCAAAAAATCAATTGCATCTCTGCGCGTAAAACCGGAACCGGAACTGGCTGACGGCTATCTAATTGCGCGCCGCACCTATTATCAACAACGCTGGATTCGCGGCGGCGGCTGGTATCCTGATCGACAATTAAGGCTCTTCAGGAAAAGCAAAGGCCACTGGAAACAACGTCACATTCACGAGTCAGTAACAATGGACGGGGGCGCGCGTGTCGAAAAGCTTGCCGGCGATATGCTGCATTACACGTCACAGGACGCAGCTCATCATCACCGCATGATCGGTGAGCGTTATGCGCCGCTTGCTGCTCGACAGATGTTTGAAGAAGGCCGGCGCACTTCGGTGTTTGGGGTAGCTTCGGCTGGACCAGCAGCATTCATTCGTAGTTTGATCCTGAAAGGCGGATTACGCGACGGCTTCGCGGGCTTTACGATTGCAAGCTTCGCCGCGCATCATGCATTTCTGAAGCACTTAATGCTTTGGGAACAACAGCGATCCACAGATTACACAGATAAAAATGCCTGATTTAAACTTTGTCTCCCCGGTTTTTGGTTATGTCGTCGCGGGAATTTTTGGGGCGATCTTCGGCAGTTTTCTCAACGTCGTTATTCATCGCGTTCCAATCGAAGAGTCGATTGTCTTTCCGAACTCACGCTGTCCTTCATGTGGCGCGGTGATCGCTTTTTACGACAACATTCCCGTTCTCAGCTATGCAATGTTGGGAGCAAAGTGCCGCAAGTGCAAAGCGCACATCTCGATTCGTTATCCGGCAGTTGAGATGCTCAACGCTGTCTTATTTGTCGCGGTCGCACGACACGACGGCTTGAGTGCAGCGCTTCCTTTCGACCTGGTTTTTGTTTCTGCGTTGCTGGCCCTCGTTTTCATCGACGCCGAACACATGATTCTTCCTAACGTCATTACTTATCCGGGCATCGTGTTCGCCGTCGTTGCACGTATCGCCATTCCCTACCTGATGGGCACGCCACATTTCGACGACATACCTTCACTACAGCAAGGCGCGCTGACTAATATGCCAATCGGGGTAGTCTCGCTTGCGGGAGCGTTGATCGGCGCATTGATTGGCGGCGGTTCGCTTTGGCTCATGGGCTGGACCTGGGAGAAACTTCGCGGCATCGAAGCGATGGGCCTTGGTGACGTGAAGATGATGTTCATGGTCGGCGCGTACCTCGGTTGGCGTCTCACGATCCTGACGATCTTTGTAGGCGTGTTGACTGGGTCCCTAATCGGTATTGCGCTAATGGCTCGCAAGGGCCAGCGAAATATGCAGATGCTGCTTCCCTTCGGTGTCTTTCTCGGTCTCGGCGCAGTTGCTGCATTACTCTTCGGTGTACCACTTGTAGAATGGTACGCAGGCCAATTCAGGTGACCTATAGTAAGCGCTTCCAATCCGGACTAACGATGCTCACAGGGCTCTTCGTGCTGGCGGTCCTGTTCGCGGTTCTGCTGTATGCGCTCACCCCGGAATCGCCTGCAGCTCGCGGTCCAATTCTGCTGGCATCGTTCATTGCCATTCTCCTCGGCAGCTTGCTCTGTATTCTGTTTCTACTGCGCTGGCTGTTGCGTCCTTATCACCAGCTTGTCGGCGAGGCGCAACGTGCTTCCGTTTCCGAACAGATCAAATCGCAGGACGAAGCCGAGTTTGTTCTCGAAACATTTCAATCAGTTGTTGCCCAACTTCAGGAACAACGGAAGGAACTCGAACACCTCAGCGCCGAAGCGCGAGAACGGGCCAACTCCGCGGAAAAGTTCAGCGAACGCATTGTGGCAAGCTTGCCTTCCGGATTGATCGCATTCGACGGCGCCGGGCTTTCGATGGCTATCAACACTCCTGGTCGCGCACTTCTGGAAGTCAACGGTACCGCTCTTGGAGAGTCGTACAAACAACTGTTCGGCCGGCACGAAGAACTCGCAAACATGGTTGGCGATTGCCTTTTAACCGGAAACGTATACCGGCGCACGGAGATTGAAGCAATTAGTCCCAACGGAACACTGCGTCGACTCGGCGCGACGATTGCGCCGATTGATTTGCCTCCGGAACGTGGTCCCAGAGGCGCGCTGTGCCTCTTGACTGATATTACTGAAGTGACTCAGCTGCGCGAACAAGTGGCCCTGAAGAACAATCTCGAGAGTCTCGGTGAAATGTCGGCCGGGTTGGCCCATGAATTCAAGAATGCGATCGCGACGTTACAGGGTTACGCACAGCTTTTACAAACCCTTGACCTGAACGAGAAAGCTCAGTTGGCGGCGGGCTCTTTATTGAATGAGGTGCGGAATCTTTCCAGCATGGTGACGGCATTTCTCAACTTCGCGCGGCCACAACCACTGCAGTTGGAGCAGGTATCAGTTTCGGAGTTACTCGACGATTGCGCCGCCGAACTCGCACCACTGCTTCAGGAGTTGAATGTGCAATTGGTTGTTGATTCAGCCAAATCTCTAACAGTCCAGGCGGATGAACGCATGCTGCGGCTCGCTTTGCTCAATCTCATGCGCAACGGTGCTGAAGCAATTCCTGGTGGACAAGTTCGCGTCAGAACAGCGGGCGAGAATGAAGCTGTCGTGATTGAAGTAAGAGACTCGGGCGCTGGGATTTCGGCGGGCGATATGCAAAGGATCTTCATCCCGTTTTTTACAACAAAGGCGAAGGGTCATGGTATTGGGTTGGCATTAACGCATCGCATTATTACGCAGCATGGTGGGACTCTCACGGCGGCTAATTCGTCTGAAGGCGGCGCGGTGTTTACGATCAATTTGGCCGCGGATGAACGCAGATGAACGCAGATCTGCGCTTATCCGCGTCTATCCGCGGCTAAAATATTCACTCCAGCGGCGATCGACCAGATTTGAGATGTCGTCGCGGACAACGAGTTCATCTGGAAAGCCTGGTTTTGTGCGGGCATCGATGACGATTGGCGCTTTGTAAACCAGGTGGTGGCGCTGCACCGTTGTGCTGGCGGCATAGATGTCCGACGCTGGTTCAAAACGCGTCCACGTGGCCCACAGGAAATCCGGCGATGAGAGTGCTACACCGGCATCATCGTGCAGGATGATTAAGGGCCACTCTGCAAAGGCCGGATCGTTTGCCACACGCGCCCCGAGCGACTCGTCCTCAGTAAACGAACCACCCTGCAACACCAGACAACCACCACAAAATACTTCCGCACGCGAAACACGGCTCGGCAATTGGCCCCTGAATTCCCGTGGTAACTTGCGCACCGGATCGCCCAGACCCAACATGATCGCCTTGCTGCCTTCGTTCACTTTGCCACTTGTATAGTCGAGAGTATCCATCGACACATTTGAGAACACGAAGAGATCGGTTTCCGGCCGAAATCGCTCGAGCACGTGTTCGAATAAGCGGGGGAAGTCTTTCAGATCTTGCGGTGTATCGGTGAGCAGCAGAAACTTCGTCAGCGACAACTGCCCTTCGCCAAGAATTCTGAAACCTGAGACAAGCGCTTCACGACCGTAGCGCTCACGTACCACAGCGGCGCAGAGCGAGTGAAACCCTGTCTCACCATACGTCCAAAGATCTCGCACCGAAGGCATCACGAGTGGGAACAGCGGCGACAGTAGTTTCTGCAAATAGTCGCCGATGAAAAAATCTTCCTGACGAGGCTTGCCTACGACTGTTGCCGGATAGATGGCGTCGCGTCGATGAAAGACTGCGTCAACCTTAAAGAAGGGGTAATCGTGTTGCAGTGAGTAATAGCCGTAGTGATCGCCAAAAGGGCCCTCCGGTCTTCTTTTGTGCGGCGGCGCATGTCCAACGAGCGCGAACTCCGCTTCGGCTGCGAGACGATGTCCCGTGCCCAACGGATTGGAGGTCATCTTGAGTTTCTGTCCGGCTAGTAACGAGGCAAGCACCAGCTCAGGCACGTCTTCAGGCAAGGGGGCAATTGCAGCAAGAATGAGTGCGGGTGGTCCACCGAGAAACACGGTTACAGGCAGCGGTTGATTCAGACGTTCAGCTTCGTGGAAGTGAAAACCTCCACCCTTCTGAATCTGCCAGTGGAGACCTGTCGAGCCTGAATCGTAGACCTGCATCCGATACAAGCCGACATTGTGTTTTTTCGTTACCGGATTCTCGGTGTAGACGAGTGGCAAGGTGATAAATGGCCCACCGTCTTCCTGCCACGTGGTCAACACAGGTAGTCGATCCAGGCGTGCGGGACGATCGACAACTTGAGTAACTGGGGACCGCGATGTGTTTGTGGTTCCGAGTTTCAGTAACTCGAGCGCCACCGAACGATGTTCCCAGAGTTCACCGAACTTTGGCGGCAGAATGGATTCGGCAATCTGAACCAGATCACGAACCAGTGCCTCGGGCTTCGGACCAAATGCGAGTTCGATACGTCGATCTGTGCCGAACAAATTTGTAACGACTGGATAAGGACTGCCTTTTACGCGCTCGAACAGCAACGCCGGTCCACCTTCGCTAATCACGCGGCGATGGATCTCAGCCAGTTCGAGGCAGGGATCGACCTCAGTTTTTATATGGACGATTTCGTTTTCCCTGTGAAGTAAATCGAGAAATGTGCGAAGGCTCGCGTGCATTCTTATGGCTTCTCGACAGTTCGCGGGCGTGCGCGAGTTGTGGACGCCGGTTCACCAAGTCGTTTCTCAATCTCGTCGTGCGCGACTTCCGCAGCTTCGGCGACGTAAAGCTGATGCGATTCGAGAAAGGGCTTGATCAGATCGAGAGTCTGCGCATCGCCGATGCGCGCGAGAGCTTTGAGCAAACCGGCATTAGTGCGTGGCGCATTGCTGGTTCGCTTCAGAAACGGATAAAGCAGGTCGGGACTTTCCAATTCAGACAAGTAACCGACTGCCTGCTCCTGTCTACCCGAATCGAGTTCATCGACGATGCGATACAACGCTTCAGATCGGCCCATGCGATACAACGCCCAATCCAACGCGAGTCGCACGTCTTTGTTCTTTTCCTGAAGCTGATAACCCTCAACCAGCTTGCGCTGATCCGTGGCTGCAAGCCTCGCGAGCGCCTCGGCGCTGCGCTGCCGCACTAGCGGATCCCTGCTACCCAGTTGTTTTGCGAACTCAGCCGGATTCGAACGCGCATCAACACCATCGATCGGCGCCTGCTGCGCTTGTGAAGGCACTATCACCAGGAGAACAAACACAACAGCGTAAATCAGTTTTTTCATAATCGGTGTAATCTGTGGTTCAGCCTGACGCCTGCTTCTTGCGAAGTAAAGCGGAATTAAGATCCAAATCCGTAACCGGAATCACTTCCACATTAGGATACTTCTTTTGCAACTCCGGCAGGAACGCTTTCGCATTTCCCACGATGATGATGTTGCTCGTTTTAGCATCCAGTCGCGTACCGGCAAACTTCTGAATATCTGCGGTAGTGATTGCCTGCACGCTATCGATGTAACGATTGATTTCGTCCAGTCCCATTCCGAAAAGCGCGAGCGAACCAACCTGGCCCACGAGACCACTTGCCGTTTCAAGATTTCGTGAAAAGTTTCCGATCAAAACAGCCTTACGCGGTGTCAACTCGAGGTCAGCCGGCGGCGACGACGACAAACGACTAATCTCGCCCAACAACAGATCGGCAACCTGAGCACCCGACTCATTCTTAGTCTGCGCCGATGCGACGAATGGTCCAACGTCGCGGCGAGTATCGAGCGTGCTGAGCGCACCATAACTCAATCCGCGCTTGATCCGGATCTCCTGGTTCAGACGACCCGAGTAACCACTTAGCACTGAATTAGACACAATGCCGCGAAAGTAATCAGGGTCTTTCCGGTTGATTCCAATGCGTGCCAGAAAAACCGCAGCCTGTCCTGCGTCTGGCTTGTCTATCACAACGACGCGACCAGTCTTGACCTCGGCGATCTGCGCCGCACTCACTGTCGGCAAGGGTGTCGATGGCTTTTGCCAGTCACCAAAATACTTTGTGGCCAACGCAATCCCATCTTTAGCACCAATGTCGCCGCCAAGCACGAGAATCGCATTGTCGGGACGATAATAGCGCGAATGCATTTTGGTGATATCGGCCGCACTGATTCGCGTTAGCGACTCTGTCGTGCCGGAAACTGGATGGCCATAGGGACTGTCGCCAAATACTACGCGCGCAGCTACGTAACGCGCGATGGATGATGGTTCGCCCATCGCAAGCGTTACGTTGTCGAGATACTGTTGTCGTAATCGTTCGACCTCTTCACTCTTGAACGTCGGTCTTCTGACAATGTCAGCAAGTATCTCCATCGCCTGCGAAACCTTCGACGACATCACACTGACGTTTGCATACGATGCATCCCAACGTGCACCGGAATCGAGCGAGCCGCCAAGACTTTCGATCTCCTGTGCAATCTTTGTGGCGTCACGAGTTTGTGTGCCTTTTGTAAGCAGGCTTGCAGTCATGTCAGCAAGGCCTGCCAATTCCTGCGGGTCGACTTCACCACCATTCTTGATGAGCAGTTGAGCGGAAATGAGCGGCGTTTCTCGACGCTCGATCACGATCACGCGTAGTCCATTTGGAAGCGTTGCTTCAATGGGTTTGGGGAATGCTGCTGAACGTGGCTGTGCCGGCGGCGGCGGCGTTGCTTGTGGTGTTTGCGCTGCGACGCTGGCTACGCTAGTGAATAAAGCTGCAAAGAAGAGCATACTCACGCAGAGACGCAAAGACGCTGGAAGTTTCGTCAGACGATTCATGATCTAGCGTCCCTCCCCACTTTTCTTAGCCGCTTCGGGCAAATAGAACAGAACCAAACGATTCGAATCCGTAAAGTATTTCTTCATCACTCGTTGAATGTCGGCTGCAGTGACTGCCTGCAGGCGATCCAGATCAGTGTTGACTCGTGCGGGATCTCCAAGCAGAACCGCAGCTTCACCAAGGGCCAGTGCCTTGCCGTTATTAGTCTCACGCTGGCGCAGTTGATCTGTGATGATCTGGTTCTTCGCTTTTTCCAACTCCGCCGTCGAGACTGGCGCATCCTGAAGCTTTTTGATCTCTGCCAGCAATGACTTCTCCACGTCTTCCGGTTTCTTACCTTCGGATAAGACCGCAGTAATCACAAACAAACTGGCATCTTCGCGCGTCTCCGAAGTGGAATCAGCCTCAGCGGCCAATTGCTGTGTGTAAACAAGCGAATTATAAAGACGAGAAGACTCCCCAGCCGAAAGTATCGCATCAGCTACTCGCAACACATCAGAGTCTGGATCGGCTTGCCGCGGCGTTAGGTAGGTCAATCCCACAGCCGGCAGATCGTTGGCGCCATGCTCCGTGGAACGCGACTCGTTCTTGCGCGGCGGCTCTTTCACCTGGACGCGTGGCAGCGGCTGATTCGGCTTCACGATTGGAGCAAAGTATTTATCAACCCAGGAATCGAGTTGTTTTGGATCAAAATCGCCAATCACTACGAGGGTGGCGTTGTCCGGACGGTAAAAGGTGCTGTGGAAATCCTGCACATCCTTGAGCGACGCGGCATCGAGATCTTCAATACTACCAATTCCCGGACGCTTGTATGGATGCTCAACAAACGACTTTTCCTGAAGCAGGTAGAAAAAGCGACCGTACGGCGGCGCCAGTACACTCTGCCGAAACTCTTCCTTTACGACATCGCGTTCCGACTTAAAGTTTGCGTCATCAACATTGAGACCGGAAAGACGATCGGCTTCAGCCCAAATCAGAGTTTCGAGATAGTTTGACGGCACCACTTCGAAATAAACCGTTACGTCGTCAGCTGTGAAGGCATTATTGAACCCGCCAACATCCTCCGTCAGACGATCCATCATCTCCGATTTCATATTCTTCGTACTCTTGAACATGATGTGCTCGAAAAGATGTGCGAAACCGCTGCGCTTTTGCGGATCGTCTTTTGAGCCCACGTGATACCAGACCTGTATGGCGACAGTTGGACTCGAATGATCCGGAGCACTCAACACGCGCAAGCCGTTCGAAAGTGTGCGATCGGTAAACTTGAGTTGCGGCATCCGGGTTTGTGCCAACCCGGTTAATTGAAGTATTGCGAGGAGACAGGCACCGAGAATAAGGCGAATTGAACTACGCACCATCAAGCGTTCTCCAGTTGATTAATCGATGTCCAGGGGATTTCGATAGGGCTTGTCTTTGTCTTTCTCAGCCCGCTTCATTGCCTCTTGAAACTTCTCTTCGAGAATGCGGTCGCGGTCTTTCATGGAGCTGAGTTCCTGCGCAAAGATTTGCTCCCGCATCTGTTTCTGTTTATCGAGACCTTTAACCATTTCATCGAATGAAGCCACCGGCTTTGCCTTTTCCTCGTGCGAGAGGATGGCGCCGGTCTGCGCATCAATCGTCAACGCTGTCTCGCAGCAGGGACAGATGATCGTAAACCTCGAACTGTTTGCCATGGGGTCCTCCTCCTTGCCGCGAGTAGTATAGCCACAAAGAAGCACAAAGAGTTAGCCACAAAAAGGCACAAAAAGCACGAGAAAAGGAAAGAGGAAGAGCAACGGGTAATTGTTTGCTCTTCCTCTACCTGTTTTTGTACTTTTTGTGCTTCTTTGTCGCTAAATCTACGGGATTACTTTCTTGACCGCACTGCCGACTTTCTTAGCTCCCGACGCAGTTTTGCTGCCAACTTTCTTGGCGCCTTCTACTGTCTTTTCGCCGATGGTCTTGCTGGTCGAGACAGTCTTGTCTTTCACATCTTCAGCCTTGTCGCCAACTTCCTTCCCTGCAGAAACAGTTTTGTCCTTGACGTCTTCCGCCTTGTCACCCGCCTCGGCGGTTGCATCTTTACCCTTGTCTGCAACAAAGCCCGCCGCATCGGCAACCTTGTCGCCCGTGGCTTCGAGCACGTTCTCAGTTGTGTCAACAACCTTTTCCTCGCCGCTGCGCGATGTGGCTTTCACAGTGCGCACGCCATTGCGAGTGGTGACAACTACTTTCTGAATCCGTGAATTGTCACGGAAGGTCCTTGTTTCAATGCGCGTGCCATTAGCGTCTACGCTGGTGCTGATCTCTGAGTTGTCTGGACCAGGTGAAGTTGTCGCCTGGGCAGTTTGCTGGTCGGCTGCGCTGGCATTCGTCGTCTCATTCGCATTCGATGAGCATCCGATGCCGAGCACCGCAATCAATGGTATCGTAAAAAGGCAAATCTTCTTCGTCACGCTTCTATCCTCCTAACTGAGCAAAGCTAACTCGCAATTGAGCAAGCAACGTGCCAGATGCGTTTGCTTAATAACTAATACGTTTCTCTATGCAACCGTTCAGTAACAATACGCCCCCAATCAACAATAGCGCAAAGTCGCAGCTCCTACTTCTCGTGTCTACTGCCGCTTGCTTTTTCATTGACTTTCGCAGGGAATTCCTTTAGAAGCACACTTACTTCAGATCAGAAGCCGCCGGTAAAATCTTCTTTTAGGACGTTTTGAGACCTGACATCTTGACTGCCAATAAACATCCCCAAGGAGCCTTCTCTATGCGCAGACTGCTTTTTGTTGCAACAGGCGCTTTTTTTGTGGTCGTTACACTTCTCCCCACGCAACGTCCCTTCATTGTGCGCGCCGTGTCAGAAGGCGAGCGCCTCGCAATGTACAGCAAGCCCGCAGTAGTGCGCATCGTCGACGGAGCAGCCGGAACAATTTGGTTTCAACCACCCGGCTATCAGGGACAACAGTTTCAAGTTTCAGCCATCAGCCTCGGCTCCGGCTTTTTCATCAGCTCTAACGGATACATTGCCACCAATGCGCACGTCGTCACCATGACTCACGACGGCGAAGAGAAAGCGAAACAGGCGCTCTTCTGGCAACTCGTGCAACAGATCGCCAAACAAATCGGCAAAGACCCGCGCAGCTTGAATACAAGTTTTATCGACCAGCACAGCACGCTTCAGAGTTTTCAACTGTTTCACCACGTCATCATTCCTGACGGCAGCGCCTTTCCATTTGAAATCAAGCAGTACGGCGCTCCGACCGGCGAGAGCAACGATCAAGGTAAAGACGTTTCCATTATCAAAATCGAGGTAAGGAACGCCCCAGTTCTTAAAATGGCGGACTCCGATAAAGTTCAACTTCAGGATCACGTTACCGTCGTCGGATATCCAGGCGCCGCCGATACTTTCAATTCCGGACTGCTCAGTAGTCGCTCAGCCCTCGAAGCGACCATCAACGACGGTAAGATCTCCGCAAAGAAACAGGCCTCGAGTGGCGCTCCGATTCTCCAGACGAGCACGGCAGCAACGCACGGAAACTCCGGCGGACCGGTATTGAATGACTCCAACGAAGTAATCGGTCTGCTTACCTTTCGCGGCGACACAGTTAACGGTCAGGAAGTCTCTGGGTTCTCTTTTATCGTGCCTTCAAATACGGTGATGGAATATGTGAAGAGTGCCGGCACGACAAACGATTTAGGTCCCACCGACACTGTCTACCGTGAAGGCCTGGACAATTATTGGAACCAGTACTACTCCTCAGCAATCCCGAAGTTTGAAGAGGTAAAGAGACTCTTTCCGCAACACTCTGAAGTCGACCGGCTCGTCCAAAGCAGTCAACAGGCTAAAGCTGAAGGCAAAGAGAAATCGAGTTTCCCGGTCTGGATCGTTGTCGTAGTTATAGTTGTTCTTCTTCTCATACTGCTGCTCATCATTATCATCGTAGTTGGCATCGTGATCGCGAAGAAACGGAAGAAGACAAAGGCAGGACCTGCGGCAACACCCGCGCCCTTTGATGGCAGGGGTCACCGTCCAGCAACACCTGCACCTCCTCCGCCGCCTCCCGCTCCGGTACCTTCCTCCCCGGCAGCTCATTCACCTACGCCGCCACCTGCGCCACCACCGCCGATGCCGCATGTCATGGCGGGCGATCAGGGTATGACTGTCGATCTGTCGCGGACGGTCGCACTCACTGCGGATGAGAAAGACTTTCCGCCAAACTATGGATCGATCAAGTTTGTTTCCGGACCACTGTCGGGCCAGGAGTTTCAGGTGAAGGCCGATGGTGATTACATCGGCCGCGACGGCGGGTCTTCTCAGATCGTGATCTCAGATCCGAGAATCTCCAAACGTCACATTTGGATCGGAGTTAAGAATGGACGCGTGGTTATTACGGATCAGAACTCTCGCAATGGCACGTTTGTGAACGATCCGCGGTCGGCGCGTGTGACTGAAACTTCGTTGAGCTCCGGCGACGTTGTGATACTCGGCGAATCAGACGTCGCGCGATTCGAATATCGTCAGTAAAAGATAGCTGCAGATAAACGCAGATCAGACTCTGTTCTTATCTGCGTGATCTGAGTTCATCTGCGGCTCAAACAGAGACACGAGCGTGTCGGCCGGTAGCGGTTTGCTAAAGAAATAACCCTGTATCTCGTCGCACCGTAGTAACTGTAAGAATCGCAACTGATCTTCTGTTTCTACACCTTCAGCGATGACTTTCAATCTCAAATTGTGCGCAAGCGTGATAATGGCCATCACTAACGCTGCGTCGTCAGGATCGCTCGTCGCCTCTCTCACAAACGACTGATCGATCTTCAACGCATCAATCGGGAGTCGCTTCAGCGAGGCGAGCGAAGAAAACCCCGTCCCAAAATCATCGATCGAGATATTGATACCCATGCTCTTCAGACGGGTAAGCATGCTGGCCGCAAATTCCGCGTTTTGCATAATGGAACTCTCAGTCAATTCCAACTCCAGATACTTTGGCGAGAAACCAGTCTCTTCAACGATCCTGATCACGGTCTGTGCCAGCTCCCGATCGTGAAACTGTCGCGCTGAGATATTCACCGCCATCTGAATCGCCGCAAACCCCTGCTCCTTCCAGCGACGTCCCTGCAAACAAGCCTCACGCAAAACCCACTCGCCGATCGGCACAATCAGTCCCGTATCCTCCGCAAGCGGAATGAATTCAGCTGGTGATACCAGTCCAAATTGCGGGTGCTGCCATCGCACCAACGCTTCAACGCCCGTAATCGCCAACGTATCGACTGAAACTCGCGGCTGGTAATGAAGCAGGAACTCGCCATTCTGGATCGCGCGCCGCAGATTACTTTCCAACTCAAGACGCCTCGTCGCCAGTTCATGCATGTCCGCGGTGTAGAACTGATAGTTAGCGCCGCCCGAGCGTTTTGCTTTGTAGAGTGCAGCGCCGGCATTCTTCAGCAACGTCTGGCAATCCTCACCATCCATCGGAAAGAGACTGACGCCGACGCTCGCAGTTGCAAACAATTCGTGGCCGGGAAGATCGAAGGAAAATTTCAGCACCTGAGAAAGTGAACCGATCGTTTCGATGACGTCTTTGGTGCCGTCTATCTGCGTTCGCAGCAAAGCGAACTCATCGTTTCCGAATCGCGCCACCGTGTCTGATTTGTTGATGCAACTCTTCAATCGTTCGGCAAACTCGCGCAAAAGGACGTCGCCCGGACCGTGACCCAGCGAGTCGTTTACCTTCTTGAATTGATCGAGCGAAATGAATAGAACTCCCAACGATTGGCCAGTCGCCTTCGCGATTGCAACTGCCTGCGTCACACGATCTTCAAACAAGGCGCGGTTAGGGAGTTGTGTAACGGTGTCGTAGTAGGCGAGCCAGTCAACCTGGGCAGTGCGTTCTTGCAGTAGGTTCTCAATCTGTTCTTTGTAACGACGCTTTTCCTTGAGCAGGTTGCAGTGATTGAGTGCTCGTTCAACAGATGCTTCGACATGCCGCAGGTCGATTGGTTTGGTGATGTAATCAAAAGCACCAACGCGCAATGCCTTGATAGCGAACTCAATATCCTGGTTTCCGCTCACCATCACGACGACAGTATCAGGCGAGAGAGAGTGGACGCGCGGCACAAGTTCCAGGCCGCTCATTCCACCCATGTCGATGTCGCTGATAACGAGGTCGAAGTTAGTCTCGGCGAGCGCAGCCAGTGCTTCTTCTGCCGAACCCGCATCTGAACACTGGTAGGTGTTGCCCAGGACGTCGATGAGCAGATTTCTGATCTGTTCCTCATCATCGATAATGAGGACTTTTGACTTCTGAGTTTCAGCCGTTTCCATGCCTAAAGTCCCTTGCACATTCCCGGGAGCCACTGTTCGCGAAGCACGCGTTCGTAGCTACCCTTCACCTCCGCAAGATTCCAGGCTTTTCTTTGCCAGATTATTCCGTCTGAATACTCCACCCGATTGATCAAAACATTTTCCTTGAAGCTACTGCCCGAATCTAGAGTCTTTACATCGACCACGTCGCTTGGGCCAGAAAGACTAAACCCTTCGAGATCCTTTCCCTTCCCTGCCGGAATATTCACACCACAGAGAAACTGTCGGCGCGCTACCACGTCCGGGTTTGAAGGATCCTGAAACTGGTATTCCCAGAAAATAATCTCGACAACTCTCGTGCTGGCGTTCTGCACTTTAATGCGATAGGCATAGCCATCCATTGGCTTTGCTTTGGGCGAGCGAGACTCTGCAACGCTTTTCTCCATTGCCGCACTGCGACCATCGAGTGTGTCGGCATTTGGATCTCTGGCTCCCTGGGGTTCGTTGATCCTGGCGTTGCGTGCGAAGTTCCGGTTCTGCGGAATCATCGCACGTGCCGGCGCATTGCCTTCAGCATCCGGAACTTCGATGGTCTTGCGAGCACGTGACCATTTGAAGTTCGACACCGTTAACGGTGAATCGCTGCTCGTAGTCACAGGGGTTTGAGAAGCGACAAAGAGACTAAGGAGAAGCGAAAGAAGCAAAAGGGTCTTCATAGTGCCTCCGCCACTTGCGTGGTCTAAGTGACAAGCTGCTCTCAGATTCGAAGGTTGAGGAGTGGGGCGACCATTCCCGACCCGCAGTATGCGCCACTTGTCACGGCGATTCAACTGTTAGTTGATTGCGTGAGAGATTTTGCCTCACTAATCTGAGGTTTTGCCTCAAAGCCTATTCTGGCAATCTCAAGCGGTAATCGACGACGGTTTGACAAGGCTTCAACTCGATCTCCGTCTTAGCAGCCTCAGCTTCGCGGTGTAGTTTTGCGCGCAACTCGGTCTCGTCCGGCAGGCGGAGTTTTGTAAGCCCTCCTTCGACCGCAGGTCTTGCGAACAGCCAGTAGCGGCCTGGGGCAATGCTAGTCAACGTGATCTTTCCTTCGGAATTGACCGGCGTGGCATAGAACCTTAACACCTCATCGGCTCTCTCTTTTTCGGCAGGAACCAGGTAGACAAACAACTTCTCAGGCAAGGCCTCTCCCTCCGCTAACGCAACCTCGCCACTGAGCGACGCAGCCCCTTCGGCTAAAGTAATCTTTAACCCGGAGATTCGATCACCGCTTTTTACAGTGGTCCATACACGAGCTGCATCCACCGTCTTTTTAGTTGTCGGCAATGAGATCGAGATCGACTGCAGATACCACGACTTCGCTGCAAATCGCGTCACGAAGTAGTAATCACCGGGAGCAAGGTTTTGAAGTTTCAGACTTCCCTGAGCATCGGCATTGACGGGTGTTCCCAGGCCCCAAACAAACCTCGGTTGTGCTTTGGCCACTTCATCCTGCTTGTGCCATGCGGAAACGAGCGTTTCGGTGAGTATCGGAACTTCCCGGGTGGCGCACTCTTTTGTCTTCAACTCTTCGAGCACCACCTGCCCGTTAACAGACCCAAGCGGCTTCATGGTCAGTTCGATACCTGTGACATCAGAGCCGCGAACACTAATTCGTTTCGGCGTCGAAAGCGCCAACTCTGCACCGGGGAAGAAAGTTCGAGCAGTAATCGTGTACTCCCCGTCATCCACACCATAAAAAACGAAGCGGCGTCCCTCTTCCGGTTGAGAGAAGCCGGTGTTTATCTCAGTTCCAACGTCGACACTCGAGCTCAAGCTAACGACGACGCCGGATTGACCCACTGGTGGATTGCTGACTATCCCACTGACAATGTGTCCGGGCTCCCCACGGTAACGAATATCGACGTTCGTCGATTCCTCGCCGGCACGCACGGTTATTTCTGCTGCCGTATCACGAGTGGATGAGGGTGCATAGGTTGGGACATCTGCGTCGTACGGATCGCCTGTAAAATATGACCCAGCGCCGCCCCCTGCCCACACAACATACTTTCCACCCGGCAGGCCATATATTCGATAGATGCCGCGATCATCTGTCATACGTTCCTGAACGATTTGGCCATTCGGAACAGTTGTTACCCGAACCTTGACACCAACCACCGCCTCACCGGTTTGTGTAGTGACAGTTCCAGTGACTACGCCGCCTTTCACCATAACCAGTCTCACTGAGTCGCCGATGTGATAATTATTCGGCACCCCTTCGACGGGCGGCGGCAGCGTATAAACATTGTTCCGTACGAAGAGTTGATACGTGAGAGGTTCGAGCCCAGTCACCTCAAACTTTCCGTCGCTATCAGTTAGCGACCACTGTATCGGCCGTGCGGAACTGAACGTGCGCACAGAAACGTACGTGTTTGAAAGCGGCTGACCATTTTCGTTTACAACTATGCCCTTGATTGATCCTGTTTTTGTACCTAATGCCGGATTTGTGGTCTGAGTTGTAGTTGGAACCTGCGCAACGGCAGACTTAGAGACGAGCATTGCTACTAAGAGTAATGCTCGTGCTGTTTTAACTGAGCGCGTCAATCTCATCTCTATTGCACCGGACTAGGGCGTGAGTTTAACTGTGACAGTCACCTCGCTCACGGCATTATCTGTAACCGTGACCTGCTGTTTGAATATCCGAGTTGTGTCGGAGCGGCCGGGTTCAAATAACGCAATGTTGATTTCATAGGTTCCCGCCGCGAGGCCCTCTATCAAAAATCTGCCGCGCGAATCCAACTGCGGGTTTGAATTCATGCCGTTGACGCTGAACTGTGGTCGATTCTCGTCAAGAAGATTCAACCAGATCGACATGCGCGACGTCTGGGGTAGCTCGCCATCTTCAGTTTTCACCTGACCTCGGATGGAGCCTGTCATGGTTTTGACAACCAGCCGTAACCCGGTGATTTGTTCCCCCTCCTTAATGGTGACGCCGGATGGTTGCGGAATTCCATCGCGCTCCACTCTAACGAGCGAAACCTGTTTACGCACATCAGCGCTACGCATGCCAAACGCGAAAGTGGCAACGCCCGGCGGCAATCCGCTTATTCGGAAATTTCCGGCGGGGCTGACCGCTGCACCGGGAGTTCCTGAAAACTGGGAATTAACAACCGGGACCATCGCGTGAACGTACAGGTTTCCAATTTTCGCAATCGCTGAGGGGTCTTCGCTTCCCTCCAAAACTACCACACCAGAAACACTGGATGCTTTTATCGTCTTAATCACTAAACCACTAACGTCGTGATCGATCACCTCAAACGAAATCCATTCTGCTCGTACGTTAAGATCTTGTTCCGGGTTGATGAAGGCCGAGTATTTTCCCGGCATTACCCCATCAAATCTGAATTCTCCGTTTGCATTCGAAGAAGCACCACTCATCGATTGCCCGCCACCATTGTCCGTACTGCGATGCACACCATACCTGATGTTAGGCAAGGGCTTTCCGGTTTCGCCGTCGACAATTCTGCCCGTGACTTTGAATGCAGTAACGGGCCTTCCCATCACGATATCGATGTTTGTAGATTCACTTCCTTCTGCTACTTCAATTTCGGATGCTTTGGCAGCGTCAGTTACTGATGGATAAAAAGTCTCCCGAAAGGCCCGTGGCCCTCCGGTGAGGCGATAGTCAGATTGTCCAACAGATACCTTGTACTTTCCCGCACGCAAGCCAAAAGCTCTATAAACACCGCGGTCGTCTGTCATCGTTCCACTGCGGTAATAAACTGTTTGCGCAGATGGCCCATCGCTGCGATGAATGAAGACCTGTTCCTCAACGAGTGGCTGTCCGTCAGCATCAGTGATCTTTCCGGTGATGACTCCGCCACGGAGCATTGAAAAGTTGATCTCTTCAATAACGTCACCTTCGTCAATGACGAGCGATTTTTGACGAAGTTCATCCTCTACGATCAGACCTGCAACGACTGGAGTAACTTCGTAAGTGCCAGGCGGAAGATTTGTAATTTGATACATTCCGCTCTGGTCCGTGGTCGCACGATACCGTCCTGCCGAGTAATTTGCAGACCTGGCAGCAACCACTATTCCGGCAAGGGGTTTGTTCTTAAGTGTAATCTTTCCGCTAACGCTTGCGGTCTTTGCGGGAGTTATTTGCGAGCATGAAACTACGGCCGCAATGAAGATGAAGAGAACGCAGGCGATCGCCTGGCGGGCTGAGGAAATCATTAAGTTGATCCGCCTTTCAATCGAGAAGCGACAATGTTATCTCATGACTTTTAAATTGCTGCTTCGGGCCTGAGATAACGGTTAACCAGCCGCGCGAGTTCCGACATGTCGATGGGTTTTGACATGTACTCGTCGCAACCTTCCGCAAACGCTTTCACACGCGTGTACGACATCGGATAAGCAGTCACCGCGACGATCGGGACACGCTGCCCTTCCATCTGCTGCCTGATACGTTGGGTGGCAATGATGCCATCAAGAATCGGAAGATCCAGATCCATAAGAATCAGATCCGGATGTTCACGACCTGCGATGTCAACAGCTTCCTGTCCGTTGCTTGCTTCCACGACGCTGTAGCCCAGCCCTTCGAGTCCTTTTCTTAGCAACTCGCGCGTGTCGTCGTAGTCTTCCACCACCATGATTGTTGGTGCGGTTTTTTGCGTATTCATTTTTGGAGATTCTACGATCTTTATCAGCCTGAGCTGAAATCATCTCCGCAGACTTAGTTCAAAATGACCATCAACTCGCTCAACTTGGGCTTGAACCTTTGCCTCAAGATAAATCGGTAACTGAATCACTGCGCCTCTTCGATAGAACTTTCCTTGCTGAGCATCAGAGAAATCGTATTCCCGTTTCATCGTATTTTCCTTCTGACCAGCCACGGAAATATAATCCCATGTAATGAACGACTAGCCAAATACAATTACGCTCGAAGCCCACCAGTCTCTCCACAAGAAAAAATCAATGCCGAAAAATCTTCCTCGCAGGTTTCTTATGAAGCCTTGGTTGCGCCGACTGTTTTAGGGACTCGTGTTCCACCGACAGGTGGACCATTTGTGGGACCGACGTGGGACAGGGTTACTCAGCGAAACGAGAAAACGCGTTTTTCCTAAGGAAATTTGGAGCGGGCGACGGGATTCGAACCCGCAACCCTCAGCTTGGGAAGCTGATGCGCTACCGTTGCGCCACACCCGCTCACTAAGAAAATTGCAGGGATCCAAGAAGCGGACAAGAACTTATCCCTTTTTTTACCCCTCGTCAATAATTCAAGGTTCATAATTCAAAGTTCAACGTTCGCGCGACAACTTCGAACAACAGGTTCTATTGTTCAACGAAAAAGGGCCGGTGAGTTGGTGGCATGTAAATCAACGGCAAATGGCACGCAGGACTTCGCTACGAAGATGAGAGCGGTAAGGAGACGAGGTTATTTCGTAGCGCTGAAATTTATATTAAAACTGAAGCAAAGGCTAAACTTGAAGTTGGGCTTTCAATCGAGGCTAACTACAGTTTCCTACATGACGAATTCGATTAGAGGATCAACAACCTAGAGTCATGCTCTGTTGTTTCATGAACCCTTCAGAAACTACAATTCAGAACAACGATTTCTTAGAACGATCACACTAGGAAAACTAACGATACAATCAAGTTTATGCTGTCGCTGGAATCCAAATGTTAAATAGGCTGAATTTGGCCTGGTGACGATAGTATATGAATGCGGCTGTTCAAAGAGTAGGCCAATAACTTAAAGCTCGTTGCCAAGCCGCTACGGATTTCCAAGACTTCCTTTCGCACTCATTCGTTATGTCGACTCAGGTAGAGTTTACCTTGATAATCAACCAAAGCGAGGCGTACGTGATCGAGCCAACCGCGCCTGCCTAGCACGTTGCGCTTGAAAGATTCGTGGGCGGCAAAATAGACCATCACGTCGAACGAATAGCCGAATGTTGTTAGCGTTAGAGTGTGTCCGTACGCATTGAAGCTTCCCGTCACAGTGCTGAGAAGCAGCGGAGTTCCGGTTTCAACATCAAGGTCTAAGGCCGTGCCGAGTTCACGTTTGAAGACACAGAACGTTGCTCCGGTGTCCACGTAGGCGTCGACTCGTACTGTCTTATCAGCAAATCGAAGTTCGGCGGGTACGATGATCGCTTCAGTCCCGTAGTCGTAGACGGAGGCGAACGTCAATTGATGGGTCACTGCCAGCCCCCCATGAAGGCTTCGTGTTTCGGTGAGACTCGTTCAAGATAAGGCGCAGTAATTCCTTGCTGTCTCGCGCTATCGTAGACCTTCTTCGCGTCGGAACCGTGCGCTAATAGTCGATCACCGTCCAGCGCGACCCATTGGCCCAAGTATTCATCTCGGTGAGCTTCAATCCACGCCCGTTCTTCTTCGTTAGTTCGGTACCTAGGCATCGTGTCACCGTTTGATTCAAGCGCACCAAGGGCGGCGCGCAGGCGACGCTGTTCCTCGAGCGGAAGCTTCTTCGCTTCTTCCAGTATTTGCTCTAGTGTTGCCATGCGCTAACTCCCTAATCAATCTCTGAAATTAGCTTTCTTTCCGTTGACCCGTCCCGAGTCCTGATTTTAGCACTCTCACTTTGCCTCGCATAACGATTGCCGGAGATGTTTGTTCCCAATCGTTCAGTTCACGGCTTCGGTTGCGTCGAAGACTAACTCAGAGCTTCGATGGCCTTGACTGGCATCAGTCGATCCAGTCCTTCAGCGTTGAATGCATCAAGCGCTGCTGCGACGCGGTTTGTGGTTTCGATGTTCGCGTTCACGTAGCGATAGGTTGTATTCGCTGCGTGTGGCCCATACCAGTCCAACTTCCGGCAATGGAACTACGCCGCGACTAAGCACGTGGCGGCGGTGTGGCGGGGATCGTGAAAGTCAATGTCGGGTAGACCTGCAACGGACGGCCTGGGCGGATCGTGGTCGATGAAGCAACCGGACGGGAAATCGAGGAGAAGCCCAATCACCACTTGATGTTTATCAAGCTCGAGTACTGGGGACCCATCTTGTTCGCCATTGGACTCGTGATTCTGTTAATCAACCTGGCGAGAAAATAGCTGAATCAACTCATCCCAACGACCTTGTGCTTTGAGTATTAGTTCGCAAACTTCACGCACGGCGCCGAACCCGCCCGCAGCAGTCGTTATGTAATGCGCATGTTCACGCGTTTCTACAGCCGCATCTGCGACGGCGACGCCCAGACCCGATTGGACCATTAGTGGAATGTCGTTGAGATCGTCGCCGATATATGCGACTTCCAGACTCTCAACTCCGGCCTGGACCAGGGTTTCGTCGAAGGCTTGCTGTTTGGCTTCACATCCCTGCACGACGAAGGACATACCTAATCCCTGTGCGCGCTTCTGAACCGCAGCAGAAGTTCGTCCTGAGATGATTCCAGACCTCAACCCGGCTCGGTGTAAAAGATCGAGTCCGAGTCCGTCACGTGTGTGGAAGCCTTTCTGCTCCTCGCCGTTTTCAAATAGCCAGACACGTCCATCGGTCAACACTCCGTCACAGTCCATCAGGAGCAGCTTGATTCGTGCTGCACGTTTTTGCACTTCAGCGGTCATCGCACTTCGAAGAGGTCAATACCCGAGACTCTCCAGCCGGAAGGAGTTCGAGACAACATCAGGACAGCCGTACCGGACCCGGCGGTGCCAAGTTTCTTAAGATTGATTTGCACATCGGCGGCTACCAGATTCGGATTGATCTGCTCCGTGCGCACCACCCTGGTGTCCCAGAGCTCAGTTCCGATGCTGGCGTTTATAAACTTCACCAGCTCACCTGAAATGATGCGAGAATCCAGCTCTGCTTTTTTGTTACTGACGACCGCCTGCGAGAACTGAGTAATGACTGTCCTCGCATTTTCATCAACAGGTGGCGCGTTGTTCGCGGCTGCTTCTGCACGAATACGTGCCAGTCGCGCAGCGAGTGATGAAGGATAATCACGACTGGCTATCACTGCGTCGCTGAATCGCTTCGCCGCTTCGGCAGGCTGGTTGCGTTTCATCGCAATCTCACCGAGGCCGATGTTGGCCCATGCGAGTGTAGCCGTAAATGGAAGCGACTCATCGAGTGCAGCACGGAAAAGCTTCTCAGCATCCTCGATCCGGTTCTGACCCAGCAGACTACGGGCGAGAATGACTTGCGCATCCTGAAATCGTGGCGCACTTGCGAGCATCGCGCGCGCAGTGGCTTCAGCCTTGGTGAAATCCTGTGCGCCTAACTGCAAATAGGCTTCATTCAATGCCTGCGAGAGATCCTTACCACGCGGCATCACATCGTTGCCATAGTCGAGTTGTGGATAAAGTTTCTCCGGATCGACTTCGACGCGAACGACTTTGCCGGCAGTTTTGAACACAGCTTCACCAAAATTCTTCGCCGGCACAGTAGCTTGAGCCTGCACCTGCTGACCCGTATCAGTCGTCGCGACGACTGTCACCGTCACGTCTATGGAGCCGATATTCCGCAATGCCGAAACCCAGTCAGCCCCGCGTTGTTGCGGTAAGCCAACCATCAGATCGGTATCGATCACCTGATCGAGCTGCTGGTCCAATAACGCTTTAAGACTCTCACCGCCACGTTCAACCAATGCTCCGCGAACTGCCGGCAAGTTAAGACCGTTTGGATCAGACTTACCCGCCTGAACTGCCGTGCGAATCACCGTCAGTAAGACGTCGCGACCGAGACGCCGATCAACCAGACGCCAGAACATCGCACCGCGATTCGGCACCGAGTTGAAATAGGTATTATCCATCTGACTGGCACGCGCCAGTGGAGCATCGTATTGGGCCACAGACACATACGCCAAACGTTGCCGGTACAATTCTGATTTAACCGCGTCTGCTCCAAGCTGTTTCTCCAGAAACTGCGTTGCCAGGTAACGCGCCAGCCCGTCGCGCAATACCCCGCCTCCTTCACCCTGAACCGCTGCTTGTCCTCCGGTCCAAAGCCGCGCCACGGCCTCTGCTACCGATAGTGCAGTGGCAGCATCGATCTTTGGCAAGCGCAAAGTGTCCGCATCGAAGAGAACTGTACCGCTGTCACTGAATCCTGCACCCCTGCGCACCGCGACCAGACGCAGTGGAACGTCCGGCGCTGGTCCAAGAGAGGTCGCGTAGAAAGTTCGAGCCATGCCCGCAAACGCGATGAGGGCTTCTGCTCGTTTGCGTTCCTCCGCGCCGGCTCCCTTCTCGAGCAAAACGGCGATACCTTTGCCGTCAGCGGCGCCGTCGAGTTTGTCCCAGTCTCCTTGCACGAAAAATGGTTGTCCATGCAGCGACTGTTCAAAGGAAATCGATCCCGCGGCTCCCTGCTTTTCAACTCCGGAAGAAATCACGTTTGGAATGTTGACTGTCAGCTTGAACGGCGCCGAGTCTGCACCGCGCACCGAGTAAGCGCTGTTGGGCATCGGGTACCAGAACGAAAGCGGCAAAAACTGCGTGCCAATCGGACTAATCGCCATCAGACCTGAATTGCTCTCGACACCGAGCGTATAAGTCACTGTTGCGGATACACTGGCATTTGGACCGGCAGACGACGGCAACGAGATCTCAATCCGCTGAAGGTCGCCACGCGGTTCCTGTCCGGGACGGAAGTTAGCGGGGCTTCCTCCCACCGTTACTGATTTCACACTCGCTTTTGAATTGAGGCGAAGCGTCAACGTTCGACCTGGGCCACCGATGTTGGTTGCATTGACTGTCGTAACCGCGGTTAGCAAGCGCTCGTTTTGCTGAACGTTTGCCGTAATCTCAAACGATGTTACCTGCCAGACGGGTGTCGTCGGTGTTTGTGTCCTAACCTGGACCATTAGGCACAAGATGAACGTGACTGGAAGAAGTGTTCTCATAATTTCGGATGAAAGTCTCTGTGCAACAGAGAAGTCAGGACGCAACTTGATTGTCCGGTATAGTCATACGAACCAACTGGTGAATGTCGCGCAACATCGTCAGCAGCGGCGCCAGGCGATCCAGTGGTAATGCATTGGGTCCGTCTGATAACGCTCGCTCGGGACAATCATGCACTTCCATGAACACGGCATCGACGCCACAGGCAACTCCTGCACGAGCCAGCGGTTCGATGTACTCGGATTGTCCGCCAGTTGCATGACCAAGGCCGCCTGGCAGCTGAAGGGAGTGCGTCACATCGAAAACTACGGGCACACCAAACTCGCGCATGATCGGAAACGAGCGCATATCAACCACGAGATTGTTGTACCCAAAACTCGCGCCTCGTTCCGTCAACATAAACTTTTCGCAACCGGCTTCACGAGCTTTGTCTACGATATTACGCGCATCCTGCGGCGCCAGAAATTGCCCCTTCTTGACATTGACTGCTTTTCCAGACTTCGCGGCGGCAACAATCAAATCCGTTTGTCTCGAGAGAAAAGCTGGAATCTGCAAAACATCGGCCACTTCCGCAACACGCTCAACCTGGGAAACGTCGTGGACGTCCGTCAACACCGGAACATCGATCTCTTCTTTAACTCGCTGCAACACTTCGAGGCCAGCCTCCATACCCAACCCGCGAAAGCTTTTGATCGACGATCTGTTTGCTTTATCGAACGATGATTTGAAGACGTAGTCGAGACCCGCGGCATGCGCACGCTCGCGGCATTCGCGCGCCATCATCAGTGCATGTTCGGGAGATTCAACAACGCAAGGGCCGGCAATGATCGTAAGCCGCCCGTCACCAAAAGTTGCGTTGCCAACAGAAAAGGATTTAGTCATGGAGATTTGCCACAAAAAGGCACAAATGATTAGCAGTTCTGAAACCTGAAATCAAATGCGTTCTGTGTTTGTGACTTCTATTGCAGTCCGAGTATACGCTTGACCTTGTCGAGAAATGAACTGGGTCTGGATGGTTCGGACGAGGGTGGAGGTTCTTTTGAGGCTTTCTCGTCTGCATTCCCGCCTAAAATCTTGATCTCATTGGAACCTGAACTGAGCGCACGCTTTTCACGCAGGCGCGAGATGTCGACGACCAATCGTCCCGATGGTGATTCAACACCTGAGTCACGCAATGCTTCGATATCAGGCGCACTCTTGATCGCGTGGTGCTCCAGCCCAAGACGCTCGACTGTTTCGAGCAGTTCGCGCCGAAACTCCGCGCCATTCTGTGGCCGATCGGCAGGTTCCTTCTCCAGCGCATGCAGGACAACCCGTTCCACATCTTCAGGAATGGCGGCGACGATGCCGCGCGGTGGGTGCGGCGAATTGTTGACGTGTTTTTGAGCAATCTCTTCGGGAGTCGAACCGGAAAAAGGCGCCATGCCGGCTAGCATCTCATAGAGAATTACTCCCAGGCTGTAGACATCCGTCGCGGGCGTTAATTCGTTGTTGTTGTGTTGTTCGGGAGACATGTAACGGGGAGTGCCAATGACTGTGGTTGTTTGAGTCAATGCGCCTGCGTCGTCGTGATCGCCGGCAAAAAACTTCGCGATACCAAAGTCGAGTACTTTGACTACGGCAGGTTGATCGGCGCTTTGGGTAATCAGAATGTTCGATGGTTTGAGATCACGATGAATGATACCGGCCTGATGTGCCGCCGCTACCGCATCCGAGGCTTGAAGCATGATCGATGTGGCGCGAGCGGTTTCAAGGGGCGCTTCCCTGCTGACGATTTCGCGGAGGGTACGACCTTCAAGCAGTTCCATGACGATGTAAAACCAGCCTTCGACAGTTTGTCCGAAGTCAGTCACTGAAACGGCATTCGTATGGTGGAGTGTCACGGCAGTGCGCGCCTCTGTGAGCAAGCGAAGTCGCGCGGCTTCGTCTTCGACGAAACGCGAGTGCAGGAATTTAATGGCTACCGGACGGTCCATCGACAGATGGCGGGCGCGATAGACTTTGCCCATTCCGCCTGCACCGAGACGCTCTTCGACATAGTATTTCTCGTCGAGCGTACGGCCGACGAGCGGATCCGTTGCGGGTAATGTGGTTGACACATCTGTCATTGCATGACGTGAGGTTCTTCTGGGCAGCTTCACAAGTCGATCTCATTTATCCACAGATTATTCTGTAATCTAAGTAAATCTGTGGACTGATGGCGCTGGCCTAATCACCACTAGCGGCAGTTAGCCTGTCATGCGCCACCAGGTCGACTTCTCCATTCTTCTCCATTGAGGTCTCAGAGTGCAAACGATTTTCGTACGCCGCCCGAACAAATGCCGCAAACAACGGGTGCGCACTCAGCGGCTGCGACTTGTACTCCGGGTGAAACTGGCAACCGACAAACCACGGATGCACGTCGCGCG
>Ga0209215_1000027_pt1 | contig 150624 bp, 121 predicted proteins | sample TexAe_OM2H0_M2_FD_187938 | JGI IMG/M metagenome (GOLD analysis project Ga0209215, IMG submission 187938) | Forest soil microbial communities from Davy Crockett National Forest, Groveton, Texas, USA - Texas A ecozone_OM2H0_M2 (SPAdes) (version 2) | ecosystem: Environmental > Terrestrial > Soil... | reverse complement strand
CTACCTGCCCTTCGGCGAAGAGTTATTTGCACCAGCCGGTGGCCGCAGCGCCTCCCTCGGTTATACGATCGGTGACGGCGTTCGACAGCAGTTCACCCTCAAGGAACGGGATGTTGAGACGGGGCTGGACTACTTCGGTGCAAGGTATTACGGCAGTCTGTTAGGCAGATTTACGAGTGCTGACCCATTAATCGCCAGTGGGAGGGCATCACTGCCGCAGAGTTGGAATCGATACGCTTATGCATTAAATAGTCCGCTCCGCTTAATTGATCCGGACGGTCTCATGGAGGCCGATTCGAACGAAGAGGAACAGAAGAAACGGGCGCAAGGTCAGCCTCGGCAGACACCATCAGCAGCTCCATCGCTGCCGGTTGGCGCACCACAAACTCCGACTGGGGTTTCAGTTACTGTCGCCGTGGACGCCAATACAATGGTAAACGTTCCTTTCGGCGGTAGCCTTTTTACTGGAGTCGGAGCGATTCTCAATTTGACACCGACAGATCAGAATGGGAACCCAATTCCTAATGTAACTGTCATTGAGTCAGTACAACCGAGCGAAACAATTCAAAATCCAAATCCAGTGACCAGCCCGACGGGAACAGTTGCTGATTTGGTCGGTAGCGGGGAGAGGCATCCTGCTTCGCAACCCAAGACCAGGGAACAGGCGGGAGAAATAATTATACCTAGGCTCGACAACCCGAAGACCATAAGTCAAACACACCAAATGTCAATTTTTTCACCTACAAGTGGAATAATGGCAATAGCAACTCATACGAGAACGCTTACAAACGTAGATCAGAATGGCAACCTTGTGAACAATGTGCGGGGCAATCGGAAGGTGAATAATTACCGACTCAGCGACATATCACCAGTCACAGTCATTCAGACGCCCATGGTAATGTGCCCCAGAATTAGATTTTAGGTCCAGACTGTTGGATCAAAAGCATGGAGGTTACCGAGTGAAAGTAGCGTTTGCAACCTTTTTCCTGGTTCTATTTGTAATTTCTGCTTCCGGTCAAAAGATGTCGGATATCGAAAAGCAATATGGCACACCGACCCAAGTTTATTCGCTCAGTGAGCACATTTGGATGACTCCTGAATTCGGAATCGATGGAGAAATCTGTCGGGCTCGGCTCTATCCCAAGCGGATCTCTTCCAAAACCGACTATCTGTCGAAGGAACTGCCATTTCAGGAATTAAGAGAGGTCTTAAATCGACTGATACCTTCTGCACAAAGGGGACCTGCCAAGGAGTTCTTTGGAGAAACTGAACTCGGGGGAGGGATAGGCTGGACAACATATCCCTACGAGAACATCTCTATTGTGTTCATCTTCGCAGCCAGGTTCGATCCTGAGATTCTCAAGCGAATAGAGTCTTTCGGAGTTGAAGATTTTCCCATTCAACAGAATCAAAAGATCCTACCGTCGTATAGAGACATCCCATTTAGTGGAGACGGAATAGAGATCGCAACAATCAATTGGACCAAACGGAAGTGCGGAACTTAATAACTGGAGGATATGCAAGCGCCGATGGCGTTGGACAGCAGTTCACCTCAAAAGAACGGGATAATGAGACGGGGCTTGATTACTTTGGAGCGCGATATTTCGCGTCAGTGCAAGGTAGGTTCACGAGTGTTGATCCCATCTCATTTGCAGATGCGAGAAAGTACGAACCGCAAGCAATCAATTTGTACTCGTATTGCGGGAACAACCCGTTAACCCGAGTTGATCCTGATGGCCGTTACTATCTAGGTACCAATGGTAAACGGGTTAGCGTTACTCGTGATACTAATGGTCACGTGCGAGTTGGTAGGAATGCAAATGCTTCTTTGCGACGTTATGCAGAACTCGTCAACAAAGCTGAGAGTAGCGAAGCAGTATCAGCGATGCTGAAGATAGCGAGTAGTGCAACCAAAGTTCATTTCAACATTAGCAAGGAAGAAAAGTTTGATAAGGACGGGAGCCGTTCCTATGGTTTACACCAAGCACACGACAAGAACGGCAAGGCCTTAGAATGGAATGAAAACTCGAACAAGTTTGACGGCGAGGCGGCCTTCGTAAAAGGTAAAGGTGGCAATATTGAGTATAAAGAAGCAACTATCAGCATTTTCGAAGGAAGCATAAACGCTAATTTGAGTTTTTTTGCAAGCCGGTATAATGATCCAAATATCACAGCTAGCGAAGCCATTGTAACAGCGGGGACACACGAGAAGACGCATGACACAGACCAGGATACAATCAATGCAGTCAAAGACCGACAAGAAGGTAAGATAAATATCGGAAGATATTGCAAAGGACAAATATTGAATCGAGTGCGAAACTATCGGGAGTATGGAATTTACGTCACGACTGACGATCTTTCAATACACTGCTCTGAAATGGGACGATAAATGAAGTTCGAAGTTAACGATCTAAACTCGCTCAGCGACGTCAAACTGCGTCCATTTTGGGTAAAGAGAAAGGCCCTATAGACTCAAACCACGTGATGATTGAAGTGGTTCCCACTAACTCTCGAAGAATTCAATACGACACTGCCGGCAACCAGAAACAGGATACCTAGACTGGCGCCGGCACTTGTACCTACGACGCCGAGAATAAGCTCACATCAGCGTGATTAAGTCTGGTACAACAAACCTGTTTATGATCCAGGAAAACAGAATTCGGATGAATGACGCTAATAAAAGTATTACATTTACTCCCGGTACACTAAGGAAGTTTCTTAATTGAAATGGATCCGCCGGATTCATGACGGAGGCTTATGAGATTCCTAAAAATCAGCATGCTCGTTGTTGTGGCGTTTGCCGGCAGTTCGTCGGCGCAATCAAACCCTCCCACTCTGGTGAAGGACGCGAGTGTCGTAACCGTTACGGATTTGCAGGTTAAGGAAAGAAATATCAATCATGTTCTCGCAAAGATCGCCTACACCTACAAAGTGCCAATCAGTTTAGAGGTGGCTACTAACGAAGACTTGTTAAAAGGCAAAGGCCTTAAGGTGCAACTTAAAAAGGGCACGCTCGCCGACGTCCTGGATAATATTATCAGGCAAAAACCTTCGTATATCTGGGAAGCTAGCGAAGGTGGCATTAGGGTATTTCCGAAAAGTGAGTTTAGAGATCCCTTATTGCAAACGCTGCTGGAAACAAGGATAAGCCACTTTACCGTTTCAAAATCAATAGCTAAATTGAATTTTAGAGAAGCACTCACTCGCAGACCTGAACTTGCATATTTATTAGCGAGCTACGGTGTACGGCCATCGAATGAGGCCTTCCACCGTTTAGACATTCTACCCTTTGGAGGTGATTTCTCACTGGATCTTGAAAACGTCTCCGTTCGGTCAATACTGGACAGCGTGATTAAGAATAGCCAGACAAAATATTGGTTCATCAATCGGGATGGAGATGCCAGGGAATACTTGTTGGTTAACTTCTAAGGCGATGTTATTGAACTTGGGCGAATCCAAGATGCGTGAGAAGCATCACCTAACGATTTGAGACCGCGGACAATGCTGGCGTTATCCGAGACAGTCAAACAAAAAATACTGGGTCATTATGATCTTTGAGAATTCGTCGGCGATTCACGGATCTCACCAACGAAGTTTAGAAAACCGGAACGGAAGGGTCTTGGAACTGTTTCAAGCCTTTGATTAGCCTTGCACCTCGCGAACTGCAAAACGTTCCGATCGATCCGAGATCCTGAGCAGCAGTAGTAACCCGCCGGCTAATTTGCCGAATCCTCTCCGACGGTGGTTAAATGTACTAACCTTTTTCACTTTCCGAAATCGAAGAGTCTTCCTTTTTTAAGCGATGTCGTACGAACCCCAGGAACGGGATCTCTTTCTTAAGTGCCTGCTCGAAGCAAATGTCGATGGCATTATCGCTTTCGATCGTGAACTCCGCTATACCACCTGGAACCGCGCGATGGAGCGCATCTCAGGTGTGAAACGCGAAGAGGTCCTCGGTAAAAACGCGTTCGAGATGTTTCCCTGCCTGAAGGAAACCGGAGAAGACAAATACTATTTCGAAGCCCTCGCCGGCAAAAGCGTCGTCGCTGAAAATCGTCCCTACGTCATCGCTCAATCCGGTTGCAGCGGTTACTTCGACGGTTATTACTCACCACGTCACGACGAGAACGGCGAAGTGGTCGGCGGAGTCGCGATCATTCGCGATATCACGGAACGCAAACTCGCCGAAGCCGCAACCGCCGACGATCATCAACGCCTCGCCTTCCACGTCGAGAACACGCCGCTCGCGGTTATCGAATGGGATCACGAGTTCAGAGTGCTGCGCTGGTCACCCGCGGCACAGAAGCTCTTCGGATGGAATGCCAAAGAAGTTCTCGGTAAGCGTTTCAGCGATTGGGAGTTTGTCGTCCCCGACGATCTGGAAGTGGTGAATCAGGTGGGCCACCGCCAAAACCAGGGACAGGAACATCACAACATTTCGCGCAATCGCAATTACACGAAACTCGGAACGATACTCCATTGCGAGTGGTACAACTCCGCGCTCTACCACGAAAACGGAAAGATCGTCTCGGTTCTGTCCCTCGTGCTCGACGTGACGGTGGCGACACGGATCGAGGAGGCGCTGCGAAAGTCTGAAGCTCAGTATCGCCTGCTGTTTGAATCGAACCCGCAACCGATGTGGGTTTACGATCTTTCCACAACTCACTTTTTGGCAGTGAACGATGCCGCCGTGCGTCATTACGGGTATTCGCGGGCTGAGTTTCTCGAGATGTCGATCAAGGACATCCGGCCGACGGAAGATCTGAACCGACTCGAGGATTATCTTGCTTCGGATACCGGTGTCGAACAAAGCGTTGAATGGCGGCACAAAAAGAAAGATGGAAGTGTAATTAATGTCGAAATCACTTCCAACCGGCTGACCTTTGCCGGCAGATCCGCGGAGTTTGTTCTCGTCCAGGACATCACTGAACGAAAGAAAGCGGAAACGGCTGTGCGAATCAGTGAAGATCGCTATCGCGATCTGGTGGATAACAGCCACGAGCTCATCTGCACGCACGATCTCGAAGGGCGTGTGCTTTCAGTGAATCCGTGGGCCGCACGCGTGTTGGGTTACCCGCAGAACTCTCTCGTCGGCATCAATATTCGCGATGGACTGGTGCCTGAGTATCGCGAGCAGTTTGATGAATACCTGCGCACCGTGATCACTGAAGGCTCGGCGCGCGGCGTCATGAAAGTTCGCACTGCTACTGGCGAGACGAGGCTGTGGGAGTATTACAACACGCTGCGCACAGAAGGCGTCGAGAAGCCAATCGTGCGCGGCATGGCGCACGACGCGACTGAACGCCGCCAGGCTTTGAAGCGCGAAAAAGAAGCACGCATGGAAGCGGAAGCGGCCAATCGCGTCAAGGATGAATTTCTCTCGACCCTCTCACACGAACTACGCACGCCGTTAACGGCGATCATGGGATGGGCCGACCTTCTTTTGCACGATGAGGTGGAACCCGAGAAACGACGTCAGGCAATCGAGACGATCTTTCGCAACGCCAATTCTCAGTGTCAACTGATCAACGATCTTCTCGAAGTGTCGCGCATTATCACCGGCAAGATCCGGGTCGAGTTTATGGCTTGCGAGCTTCATTCGATTATTGAAGCAGCGGCGGAAAGTATACGTCCGACCGCGGAAGCCAAGGGCGTTCGCTTGCAGGTTCTTCTCGAACCTCAAGTGGGGCCGGTGTTTGGCGATCGCGAGCGTTTGCAGCAGATCGTTTGGAACCTTTTGTCGAATGGCGTGAAGTTCACGGGCCGCGGCGGACTGGTCCAGGTCATGCTGCAACGCATTAATTCTCACGTTGAGATCGTAGTGAGCGACACGGGTGTCGGCATCAATTCAGAGTTTTTGCCGCATGTCTTCGAGCGCTTTCGGCAGGCTGATGGTTCAACGACCAGAACCTATGGCGGCCTCGGACTCGGACTCGCGATCGTGCGACACCTTGTCGAGTTGCATGGCGGAACTGCATGGGCCGAGAGTGCCGGAGCGCACCAGGGATCGAAGTTCACCGTCAGACTACCGGCCATGACCAGCGACGATCATCCACTTCCCGAAGACTTCAAACAACCGGCCATCGCGGAGGTGGAAACGCGTGATCAGCGACCTTCATCACTTCAGGGTTTACGCGTACTTGTGGTCGACGATGAGATTGATGCGCGTACGCTGCTAACGATGATGCTTGAAAAGTGTGGCGCGCAGGTGATCGCAGTCGGTTCATCGCGCGAAGGCTTGGAGTCGGTTGAGAGCTGGCTGCCCGATGTTCTGATTGCCGACATCGGAATGCCAGTTGAAGACGGATACGGATTGATCAGGAAGGTGCGTGCGCTACCGAAGAAGAAAGGCGGACACACACCGGCGCTCGCGCTGACTGCGTATGCAAGAACGGAAGATCGCGTCCGAGCACTTTCGGAAGGTTACCAGGTACACCTCGCGAAGCCAGTTGATCGATTTGAGCTTGCTGCTGTCGTTGCCAGTTTGGGCCACAGATAAACACGGATTGATAATGGATCAGGGACTTACGAATCAAATCCGTCCTTCCGTCCGTGTAATCCGAGGTTAATAAAGCCGCAGCTAATCACAACCGGCCTGGCTGTCTGCTAATCGTCGCCAGCGGTGGCCGTTGCCGATCGGCAGATCGTTTGCTTCATCAGGGCCGTCGCTGCCGGATACATAAACAGGCAACTCCTTCACTTCCTGGTTGGCCCAGGCTTCTTCGATCGGCGTGATCAGACGCCACTGCGCTTCAACTTCATCGCTGCGGATGAACAACGTTGCATCGCCACGCATCACATCGAGCAACAACATCTCGTAAGCGTCCGGGGAATCGACACCAAACACTCTGTGATAGCAGAAATCCATGTGGACGGTCGCGGTGTTCATCTCGAAGCCCGGCTGCTTCGCCCCAAATGTAACTGTGATTCCTTCGTTCGGTTGAATCCGCAACACGATCACGTTCGGCTCAATCTCGTCGGTCGGCGTGCGCGCAAACAACGCCTGCGGCGTGCGTTTAAGATGCACCGCGATCTCCGTCAGATTACGCGCGAGATGTTTTCCAGTACGCACGTAAAACGGCACACCGGACCAGCGCCAGTTTGAAATGACAAACTCAACCGCTGCGTACGTTTCAGTTACCGAAGCCGCGGCAACTCCCTGCTCTTCTTTGTAGCCTTTGACTTTTTCGCCGTCGATCTCACCTGGTCCATACTGCGCGCGGACAGTCCGGTCAGCGACTTGTTCAGCTTTCATGCGTCGAATCGATCGCAACACCTGCACTTTTTCTTCGCGCACGGAGTCGGCATCAAACGCCACCGGTGGCTCCATTGCCGTGAGTGTAAGCAGCTGCAAAAGGTGATTAGCAACCATGTCGCGCAACGCGCCCGCCTCTTCGTAGTAACCCGCGCGACTACCGACACCGCCAGTCTCAGCCGCAGTGATCTCGACGTAATCGACGTAATTGCGATTCCAGATCGGTTCAAACATCGAGTTTCCGAAACGAAACACAAGGATGTTTTGAACGGTGTCTTTGCCGAGGTAATGATCGATACGATAGACCTGACTCTCTTTGAAGACTCCCGCGACGATTGCGTTCAGTGCTTTTGCTGATTCGAGATCGCGGCCGAAAGGTTTTTCGATGACGACGCGACTCCAGTGCTCGTCTTCGTTGGCGAGTCCGGCTTCGCCGAGACATTTCACGATGGTTGAGAACAACGAGGGGGGCGTGGCCAGATAGAAGAGACGATTGCGGCTGCCGCCTTCAGCGGCGAGTTCTTCGATGCGATCTGAAACCTGACGATAGGTGTTTACATCGTCGAGCTCGCCGGCCATGTAATGAAGACGTTCAGAGAACTTGCGCCACTGTTCTTCGTCGAGATGCTCGATCTTCTTTGAGCTCTGGAGAGCTTCGTGCACGAGTGTTTGAAAGTCCTGCTCGCTCATCGTGCTGCGACCGACGCCGAGAATACGCACACTCTCCAGGCATCCCATGCCGACAAGACGGCACAAGGCGGGCATGAGTTTGCGTTTTGTGAGATCGCCGGTGGCGCCAAAGATTACAACCACACATGGTTCAGCCTGCGGCAGTGTTGGTTGTTCAACTTGGACTGGGTTTGGTTCTACGACTATTGCTGACATACCTTTATCTCCAGGTAAGTTTTTACAGTTGAAATAGGATTTTTCATGAATTACAGAATAATCCTGCCAACCTGCTTAATCTTGTCCTTCGTGTAAAAACTTACTTCCGCTCTGCATGCCCACCAAACTGCAACCGCATCGCAGACAAAACCTTATTCGCGAAATCGGCTTCACCTCTCGAACTAAACCGCTGAAACAGTGCCGCACTCAATACAGGCACCGGCACACCTTCTTCAACCGCGGCATTGATGGTCCAACGACCTTCACCGGAATCGGAAACACGACCAGAAAAACCTTCCAACCGTGGCGATTCAGCGAGCGCAATCGCCGTGAGATCCAACAACCACGAGGCAATGACACTTCCGCGACGCCACACTTCAGTGATATCGGCCAGGTTGAAGTCGTATTGATAATGATCCGGATAACGCAGCGGCGATGTTTCAGCATCAGCGGTCCTTTCGGCCTTCCCTTCATTCGCATGATGCAAAACGTTCAGTCCTTCCGCGAATGCGGCCATCAGTCCGTATTCGATCCCGTTATGGACCATCTTCACGAAGTGACCCGCGCCTGATGGACCACAGTGCAAGTAACCGTCGGCGGCAGTACCGGAGTCCGCTGCGCGTCCAGGCGTCGGCGAAACCGAATCGCGTCCCGGCGCCAGTGTTTTGAAGATCTGATCGAGATAGGTCACGACCTCCGTTTCGCCGCCAATCATCTGGCAGTAACCACGGTCGAGTCCCCAGACACCACCGCTGGTGCCGACGTCTACGTAATGAATCCCTTTGGCTTTGAGTTCGCGCGCCCGGCGAATGTCGTCGATGTAATAAGAATTGCCACCGTCTATAACGATGTCGCCGGTAGATAAAACAGTCATGAGATCGTTGAGAATCGTATCTACGAGCGCGGCCGGGATCATCAACCAGATTGTTCGCGGCGGCTTCAGCTTCGCAATAAAGCCATCGAGCGACGCGGCTCCGATTGCGCCTTCACTCAACAGCGCTTCAACCGCTTCGGGGCTACGATCGTTGACGACGCATTCGTGCCCGCCACGCAAAAGGCGTCGCACCATGTTGGCACCCATGCGTCCGAGTCCAATCATTCCGATTTGCATTAAAAAAGCTCCTTGCTTATGTGTCGGTGTTTACCTGAAGATAACAGAAACTTGAACGCAAGGAGCACTCCAGATGAAGTGTTTGCAACTGCTTGTCATTTTATTGGCTCTTGTAATCCCCGCGCTGGCGCAGAAATCGAGCGCATTTCCCGCTGGTCGCATCGTCGATCTTACCTACGCGTTTGATGCGAACAGCGTTTACTGGCCCACTGCTGAGCAGTTCAAGCTTGAAACTGATTTCGAAGGAATGACGGACAAGGGATATTTCTACTCCGCTTATCGTTATTCCGCGGCTGAGCACGGCGGCACACATCTCGATTCACCCGTGCACTTCGCAAAAGGACGAGCGTCAGTAGATCAACTTCCTTTGGAACAACTGATGGGCGCCGCGGTCGTCGTCGACGTGACAGCGCACTGCGCGTCGAACCCTGATTATCTTGTCAGTGTTGCTGATTTTCAGAACTGGGAGAGACGAAACGGACGAATACAGCCCGGCACTATCGTTTTATTGCGAACTGGTTTTGGAAAGTACTACCCGGATCGGAAGAACTATCTCGGCACGGATGAACGTGGCGCGGCGGCAGTCGCAAAACTGCATTTTCCCGGACTCGATCCCGCAGCCGCTCGTTGGCTCACGGAGAATCGTTCCATCAAGGCGATTGGATTAGACACGGCCAGCATCGACCGCGGCCAATCGACGCTGTTTGAGAGTCACAGGATCTTGTTTGAGAAAAATATTCCGGCGTTCGAGAACGTGGCGAACTTGGACCAATTGCCGGTGAAGGGTTTTTCGGTGATTGCGCTGCCGATGAAGATCAAGGGCGGAAGCGGCGGACCGCTGCGGATCGTGGCGATTCTGTAACAAAGATTTTCACGGATCATGATTGAGATTTACGCGGATTTTAAAGAGCTGGCGCGGGCGGCGGCTGAACTTTTTGTGGCGCGAAGCAATGAGGCCGTTGTGCAAAACGGATCGTTTAGCGTGGCGCTGTCCGGTGGATCGACGCCGAAGTTGCTTTTTGAACTACTGGCCGATCCGAATGGGCCGTTTCGCGATCGAATCCCGTGGTCCAGTATTCAGTTCTTCTGGTCCGACGAGCGACACGTCCCTCCGGATCACCCGGACAGCAACTATCGCATGGCAAACGAGGCGCTGCTCTCGCGGGTGCCAGTCCCGCAGAACAACATCCATCGCGTTCTCGCCGAAAATCCTAACGCAGCCGCGGCCGCCGCCGAGTATGAACAAACACTAATCAATAAAACGGGACAAAGTTTGCCGGAATTGGATCTGATTCTCCTCGGCCTCGGCGCTGATGGACATACAGCATCGATCTTTCCCGGCTCCGACGTCTTGCACGAAACAAAACGACTCGTCGCGGCGCCATGGGTTGAGAAACTTCAGACCTATCGCATCACGATGGCACTCACGTTACTTAATAATGGCGCTTCGGTCGTGTTCCTGGTTAGTGGTTCGGAAAAGGCGAGGATTGTAAAGGAAGTTTTAGAGGGACCGGAAAAATATCCCGCTCAGGCCATTAAGCCCACGCATGGCGAATTGCTGTGGATGCTGGATGAAGACGCTGCAAGAGAAATTAAGTAGCCGTAACGAGTGACTCCATCGCTGATAGAGGCACTGTTGGCGATACATCTCTTTCGGAAGTCACGCGCCGCTGCTCGACCAACAACTCCTCAAACGTTGCCGCCGGGAGCGCCTTGCTAAACAAGAATCCCTGTAGGACATCACATTCGAGCGCGCTCAAATACTGAAGCTGCTCTTTGGTCTCCACACCTTCGGCGATCACCGTGAGATCGAGCGCATGGCCCAGGTTGATGATCGCTCGTACAATCGCCGTGTCATGCGGATCTCTGCAAATGTCGGAAACAAACGTCCTGTCGATCTTCAACGTGTCGATCGGAAAACGTTTCAGATAGTTAAGCGATGAATAACCCGTGCCGAAGTCGTCAACCGCGACTTTGATTCCCATCAACTTCAGCTCGTGCAGCTTTTCAATTGCCGCCTCCGGATCTTTCATGATCGAGCTTTCGGTCAACTCCAGTTCAAGCCAACGCGGATCGAGATTCGTTTCCTTGAGTATGTTTGAGACGTCAGTGATAAACGTCGATTGCTGAAACTGTCGCGCCGAGAAGTTTACTGACAGACGCATCGGCATTAACCCGGCGTCCTGCCATGCCTTGTTCTGCGCGCAAGCGGTCCGCATCACGAAATCGCCAAGCGCAATGATCAACCCACTCTCTTCGGCGAGCGGTATGAACTCTTTTGGATATAACAACCCCAAACTCGGATGCTGCCAGCGCACTAACGCTTCCATGCCGACGAGATGAAAACCACGAATGTCGACCTGCGGCTGGTAGTAAACAACAAATTCCGATCGCTCGAGACCGGGCCGTAGATTACTTTCGAGCACCAGTTGCTTGAGAGCTCGCGTGGTTCCGCCTGCGGTGTAGAACTGATAGACGTTGCCGCCAAGATTCTTCGCTCGATCGAGCGCAGCACCGGCATTCTTCAAAAGACCGGCCGTATCGCGTCCGTCGTGAGGATAGAGACTGATGCCGATACTGCTCGACACGAAGATCTCCTGATCTTCAAACAGGAAAGCCTGATCGAGTGCATTCTTAATGGCGCTCGCGACATTCGCGGCGTCCTGAGCTCGCGGAATCTGCGTCAGCAGGACTGCGAATTCATCTCCGCCGAAGCGCGCCACTGTGTCGCTCTCGCGCACACAACTGCTGAGACGCTGGGCAACTGACTGCAAGAGTCGATCGCCGGCGGTGTAACCCAGCGAGTCGTTGATAGTCTTGAAGCGATCCAGATTGAGCAGCAACACTCCCTGCATCTGATCGTTGCGACGAGAAAGCGCAATCGCCTGTTTGAGTCGATCTTTGAATAGCACCTGGTTTGGAAGATCGGTAAGCGCGTCGTGATAAGCGAGGTGATTCAGTTTTTCCTGGGTCTGTCGATTCTGGGAGAGGTCGGCAACAAAGCACGCGATCTCTTCTTCATGCAGTGCGGCGCCAAACAAGACTGGGATCGCGGTGCCGTCCTGTTTCAAAAACTCTTTTTCAAAGGGTGCGCAGGCGCCAAAAGCCATCAGCTTTTCGAACGCTTCTTCGTCGAGGCGACGATGTTCGGGTGGCGTTAGATCGTGAATGCTGGGCGGCAGGTTTTCGGAAGTGTAACCGAGCAGGTTCAGGAAACTATCGTCGGCATTAAGAATGTTTCCGGACAGATCGGTGAATAAGACAGCGACAAGGTTGGTCGCGACCAAATGCCGCAGGGCTGCATCGACTTTGGTTTCCATAAACGAGTGGTTGCGCTTGAAATCGGAAAGGTGAGTTCGGGCAAGCGGTTGGCCGTCAACCGCCCGTCTAGGCTACCACAGATGTTTGCCACAAAAAAGCACAAAAGCACAAACGGTTTAAATCATTTGTGCTTCTTGTGCCTCTTTGTGGCTAAGGTTTGTTAGCGTACCGAGCTGGTGGTGGCCGGAGCCGGACCCGCCGGCAATTTTTCATTGAGATATCGCGTGATCATTCCAAACAGATGACGCTGCGTGCCGGGTCCTTCGTAAATCCCATGTGACCGATTTGGATACGCAAACATCGAAAACTGCCTGTTTGCCGCGACCAGAGCGTTAATCAAAGCCTCGGTACCCTGATAGTGAACATTGTCGTCCCCCGTCCCATGAATCACGAAGAGATTCCCTTTCAACTGCGCTGCGAAGGTAATCGGCGAGCTCTGCTTCCATTCCTCGGGGTGATCCTTCGGCAGCCCACAATACCGTTCCTGGTAAATCGTGTCGTAGTAATGGAGATCGGGAACAGGAGCTACGGACACGCCGGTCGCGTAAACGTCCGGGTAGCGAAACATCGCATTCAGCGTCGAGGAACCGCCGCCACTCCAACCCCAGATCCCAATTCGTGCCGGATCGACGAACGGCCATTTCGCAATTGCCCGCGCTGCCGCTGCCTGATCGCCCGAATTCACAATTCCCATCTTGCGATAGATGATCTTGCGCCAGGCGCGACCTCGCGGCGCGGGTGTGCCGCGATTATCTACACTCATCACGACGTAACCCTGTTGTGCCAGCATCTGGTGCCAGAGACGATTTCGACCGCCCCAGCTGTCCATCACTGTTTGTCCCCAGGGCTCGCCATAAACATAGAAAAGCACCGGATAACGTTTCTGTGGATCGAAGTCGTGCGGCTTCATCATCCAGCCATCGAGCTTAACGCCTTCGCCAATGTCGACTTGGAAAAACTCAGACGGAGTTTGTTTTAACTGCGCCAGCCGGTCCTGCGTTTGCTTGTTATCGATGAGCGTTCGTGCGACTGCGTGTTGCGGCAACCGCACCACGTCAGTCACCGGAACCTTGTCAAAGCTCGAATAAAAATGAATGGCAAAGTCACCACGCGGCGAAACGTTGTAGCTGTGCACGCCGGGAACATTCGTCGGCGTGAGTCGTTCCTCTTTGCCGGTGCCGTCTAACGCCGTGCGATAGAGATATCGTTGCGTCGCATTTTCAGGTGAAGCAAGGAAGTAAACCCAGCCGTTCTGCGTATCGACACGCTCGACACTGATCACATCGTAATTGCCCGGCGTGATCGTCTTTACATCTGCACCTTCGCGCGACACGGAATAGATGTGACGCCAGCCGTCACGCTCGCTGGCCCAAAGGAATCGTTTGCCGCCATCGATCCACTCGACGTCACCACGCGCCAGTCCGGTCTTGTCCCAATCGATGTCACCCCACGCAATGTCGACCCACGCGTCATCTTTTTCAGTCAAAACAGTATGCGCTTTGCCGGTGCGGGCATCGGCGAGCATTACGATGTTTGTGTCCTGACGACGATTGAGCTGTTGAATTATGAGTTCGTTTGAGTTCGCGGCCCACTCCATTCGCGGCAGATAGTTATTTCGCGGATCGCCGGGAATCTCGATCCAACGAGTTGGACCACCGTTAGCGTCAACGACGCCGACGCGAGCGGCAGAGTTTGTCTCACCCGCTTTCGGATATGGAAAACTGGTAATAACGGGATAGAGTGCAGCGGTATCGTTGATGAGCTGCATTTCCTTCACGCCTTCGGAGTTGAGCTGCCAGTAGGCGATCTGTTTGCTGTCCGGACTCCAGCGAAAACCATCACGACAGAAGAGTTCTTCCTCGTAGACCCAGTCAAAGGTTCCGTTGACGATGTAGCGCGAACCGTCCGCGGTGAGTTTCGTGATCCTGGAATCCCCAGAAAGGTTTTCGACGTAGACGTTGTTCTCGCGAACGTATCCAACGCGCTGTCCGTCAGGCGAAAACTTCGCGAACATCAAACTCGACGGCTTTGCGTCAGCACCACCGAGTTTCTTTAACGTGTTGGCTTTTAGATCGAGCACCCAGTAATCGCCGCGTGTGTTGCTGCGCCAGACGCGCGCAGACTCTGTGAAGATCAACAGTTTTTGCTCGTCGTCAGTCATTGAAAACTCTTCGACAGTGAGTGGCTCCGAAGCGCCGGAGGGAGTGAGTTTTTCGGCTGATACTTTTACTGTGCGACCGCCGGTGGCGACGTCGTAACGAACGATGTCGACAAAGTTCTTTTTAGTTGGCGATGGCTCGAGCGCGAGATAGCCGCTGCCATCGTTCTGCCATTGAACCGGGCCCAGCGACCGCGTGCGATAAGTAAACAGCGAGTCGAGTGTGAGCAGCGACGGATCTGATTGTTGCGCGAAAACGGGGAGGATTAAAAGAAGAAAGATTGGGATCAGTTGAATTCGTCGTTTCATCATTAAACCTCTAAGTTGTCATGGACAGGATTTCCTGTAAAGCTAACCTAAAGCAACACGATGTGCAGCTATCATCAATCACCGCGACCAACAAGCGCAGCGATTGCTTTGATCATATCCGCCTGCTCGATCGGCTTCGCCATGTGTTGCTGGTACCCTGAACTAAGCGCACGCTCGCGATCTTTGCGCGAAGCGTACCCCGTCAACGCTATCGCCGGCGTACTACCACCCTTCTCCACCGGCAATTTCCGTAACTTCCGTATCAACTCGTAACCATCCTGATCCGGCATGCCAATATCGCTGATCATCACATCCGGCAACTCTTCTTCAAACACACTGAGCGCCTCCGCCGCCGACTTCGTCGATGTCACACGCGCGCCGTAACGCTTGAGCATCGTTCCCAGAAGTTTACGTGAATCGTCATCATCTTCAACCAGCAATACATGCACGCCATCAAGTTTGACGACGCCACCGCGACTGCGTCGCCGCTCAACTTCTCTTTGGCGCTCTTCCGCACGCGCGGGATCTCTGCGTTCCTGCGCGAGCGGAAGATCGACTGTAAACACCGAACCCTTATCGAGGCCTTCACTCTCCGCATCAATCGTCCCGCCATGCAACTCAACCAGGTGTCGCGCTACCGCCAGTCCCAGGCCCAGACCGCCCTGCTTTCTCGAAATGGAGCCCTCTGCCTGGCGGAATCGATCGAACACATATGGCAGAAACTCCGGTGAAATTCCGTCGCCTGTGTCGCTAACAGTCAGCCGCGCGGTTGATTCCACACAAGCCAACTTGATTTTTACACTCCCTCCGCGCGGTGTGAACTTGATTGCATTCGACAGCAGATTCCAGATCACCTGACGCAGACGATTAGGATCGCCTTTCACCAAACACTGTGTCGGCTGAAACCGTGTCTGCAGTTTTATGGCCTTGACGTCTGCGGTGGGACGCAATGCATCGAGAGCCGCCTCAACAATCGGCGCCAGATTTAGAGGATGGAGATCGAGCCGAAGATTGCCAGTGATGATCCTTGAGACATCCAGAAGATCGTCAATCAGTCTTGCCTGCGAACGCGCGTTGCGCTCAATGGTCTCGATTGCTCGCGAAGCATTTGAACCTTCCACTTCACCGTTGCGGATCATCGATGCCCAGCCGAGTATCGAGGTCAAAGGCGTGCGGAGTTCGTGTGAAAGAGTGGCGAGAAACTCGTCCTTGAGTCGATCCGCTTCTTCCGCGTGTTTGCGCGCGTCGCGCTCACGAAGCAGCGAAGCCGCACGCTCTTCTTCGGCGCTTTGTCGCGCGGTAACGTCGAGGACGAGTGATAAAACAGAAACCAGTTTGCCGCGTTCGTCGCGGAGCACAGAGTTATACCACTCACAGTACAAAATAGATCCTGCGCGCGTGTAGTTACGATTTCGGGTTACACCCTGAACTTCGACGCCTTCACGTTGACGGTTTGTCACCAGGGCTACGGCGTCAACGTCGTCAGTAAAAACAAAGCGCCACTCGTTGACGTGTTTTCCGAGTACCTCTTCCGCCGGCCAACCAAAGAGCCGCTCAGCAGACACCGACCAACGCGAAACGCGAAAGTCGCTGTCCCATTCGACCACTGCCAGCGGCGAACTTTCCACGTGAAACTCCAGACGTCTGGTTGCTTCTTCGGCTTGCTTGCGCGCAGTGATGTCAGTGATGACAGCGATACCACCAATGATGTTGTTCTGCTCGTCGCGCAGTGGTAAATAACGGCTCTCAAAGACGCCGCTTTCCGAAGGACCGTAAGGATGATTCTCTGAAACTGATTCTCCGCCGGCGATGGCGGCGGAAAAGCAACTGTGGTTATCACCTTCGCTCAGGAAGGGAAAGACGTCTCCCACGCGTTTGCCCAACACGTCTGCGCGGCTGAAGCCTGAGATTTGCTGCATCGCTCGATTCCAGGCAATGAAGCGACAATCGCGATCAAACGCGAACATACCGTCGACGCTGGCGTCGATCATGCGCTCTAGCAGTAATGTGGAGTTGTGTTCCAAGTTTTGTAGCGACAGATTGGTGTGAACCTGCGATCTACTTTCAAAACGTGAGCAGCATTAACCCGGTCGCGTCGCGGACCAGTATGTTCGTACCGAGTAGTACCGGGCTCGCAAAGGTTGAAGCCTGCGCGACTTCATAACGACGTTCGACGGTAAACGCCGGCGTACCGCGTTTCGCGACGATCAAGTCTGCGCCGTTAGTCAGAATGACTACGTGTCGGGGCGTGAGCAAGAAAGAAGCGTGCTCGCCTTCTCTGCCTTCAGTGGCCCATCGCACTACGCCTGTCTTCTCATCGATCGCAAAGAACTGTCCTTTGCGCTTTGAAGAGTGTCCGTAAATCAAGCCATCGCCAAAAACCGGCGAGCTCATGTACATCGCGATGTCTGGGTTCTTCCAGGTCTCAGTTGCCTGCCACTTGCCGGCGGTTTGACTCAAGGCGTAAGCGTGTGTTCCCTGTCGAGTTCCGGACACGACGAGATGTGTGCCGGTCCAAAGTGGCGTGGCGATGTTCTCGTGCCACTCGTCAGGAAACGGCACGGTCCACAACTCTTTTCCGGTCTTACCGTCGAGACCGACAATTGAACCTTCCGTCATCGCAACGATCTGCTGATTGCCGCCGGGTTCGATCAGGACAGGGGAAGCGTAGCCTGGTCCAGGGCCTTTCCACTCCCACTCCATCGTTCCGGTCGCAGGATTGAGACCAAGTACCTGGCCGCCGTGAATGTCACTACCGATTTGGATTATGAGACGTCCGTTGACGAGAAGTGGTGAAGCTGCCGTACCGCAGAACAACTTCGAGGTGTCGATCTGTTTAGAAAAGTCTCTGGTCCAGAGTTGCTTGCCGGTGGCAGTGTCCCAGGCGTTGAGGACTCCGGTGACGCCAAGCGTGAACAGGCTATTACCAACGACGAGTGGAGTCGAATTTGGTCCTTTCGCCATTTCGACTGCGTACTGGTTCTTCTTAAACTCCGCCTGATACTTCTGTTGCCACAGCACCTTGCCGTCAGCGAGATTGATGCTCGCAACGATCTCTTCTGGATCCTTACGCCCGTGCACGAAGATCTTGCCGCCGGCGACTACCGGGGATGAATAGCCTTCACCAATTTCCACACGCCAGGTTTGCTTCAGCGATTCCGGCCACGTCGCCGGTGCATATTTGCTCAACACCGTTCCGTCGCGAGCCGGCCCGCGCCACTGCGTCCACTCCTGCCCACTGGCCGCAGTTGCTGCGAGAAAAACCATGATTAGGCCGCTAACAATTCTTGTACTATTCATGAATATCCCTTCAAAGACGGGGAAGGATCATGCCATAAAAAGCCACAAAAAGCACAGTTTTATGTCCTCGTCGATTGTCGAACAGGATTCCTCTTTTGTGTTTTTGTAGCTTTTTGTGGCTTTTACTTTTTGTGCCTTTTTCTGGCTTAAACGACGTCGGCGAAGCTTCGGCGGGTGCGCGCGAACCACCAGTAGCCGAAAATGAAAAATATCAGAGCGAAGACGGTGAAGTAGGCAAGACCACGCCAGTCGGGGGCTGTGCCTTCGAGGAAAATGCGACGGTAACTGCGTACCAGAGACGTGAATGGATTGAGATCGATGACAGCGCGGAAACGCTCAGGCACGATCGATTCAGGGTAGATAATCGGCGTCAGATACATCCACGCCATCAGCAACAAAGTGATTCCCTGCGTGATATCACGCAGAAACACCCCCAGCGAGGCAACGAGCCAGGCAGCGCCAAGCGTAAACAGTATTTGCGGGATGAGTAGCACAGGCAACCAGAGCCCGGTTAGCTCCAGACGCTGCCGAATGATGATCGTCGCGATCAATAAAGCAATGGTAGCGAACAATTGATTGCCGAGCGCCGCGAACACTTGCGCAGCCGGCAATGCCTCAAGCGGAAAGACCACCCGCTTGACGAGATTTGAGTGGACGATGATCGTGTTGGCTGACTGTTGCACAGACTCCTGAAACATGGACCACGGCAATAGACCACAGAAAAGATAGACCGCGTAGTCCCAGTGAGAATCGGTTGCGCCGAACCGTGCTCCGAAGATGCCGGCGAAGATGAATGTGAAGATCGCGATCATCACCACCGGCGTCAACACTGCCCAGGCAATGCCGAGGGCCGAGCCTTTGTAACGACCCATCAACTCTCGTTTTGCAAACGAGAAGATCAACTCTGCGCGCGATGGAAGTTGCCAGAGTGGTTGCCAGATATTGCGATGTACGGTCGTAGTTGGCATATGAAATCTTGTCAAGCCTGTAAATCCTGCAAATCCTGTGAAGAGCTGTTTACAGGATTTACAGAATCAACAGGATTTACAAGAACTCTAGCTTACGACTCCGCGTCCACGCCAACTATTCTTATTGTGCCAGCTGATCTCGACGTCGCGCGCATTGATGTCGCGCCACCACGTCTCAAATTCCTCACGCGAAATGTAAAACGCGGTAGGCGCCACGAGGTGATCGAAGACGATCGTATGTTGCTCGCGCCAACCAAAGCCGGAGATCGCTTTCAAGTAGTCGTTGTAAAAAAGATGCTTCGCCACTGACGAATCATTTCTGTTCAGTGGTCCATAAACCAATTTCGTCACGAGATAGAGACCTGCCGCCGGAACTTTTGACAACTGCAACAGCACCCGTTGATCGATGCGTGAGGTGATCTTCTCGCGCACCGGATTCACCCACCGCGTGATCCACTCATTGTTCTCTGCACCGTAGATCCACGCTGAGATGTGTCCACCTGGTTTCACCTTCGATGCCAACGACATGAATCCAGCACGCGGATCCGGTAGATGATGCAAGACGCCAACTGAAAACGCGTAGTCGAAGGTTCGTGCAAGCGGGAGGTGATAAATGTCTGCCTGGATGATGTGTGCGTTAGGGAGAGATCGAGTCGCAGCAAATGCAGTCTCAACCGCGATACTCAGATCGATGCCGATAACTTCGCGAGCACCCCAGCGCGCGGCGAGTTGCGTGTGCCGGCCTTTGCCGCAACCTCCTTCGAGAACGACCTTGCCGCGAAAGAACTCAGGCGTGACTGGCGCGATCCAGCCGAGAAACTGTTCCGCATATCGCTCATCTTCCTGTGTGAAGTGTTGCCACTGCCAGCCAAAGTTCGCCGCGGTTGCGAGTTTATCGCTTTCGACTTGCTCGAGATTTGCGAAACGCGGAATACCGCAAGTAATCGGAAATAACGCCGAGCACGAGGAACAACGCAGCTCTCCCTCCAGGATCTCCTGGCTTTCGGTTTTAACAACTGAGAGATCCAGAGTTCCTTTACACGATGGACAGATGAGATACGGGAGTAGACTCTTCTTCAAGCGCAACCAATATAGCATTAGCCGCAGATGAACGCGGATTAACGCAGATCTATCCCTAAAGAATCCGAGTTAACCCGCGGCCCTTAATTACACTGGTGGGTGTTGTGTGTAGCAACCATACCGAAGCGGTTTTGGTATTCGGAAGAATGGAGAACATTGCAGACCAAAAAACGCGCGGCCTCCGGGTCATGAAGAGGCTTGCTCTTCAACGTGCTTACCCACGCGTTGTATCCGGCGTCATCCGGGCTACGCCGCAGATGAGTGAAATACAGGAACAGCACAAACGCCTGATTGTAATTCGCGTCCGCCACGCGCTGATCGGAAGCGAGTCGCGTCAACACCATCGCACGACCATTCGCCGCGTCGTCCAACAAGCCGATCAGTAAACTCCGCTCAGATCCGAAATCCACGCCGGAAGTCTGTGCTAACGTCGCCACGATCGAATCAACAAACTCCGACGGCTTCATCGTCGCAGGAAACTTACGCTTGAACTCGGGTCGTTCCACGAACGCAGTCGCCAGTGCCATACGAACTGCTTCCAGTTCGCCCTTCTGGTTCATTATCAGAGCTCGATCGCTCTCCAGCTCGGTGAATTTCGGAAGCCTTCCGAGTGCAGTGGAATACAACCCGTACAGAAACACACCTGTCGCAGGCAGTTCGCCTCCGAACAAAGCGGTCGAGATCTCAACTCTGCGCGCGCGCAGACAATCGCTGCGATTGTTGCAGGCAGCGAGTTGTGCATTGAGCCGATCCAGGGTCGTTTGATCAGCCTCGTGACCAATCAAATCCGCAAACTGTTGATTGACGAAGAAACGAGCATCATCGATTGGATTCGCCGCGGACAAAGTCACACCCGGATCGATCGTGATCGCTCCCGGGATGAAAGCGGTCTCACCTGAGTTCGATTGAAGTCGCAGACTGTAATCGCCGAAGGGCGCATTCGGCGCCACGGTCACTTCAACGCTCACGATTGGATAGGGCGCGGCGATCTGCTCGCGCGTCAATGTCGCCGGATCGACGGTGAAGTAAGGTGAGTTAACGCTGATGCTTGTGCCCGGCACCTGATCGACGCCCTCGCCCCCGAAATAGATCTTCGCGCGTCTGCCGGGAACTAAGGGCAGCGCCACAGTCGAAAGCTCAGCGTTTAGTCCAATTACTTTTGCATTGAGCGCTGAGGGTTGTGGCGACACCAAACTGGAGTTTAGCGGTGTCGGCGCATCGGCTTTGACCAGAACCTGACTGGAGAGCTCGAAACTTCGAAACTTTTGTGTAGCGGTCGAGCTGTCTGCCGGAGACGAAACGATCACTCGATACTGACCCGGCGTAAGACCTTCCAGACGATACGAACCGTCCTCGGCGGTCACATCGCTCGCGATCACTCGTCCGCTTACAACATTCTCAGCCCAGACGTTGACGCCATTCAAAGCAGTCAACAGGCCGGACGTGCGGTTGTCGATCAGTCGTCCTTCAATGCGTCCAAACCTTGCGCGCGTGCCGTAGAGGCTCACGATCTTTTGCCGGTCGTCTTCACTGAGGGTTCGTTCTGTCAGGGCCGGCAAGCCGAATGTGCCATTGAAAGCCTGACGCGCCTGCATCGTCGCAGACAAAACCGCGGAATGGTCCAGTCCAAGCAGATGACCAATCTCATGTGTAAATGTAGCTTCAAGATCGTACGTGCCCGGTGTGCCGTCTGTTGAAAACAGGAGCTCGGTTCCATCTTCGGCTCTTGGTCGCGGATTGATCGTAATGTCTGCCTCGGCAATGTTGCCGGTCTCCGGATCAAAGAAGACGCGAGTGCGTCCGGTAGTCGCCGCTGAGTTGAACGTTTCGTTTTCGGGCGTGACGGCGATCGTGATCAGGCTGATGCCATCACCGGCATCCGCTGGACTGACCGAAGTCGCCGGCGACCAGGTGACCACAAAGTTGATGTTCGACAGACTGGCCCAGCGTGCGAGTGCGCGGCGTGCGGCGCCGACAACGTCACTATCCGCTTTGACGTTTGCACCGGGAGACAATAACGAAGTCGAGAGTGCGACTTCGATGGTCTTCCTTGGCCATTTAATCTTGCGCGCAGTTTGTGCTGAGGGTTCAAACTCGAACGAATCGCGGATCTCCAGTCGCTCTCTCGAACCGAGAGTCAAAAACATTGCCACACTCGCAATGATGGCGACCAGATACTGCATTTAAGAACTTTCCTGGCGAGGTCGAGTTACGTCGATCACTAAGGTTAAGCGGCGCTGGGACAGGGGGGCCAGCCGACGCATGGTACCACGCTTTAGCCACCAAAAGGCACAAAAAAGCGCAAATGAATGGGGTTATTCATTTGCGCTTTTTGCTGTTTTCGCTCGAATTCCTAATTGATCGTTATGTGTGGCGCCGTGTCGGCCGGGCGGCTGACCGTGGTGATGCCCCTCTGGAACTGAACCTGTATCGGCACGTCGCCGGCGCCCGCCAGCGAGGCAGGCAAGGTGAAGTTGATAATGTCAAACCCGGGCATTTCCGGATTCGACTTCACCAACGTGATCGCACCGGCTGAAATCGCAGTCGTGCCCACTGTAACTGTGATCTCCGCGGTCGAAGCAAACCTCACGCCGGTAAGATTCAATTCGACTATTGTCGGTACGGTGTTACCGCTTCCATCGACAGAGGTCACGCTGAAAGGCTCGGAAGTTCGCGCAGTTGGATTTGTCACATTGAAGGCGACTGCACGTCCTCCAGCGTCATTTGTCGTTGTGAAGATGTCCGGCTGGCCCGCAACGATCAGCAATAAGCCGCGGTGAAGCGTATCGGTGTTTGCGCCGCTGTCCAGGACATTGATTGCTACCGTGCCCAATCCTGCAGACAAACCAATCGGCACAACAAAGTTGATTTGTTTGCTACTGTTGCCAACGAAATAGAGTCCCGCCGCTGCTCCGTTCACGCTTAGCGAAACACCATTCAACTCGATTGGCAAAGCCGGACTGCGTTTCGTTTCCGAACCTCCGGAAGCTGTCGCGTCTGAAGGGGCAAGCGCCACCGTCGAACGAACAATACTTAGTTCGCCTGGAGCCAGACCAATCGGCGCACCTGGAACAGGGCTGGGTGTCGCTGTCGGTGTGGGCGTAGGACTCGGAAGCGGCGTTGCGGCAGTCACCGGCATATTGCTCGCGCCCGTAAAGAACGAAAGCACCGCCGACGATTGCGTCGTGATTAGCGGCGTCAGCAAATAGAAAACTTCCTCTCCAGTATCGCCATTACCGCCGCCAATTTCTGCGCCGATTGAAAAGGCGATGCGCTTGCGACTTTCACTGGCGATGGCCCTGGTGCCGCCGGTTATCGTTGGTACATTCGTCAAGCGAATAAATGTGTTTGAAGTCGAAACCGGAACCTGGGTCAGATACAACTCTCCTGAATTATCTGGGTTCAACCCCTCAGAAGCAGTTGCAGACGTTGTTGGGAACGTTCCATCAGGCCGGAAATTCAGGAATGACGTGAACACCAGGCTCGACGGCGCGAGGCCAGAGTTGTAATCAGTGAACATCGGAAAACGAATGAAGTCGTTGATGGGCGATCTCGTACCGACCTCATTAAACGTCTCCGTCGAGTCCGTATAAACGAACGTTCCGTGCACCTGAGTCGTCTGACCAACATCCGCCTTGGGATCATTTACGCGCGATTCGAAGGCTATCAGGTTTCCATCGCGACTCAACCGGCGTCCCGGACTCAGTAGATTTGCGGTGAAGACGTTGTCTTTCGTTTTCGTAACCTGCTTAAACGTTATCGATCCGCCTATTGTGGCCAGGAAGATTTCCGCATTCTTGTCGGCGTTGTTTGATGCCAGGTTTGCGCTCGACATGAATGCCACTTTAGATCCGTTTGCATTCAGAGAAGGATTGGTCTGAAAGGTCAGACCTACTCCCAGTACCGCATCCTGCGTAGTCGTCACCTGTCTAAACGTGCCGCCCGTAATGTCGTAAAGGAACAACTCCGGATTGGCATCAGCGTTCCCACCGGTGACGAGATTCCTTGTCGAGATAAACGCGAGAATCCTGGCATCGTCAGAGATCGTCGCCTCACGATTGTCGTCGGCAAAAAACGGGGACGCTGTAGAAGATCCGGCAGTCGGCGCACGACTGGCAGTCGTGTTGGTAATCTGCTGGAACACTCCTGCGGCGAGGTCCTGTAGCGGCAGATCAGTGCCGAGTGTTAGATCGACGTCGGCAACGGCGGGAATTCTATAGATCCAGATCTCCGAATTTGCATCGGCGTCCAATGCCGCGCTGTCAGTTCCATCAAAATTGGCCGGATCGGGTGCATTCGAACTGAACACAATGATGTAACTGCGAAGACCACCCGAAAGCACTGGCTGCAGCGAGATCATCGGCGCTCGATTGTCGATCTCAATCTTCACCTGTGACCGGTCTGCCGGCGTCGGAGTCGGACTCGGCGTAGGCGTCGGACTGGCTGTTGGACTCGGCGACGGACTTGGCGTCGGCGTTGGACTCGGTGTTGGTGTTGGGTTCGGAACGTTACGAGTGTTTGTGATCTGGAAGATACGACGCTGGGCGTAATCAGCCAGGAAGATCTCGCGATTGCCGTCGGCATTGTTCCTGCCAGTTGACTTTTCAGTGGAGACGTCACCGTTCGACGTGAAGACGACGAAGCGGCCGTTGGCACTGATGTCGCTAGTTAAAGAATTGAAAGCTGAAGTCGGACTCGAAGTAAGTTGAACGGTGAATGGGTCCGGAGTGGGACTCGACGTTTGGGCCGAAACGGAGGCAAGCGAGCCACCGATAAGCGCAGCCAGGATGATGGCGCACAAGAACCAGAAACCTTGCTTCACGAATTCCTCCGCAACAAAAGACGCAGATACGAGCAGATTAGATGCCTCGGGGAGCTGAGCAGCGTCGTACGCAGGTGAAAGTATTATTGCCGGCACCGACGATTAAAGAACGGCCATTTTAAGCAGAACCCCTCCGCTTCGCAAGCAGGGAGGGATTTGGTAATGTCCTCTGCGCAACAAAAGGTCTGATAGGACCTATGAGACTCTGACACCGATCAGGAGAATTGGATGGCAAGCCCTTAACGGGGAAACATCATGTAAATCGTGTCTAATCCTGAAATCCTGTAAAACTGTCGCTTCACAGGATTCAAATGATTATCAGGATTAACATGATTTTTGTGCAATCGATATGCCCACTGCCCTACGCGTCGAGTCTGTCTCCAAACAGTACCGCATCTACGATCGCCCTGCCGACCGTTTGAAGGAGACGCTCACGCGCGGTCGCTGGAAGGCACATCGCGAGTTCTGGGCCCTGAAGGACATCAGTTTCGACGTCGAACCAGGTACGACTACGGGAATCATCGGTCCCAATGGCTCAGGCAAATCGACTCTGCTCCAGATCATCACCGGCACACTCGAACCGACCCACGGCAGCGTTTCGCTTGAAGGACGCGTGGCCGCTTTACTCGAACTCGGCGCTGGATTCAGCGCAGAGTTCACTGGCATTGAAAATATCTTCATGAACGCCGCGTTGATGGGTCTGTCGAAAGCCGAGACGGAGCAGTTGCTTCCAGAGATCGCGAGCTTCGCGGAAATCGGCGATTTTCTTTACCAACCCCTTAAGACCTATTCAAGCGGGATGTACATCCGTCTCGCCTTTGCCGCAGCGATCGCTGTCTCTCCACAGATACTGATCATTGACGAAGCACTAGCCGTCGGTGACGCAGTGTTTCAGCACCGCTGCACGCGCAGGATTAAAGAAATGCAAGCGAACGGAACGACGATTCTCTTCGTTTCGCACGACCCGGGCGCCATTCGTGCACTCTGTTCACGAGCAATCCTGCTGAACGGCGGCAAAATGGAAGCCGATGGGCCACCTACGGAAGTACTAAACCACTACCAGAAGATCATCATGGCGCGAGAAACTGCCTATGCGGAAAGCCAGACAACCGACTCGGCCCCTGAAGAAGAACTGCTGCTGCACAACGTTAGCGCATCAACTGAGGCGCCCAGTCATACTTTTCGTCACGGCAATCGCGACGCGGAAATAGTTAAGATTGATTTACTGAACACGTCGCGACAAAGAGTCGAACTCGTCGAAACAGGCGAACAACTGTTTTTGAGAATGTTTGTTCTGTTTCACAAACCCGTGGAAGAACCGGTCTTCGGGTTTCTGATCCGCAACCGGCACGGCATTCACTTGTACGGCACGAACACCGATATCCAACAGGCAGGAATTGGTCCAGTTAAAGCCGGTGAAGTAATAGAAGCAAACTTTTCATTTAACTGCTGGCTGGCGCCCGATAGTTATTCGATCACCGTTGCGGCGCACAGTGTTGATGCAGTTAGCTTTGACTGGCTCGATGGTGCATTGTTCTTCCAGACTATCAGCGCCAGTCCGATGGAAGGTGTTGCTAATCTCGAGGGAACGGCTGCAACGAGGAGAGTTTTACAGGATTACCGCATGAGACAGGATTTACACCAATGAGCGCTTTGAGTCCCGAGTTAGATGTCGATCAGTTGATGAGCGCCATCCGGGAGGCGGTCTTAAAAAAGCACCCCAATCTCGATACTGACGCGAAGCCCGAAGCAGTTCCATCGGGCTTACCATTGCACTATCAACTGAGGAATGAACGCGCTCCGCTAACTCTTTCACCGGAGTTTGTCTTTCACGGGAACGACGCCTACCACGTTAATGACCTGCTGAAGTATCACGATCGCGACTTCATAAAAAACGCGTATCGCGCAATCCTTAGACGCGAGCCCGACGAGGCTGGGTTTCTTTATAACCTGAATCTACTCCAAAGCGGCGTCTTCAATAAGATCGACATTCTTGCAAGTCTCCGCTACTCGGATGAGGGCAAGCTAAACAATGTGCGTGTCAGTGGCTTGAAATTGCCGGCCACGATTCGCACTCTGGAACGAGTTCCCGTCGTTGGCTATTTGTTCCAACTTCTACTTGCGCTTGTGCGACTCCCGTTGATGATTCGTAGTCAACGGCAGTTTCAGGGATATGCCGTGGCCCAACAATTAGCTATCGCTGATTACGTTAATGGCATTAACGATTACGTTAAAGAGAGGCAGCGGGCCGACGAGAACGAACTCCAGGATCGCGCAGAGCGCGCAGAACTGAAGGATCTGGTGCAAGCGCTTGAAACCTCGTTTAATGAAAAAGTGTTGCCGCTCGTCCTGAACGAACAACAGAAACTAGGCGACGCTGAAAAGCTGGTCCTGCGTTTGGAGAACGATCTTTCAAATCTCTCCCAGACAGTCTCTCGAGCCCGCCAGCAGATCAGCGGCCTGGCAAGCGACGTAAGAACTGTCGAACAAAATCTCGCGGCCGGGAAAAATCAAACGACCGACGAACTTCATGAATGGGACAAGCTCTACGCGGCTTTTGAAGAGGAATTTCGCGGCCGTCCCGAAGAAGTCGAGCAGCGCCTGAGATACTATCTGCCATTTCTAGGGGAACTAAATTCCGGCAGCAAGATCCTGGATCTCGGCAGCGGTCGTGGCGACTGGCTCAAGCTCCTGACCAACGAAGGTTTCAATCCATGCGGAGTTGATGTCAACGAAGTGTTCGCCGAAACGTCACGCCAAAAGGGATTCGATGTCACTCACAGTGAGATGATGGTCTATCTGGCCCGGCAACCTGATGACAGCTTCGATCTCATCAGCGCGTTTCATTTGATCGAACACATGAACGCAGACAAGATCATTCGCTTATTGGACGAGATCAAACGCACACTAAAGCCGGGCGGCAGGTTGTTTATCGAAACGCCGAGCCCCGAGAACCTTGTCGTTGCCGCGTGCAATTTTTACGCCGATCCAACTCATCACAAGCCTGTCAACCCGCACACGCTTATGTTCATTTTGAAGAAAATGGGATTCACGGATCTGGGCCTGCAGTTTCTCCACGATGTCGACGGCAGCCCGTTCAAGGGTCAATCAGAAGGATCCGAGCAGTTGCACATGTGGTTTTACGGACCAAGAGACTTTTCCGTGATCGCGCGCAAGGCGCAATAGGAGGCCGTAGACTTGCGCCGCATCGCACTGTTGACACCAACCCTCATTACCGCCGACGCCATCAGTAACGACATCTACGGCATGCATGATGTGTTGAAGAGAAGCGGGTACGATGCGCGCCTCTTCGCAAACGAAAACACGACGCTTCATGAGGTTTTACCGGCGTCAAAAATCAAAGACTTTTTAGTAAGCCTTGATGATATTTTGATCTATCACTATTCGATGGGCTGGAACATCGGACTCAAGCTGCTTCACGAGCTAAAGTGCCGGAAAGTTCTGAAGTACCACAACATCACACCGCCGGAGTTTTTCGCTGGAGTCAGCGTCGACTACGAACATGTATGTCGATCGGGCCGACAACAGATCAAAGACATCGCTCGCGCAAATTGCGATCTTTATTTGTCTGACTCTGAATACAACTCGCAGGAGTTGATTCATGAGGGCGCCGATAGTTCCAGGTGCCTCGTGGTAGCTCCTTTCCACCATATCGATAATCTCGAGGCGATAGCGCCTGATACTCAGGTTTTCGACCAGTATGTAACCCACGACATCAACATTCTGATGGTCGGGCGCGTAGCGCCTAATAAAAACCATGCCTCCTTGATCGAGGCGCTCGCAATTTACCGGCAAGAGTACAACCGATACGCGCGACTCTTTTTCGTCGGCAAAGAAGCGGTGCAACTCGCAGGTTATTCGCTCTCGCTGCGGCAACTGGCGGCCGACCTTGCGATCGCCAACTCCGTGATCTTCACGGGCGCCGTTTCTGATGCACAGCTCAAAGCGTATTACCTGGCTGCAGACTTCTTCATGCTGACCAGCTTCCACGAAGGTTTTTGCGTGCCGCTGGTCGAGGCGATGGCGTTGAAGGTGCCGATAATCGCTTGTGAGTCTTCTGCAATTCCGGGAACAGTCGGCAAAGCCGGGCTCGTGTGGAAAGAACGCAATCCTTACCTGCTGGCGGAGTCGATCCATTACCTCGATCAGAATGAGTCAGTAAGCGCCGAACTCGGATTGATGGGACGTAAAAGGTACGAGGAGCGCTTCAGTAATGCGCGTATCGCGGAAGATTTTACGGGTGCTTTGAGGCAGGGCGGGCTGATATGAACAAGGTCGCAATCGTTGTTCAGCGTTGCCACGAAACAGTGGTCGGGGGATCTGAGTCTCTCGCGTGGCATTATGCAATGCTGCTGAAGAATGATTATCAAGTCGACGTTCTTACCACTACTGCAATCGACATTCGTGATTGGGCCAACGTGCTGCCCGCAGGCGTCGAAATGCGTGACGGCGTATCGATCCATCGCTTTCCTGTGACGATTGGCAGAATTTCTCATTGGGGTACACTGTTCCGAAAACTCGGGCGAGACTTTGATCGTCATGTCAAACGCCCCGAAGGTACGGGCAAAGGCTCTCGCCGTCTACCCTGGAGCATTGCGCTGCAAGAGGAGTTCATTAGAACTCAGGGACCATACTCCGAACCGCTGCTTCAGTTCCTGCGAAATCAGTGGTCCGAGTACAAAGCGATCATTTTCACCACTTATCTTTACCCGACCAGCTATTTCGGAATCTTCCAGGTTCCTAAACACACGGCATTGCTGGCGCCTACGCTTCACGATGAGATGACTGCGTACCTGTCAGCATTCAAGTACGCTGCTCATCGAGCGCGATCCATTGTGTGGCTGACCAAAGCTGAGCAGGAGGTAGGAGTAAAGCTTTGGGGAGAACTACCGGGTCAGGTCGTTGCAATGAGTCTTGATACTGAGAGTCGCGAACCGGCGCGATTGGAAAATCCATACCTGATTTATTGCGGCCGGGTCGATCCCAACAAAGGGTGCATAGAACTCTTCAACTACTTTATTGAGTACAAAAAACAGCATCCGTCAAACCTTCGGCTTCTGATCACGGGTAAAGACGACATGCCGGTGCCGTCACATTCAGATATTGACTTTCGTGGATTTGTGGATGATGAGGAAAAACTTCAGTTGATGGCGGGCGCGAAAATGTTTGTGATGCCTTCAGGAAACGAGAGTTTCAGTATCGTGACGCTCGAAGCGATGGCCCAGCGTGCGCCCGTGCTGGCGAGCGAAGTGAGTGAAGTACTTGTGGACCACATCAACGAAAGCGGCGCCGGCAGCATTTATGGAAACTACGAAACGTTCGCGGCGGCACTGGATGAAATGCTGAGCGACGAGCACAAGCTCGCGCAGATGGGCGACCTCGGACGTGAATACGTGCTATCGAGATTCACGCGCGATCGAGTCCGGAAGGCGTTGCTGGATATAGTCGAGACTTCACCTTAGAAGTCAGAAATATCGCATGCTGATCATTGACCAGGTCCTGTACTGACTGTGTCCAAGCTGGAGTCCATTGGTTAATGGTTGTCAAACTCTCTCCGCGATTAGCAGGATGTTTTTTCCTATTGGCGGACTCACGCTGGCTTCCAAACTCTTAACGATCGGCACCACCCGCCGATCGTAAAACTTCACCGCGCCCGGCTCCATATTCTTCGACTGAATCAACCGGTACTTAATCCACCACGGCAGCACTCCCAACAAATCAAAGTACCTCGACGTGATCACTCTGAATCCAGCCGCCACACACTTCTTCTCCAGTCCCGCTCGCGTATAACGCCGAAAGTGATTGATTTGTCGGTCGTAGCTTCCGTGCAGCCACTGGAGCGCCGGGACGAATACAAAGAGGCGTCCGCCACGTTCAAGCGCATTGTTGATGAACCCCAATTCCGCAAAATCATCCTCAATGTGCTCCAGCACATTTACATACAAGATCGAGTCCGGTCGCTGAGTGGTTCTAATCTGCTGCGCCACGTGCTCAAAAATCTCGTTGTAAGTCGTCACCGGCACCGAAGGCTTTAGAGCCTCAACTCTCCGGCAAAGCTGTCGATACATCGTCGTTGACGGTTCGACTAACGACAACGACTCCAGCCGTCGCTCGAGCAACATCTCTGAAAATGAACCCGTTCCGGCGCCAACTTCCACGATACGTTGGCCAAGAAACGGTGCGAAAGTCGAAAGGATCCAACGGTGATAATTCACCGCGAACGACATTGCTTCGAGATCCTTGCCGACGTAATCGTACTTCTCAGACATGAATCATGTGTTGGTGATCTGCTCTGGCTGAACCGTCGGACGAACCTTCGGCACTTGACGGTAAGCTGATGAGAGACTGCAAAAGAGATTGAAACGAAAGATAAGCAATAACGCCAGCAGTCCATCTTTCACGCCGATCTTCTTCCCTTCTTCATAGGTACGGCCGTAGTAGCTGATCGGCACTTCATAGATTGGACAACCAATCTTTGCCACTTTCGCAGTAGCTTCGACTTCGAAACCAAAACCACTCGAGACAATCACCATATTGCGAATGATGTCGCCGCGAAACGCTTTGTAACCGGTTTCGATGTCAGTCATGTTGAGATTAGTGAACAGATTTGACGTGAAGGTCAGAAATTTGTTTGCAATGTAGTGATAGAAATACAGAACGCGCGTCGCCCGGCGGACGAGAAAACGCGATCCAAAAACTACGTCCGCATGACCGTCGAGGATTGGCTTGATCACGAGTGGAATTTCATCGGGGTCGTATTCCAGGTCTGCATCCTGAATAATGACGATGTCGCCGCGAGTTAAGGCGAAACCGGTTTTAAGCGCAGCAGTTTTTCCGGCGTTCTTCTGCTGTTGCACCAATCGTACACGGGAATCCGCCTCACCGAGTGAACGAGCTACCTCCGCGCTACGATCGGTGGAGCAGTCGTCAACGATAATGATTTCGAGGAGTTGGGGAATTTGCTGGAGTTTGCCGACGACCACAGCGAGCGAAGACTCTTCATTGTAGACGGGTATTACAACCGAAAGGCATTGCAAGTTCTCGAGCTTTTCCGTTTTCATGAACCCTACTAATTAAGATAGCCAAACCGTTTTCGATACTCGACCGAGTAAATGACGTCGAAAACCAACTGGCGGTAATCTCCAGTTGTCTTCACCGTATTCAGTCGATCCTCATATTCCGAGCCCTGCGGATCGCGATTCAAATTGGCGAAAAACTGCATTAATACAAAACCCTGGTTCTTAAAGGCCGCGATCGTTTGCTGATCCTCAACAACTGTCATGATGACGTCGTCACGCGTCTTTTGTTTTGAATCGAGTGCTGCCACCAGTGCATCACGGTTCGTGGAGGAGTTTGCAGCAGTGTGCAACAACTTGTCCACGAAGGCCGCATTCGCCAGTCCCTCATAGAGTGATTTGAATTCGGGACGTTGAAGCCAATCAGCAACCAGTTGCCGCTTACGTGCGGGCACTTCGGCAGGCTGTGCACTGACGATCGGTTGACGGTCGCTGACAAATTCCTCGTAGAGAGGTTTGCGGCCCAGGGTCGCGAGGTAAAGTCGCAACACAAAATAACTCCGGTCCACGAACTCATCAGAATTCAGTAGTGCCTGCGAAACGTATACACGATCGCACTTCGGATCGCTCGCGGGACCACCAAGGTTCGGACACTGCGTAAGCTTTGTAGTCCACATCTGAAACCCGGTTGGATCGGGTAAACGCCCCAAGACATCCAGATACTGTTGTCGGACAAATAATTCAGGTCTGTTGATATCAACAAAATCAGGTCCGGTGAGTTCCTTTATCGGCAGACGACAAACATTGCCCGGGAGCTGGTGGGTAGCGATCCAACTTTTCACGTTGCTTTCGTAAGCGGCGTCTTTTACTTCCCACAAATTCCACGTTGGCGGCAAGTGACCGCTGTAGCCATTCAGGGTCGGCACACCAGTCATAACGGAAACAAACGCGGCATCGATCTGATATTCGAATTGGTTGTGAGGTGCTGATGGTTTTACCGTGACGTAAAAAGAAGAACAATTCGCGGGCAGCTCCCGCGCTAGCCGGCTTAGATACTCGTTTTCATCCTTGATTGAGAAGCCATTGAATCCCTCCTTGCGGGCAAACTGCTCTCCCAGTCCGAAAATAGTGAGCACGTAAAGAATCGCCAACAGCGCCGCTCTTCGGTTACGAAATTGGTGACGTCCGATTCGCTGCCTTAAGTTGTCAATCAACCAGGCGAAGGCAATCGCCATGGGAAAAGCCGTGATCAACGCGTAACGCGAAACCGCTCTGATAGCCTGTCCGCCGGGAACCCAGGAGTAAACATATTGCCAGGGACTGAAACCATTCCAATATTTGAATCCGATCAGATAAACCAAACTGGTCGCAATGATCGTCTGTGCCAGGAACAATTGATTCGTTTGTCTTTCCGCTGCGGCGACCGGTCTATCTTTAAGGTTTCTGAAGACGAGCCAAAGCGCAAAAACGACGAGGGCTACCCATGTAAGGGTTGGGACTAATCCGATGCCGATATACAGTTCCGGATCTAGTCCTTTAACCCTCGCCAGAATCGCTGAGGTGGTACTTCCCCACATGTAATTGCGTGGACTGGTGAGCAGGAAGGAAACCGGTTGCGGGATAAATGAATAGACCTGCCGGTACTCGCGGCCGCCACTCTCTTTCAGTATAGGCAGATACGCTCTCAGTAACGGAACAAGACTAACCGCGAAAACTGCCCCGCCGGCAACGAAAGCGGGCCAGAACTTCAAAACCTGCTGCAGAACAACTCGTCTGGTGTGGGTAAAAAGCAGTGTCAGAACCAAAAACAGACCCGACCAGAAAATGAAGAACCAGGCCGCATAGAACCCTGTCAGTACCTGTAAACCAAGTGCAGTCGCTGCCAGCGCGATCAGCGCCAAAGCTTGTTTCTGAGAAAGCTTTTCGCGACGCTGAACAAACAGAACGATCGGAATCGTCGCGAGTGGGAGGAAAAAGATTGGCTGCAGCTGTGTGTGACTCAACTGCATCAGCTTGGGACCGTTGAAGGCGAAGAAAACCGCGCCGGCGATGGAGGCTGTCAGGTTGAACCGGAGTACTTTGTTAAGCAGCACAAAGCAGACAAGGTAGTTGAGGAAGTTGAAAAGGATGATTGTGAACTCCGCGGCCTCGAAGATTCCGAGGCCGAGTGTCCGCAGTATGGAATGACCCACTCCGAGGGCGAGCATCAGGTCCGCGTAGCCCAAAGCGCCCGGCACCGGATAGAAGATTCCGGGCGAGCGCCAATACGCGGCGCCGTGAAAAAATTGGTACCAGTGCTCCATTAGGTACGCAACTAGCCTTGCATCCCCCCGATCGCCGGGGAACGTGTCAAAGTTCGAGGCGAACTGGGGAATATGGAACTGCCGGAGGGTTAAAATGCCGATGAGAATGGCCCATAGCCAACCTTTTGCAGCGTCTTTTGAAACAAAGCGAACCATAGGCAAGTCAGATTTTCAGACTAATTCCGGCGATTTTGAATCTTAATGAGTTGTGGTCTATATTCTGACTCCACCTTTCGGTCCAGAGATTACACAGATTAGCGCCCTGAGGACCATTTTATTGACGAGCGACAGAACAGATAGCTATAATCATCCACGCTTGGGAGCTAGCTTAATCCTGAGCGTTGTCAGTCGCCCCGAGTTAGCCCTGCGCCCTCACAATTTTACCGTCGAAGTTATTCAAACGTTCAAGGAGCCGAAATGAAGTTATTAGCCATAGTTTTTATTACGGTGGTAGCTGCCAACGTTGCTTTTGCCCAGAGTCCACCTACGCTGCGAATCGTAACCGAGACTCCCAATCTTCCATCCGAGCTTTTTTACGGGACCACCAAAGTCAAACCGTTGCGTTTACGCCCTGGCACGAACCAGGTGATGACGTTCGACGACAACGACTATTTCGTGTTCCAGCAGTACGTCGACTTCCTCGGTCGCCTGCCTGACACCGGCGGTTTTAACGACTGGCTGAATGTGCTCAACACCTGTTCTAACCAGGGGAAACTCGGCGCTGACCCGGCTTGCGATCGCGTCCACGTTTCTTCAGGCTTCTTCCGTTCAACAGAATTCGGCGAACGCGGATACTGGATTTATCGCTACTATCACGGCGTTCTTGGCAACCGGCCACTCCTGGCGCAGTTCAAGCCCGATATCCGCCGGCTCAATGGTCTTCCAGACGGGCCGCAGTTGGAGAACGCACGGGCTGCGTTTATCAACGACTTCATGGCACGAACCGAATTCCAGAATCTCTATGCCGGCCTGACTGATGCCGCACATGCTACGGAATTTATCACCAAGCTGGAACAAACGGCGGGTGTCGTCCTGCCGTCGTCTACAACAACTGAACCGGGACAGCCGCCGCAATTCGGTCGCAGCGAACTGATTCAGAAGATGGCAAGCGGACAGTTCACTGCTGGTCAAACGCTTCGAGCTTTCATCGAGCAGAAGGTCGTGTTTGACAAGTACTTCTTCCGCGCGTTCGTAGCGATGCAGTACTTCGGTTATCTAAATCGCGATCCTGAAGATGCAGGCTACAACGACTGGGTCGATGTTCTGACCAATGGTCGCGGCAGTATCCCTCCGGGAGACTTCCACCACCTGATTTTCGGGTTTGTCTGGTCAGTCGAGTACCGCGAGAAGTTCTAAGACTTCAGCCACAAAAAGGCACAAGAAGCACAAACGGGTTAGCTCAACCGTTTGTGCTTTTTGTTTTTGGATGACATGACCTCGCGATATACGTCGAGCGTTAACTTGGCCGTTTTCTCCCAAGTGAACCGTCTCGCCCGGTCCCTTCCAGCTTCGGAAAAGTAAGCTCGCTTCCCTTCGTCCCGAAGCAGCTCCACAAGACTCTCGGCCAGTCTTTGCACGTCCAAAGGTGAAACGCGCACGGCCGCGTCGCCCGTCACCTCCCTCAAAACCGGAATATCACTAACAATAACTGGCGCGCCACAGGCCATGGCTTCCAACGGTGGAAAACCGAAGCCTTCGTAAAGAGACGGGTAAACGCAAACAGCGCAGGATGAATAGAGCCCACGCAGGTCGCGGTCGTTCACGTATCCAGTGAAAACAATTCGATCGCTGAGATTTTCACTGTTCACATAAGTCGAGATCTCATCCATCAGCCAGCCTTTCTGTCCGGCAACTACAAGCTGAGGGCGCAAGTCGGTGTTTCGCAGCACGTCCGCAAAAGCTCGCAGGAGAGTTATGAGATTCTTGCGCGGCTCGATTGTTCCGACGAAGAGAATGAACTTGTCCTCAATGCCGAATCGCGCTCGTGTCTGTTCGGTATCCTCGAGAGCAAGTGGATGAAAATTGTGTCGTGGCGCGTACGGCGTGACAGCAATCTTTTCCGGGTCAACCTGCAAATGCTCCACGATTTCCTGCTTCACTGTCTCGGTGGCGGTAATCACTCTGGTCGCAAAACGAGTCATCAACGGCAAACGTAAACGGGCGCGACGCACAAGATGATCGAGGTGTGTTTGCGGATAAAGCAGTAACGATAGATCGTGAATGCTCAGAACTGTCGGGCACTCGTCCCACATCGGAATTTCATAGTTCGTCCCGTGGAAAAGTGAGAGCGAGTGACGCCGAATGTAGAGAGGGAGACCAAGCAACCACCAGAACTTCCGTTTCGGCGCCTCAACTCTTTTCAGATTGGGCGGAGGATATTCGAACGGCGACGAGTCGAAAGGAATAGGTGATATCAGCTCAAACTCGTCGTGAGTGCCTAGGGCAGCCAGAGCCTGCGAAAGCTCAAGCGTGTAATGGCCGATGCCTGTCTTCGTTGAAGCCAGCGGAATGCCGTCGAGTCCAATTTTCATTAAAGGCAATCCACAGATTACACAGAATCAGAGCAATCTGTGAAATCTGTGGGTAGTTCTACGGTGGACCGAACCGTTGCCGATACTCGACTGACCAGACGAATCCGAAGATCAGGTGCCGGAAGTCGCCCGGCGGAATGCTGCCGCGTCCGTTCGTCAGCACGTCAACCCAGTCGTTGTAGCCTGCGTCTTCGGGATCTCTAAGCAGATAGCCGAAGTACTGCATCGCCACAAACGCCCGAAAGAAGAACGCGTCAAACACCACTTTCTGCTCGATGAAAGCTCTCAGTGTTTGGGCGGCCGTGAACTCCCCGCTCGACATCTTCTGAATCAACTCCGCCCTTCCGTACTGCGGCGGCTGTCCCGGCAACGTGGTAGTCGTGGCCGGCAAAGTAACCCCGGCTTTCTCTTCCAGCTTCGCGATGAAGTTGGCGGCCTGATTCGCTGTCAGCAAACTGCCGTAAATACCCTGGAACTCGGCGCGCTGCATGAAGTCGGCAACAAACGCTGCACGCTGTGCTTCTTCCTCTGCCGGACTCAGAAATCCGCTCAAACGCCTCATGTCAGGCACAAACTCCGCGAACTGTGGTCGACGTCCCAAGGCTGCGTGGTAGTAGCGATAGCTCCAGTAACCACGCTCGCCAAATTCTGTCGAACGGAAGAATCCTGACGACACGTGTACACGATCGCAGGCTGGATCTGACCCCAAACCACCCTGATTTGGCTGGCAGTTGTTCAGCACATTCAGCCAGTCGTTAAAGCCACCGCTGTCAGGTTCCCGCAGCAGGAAGTCCAGATACTGCTGTCGCACGAAGAAAGCGTTGTTGTCGAATGGATTGCTCGCGGTGGCATCGTTATCGTTGATGGTGATAGTGATTGTTGTTGTTGCTCCCAAACTCATTCCGGAGGGATTACTCAACGTCAACGTGAAAGTTTCGTTTCCTTCGACGTAACCGTCATTAATGATCGACACTGGAAAAGTCTTACTCGTCTCACCGGCAGCAAAGCGCAACGTGCCGCCGGATGTGTTGTAATCGCAATTCGCCGACGCCTGTCCTGTGTTCTGACTGCAGGTTGCGTTGAAAATGTCGTTGGTTGAGTAATTGACGGTGGCTGCCGCGCCTGTGTTGCCGGAACGGTTCACCGCAACATTCACCGTGCCCGCGCCTTCGTTAACACTTGCGCTGGAAGCCCCAAGCTGCACCGACACGCTACAGTTTGTCGCGTTCCAGGTCAGGTTGATTGTTCCCCAATCCCCACCACCGCTCAGATTGGCGAAACCATCGACAGCAATCCTGTAGGTCGTGCCGGCAGTAGCATTGAATGTGATCAAGCTGGTGTGGTTGGTTGAGCCGTCGTCGTCGTTGGCAATCGCAGGACTAAACGTGTTCCCGGTATAAACTGCCATCACGGTGTCGAAATTACTGCCTGTCGTCTGAAACGTTACGTTGCCGCTGGATGGCGCCTGCCATTGATACCAGACAGAGCGATTGCCCGGAGTAGCGAACGACGGAAAATGATTTGGTTCTCCGGCTTCTCGCGTAGCTCCCACATTCGTTCCGGTGACACTTCCTGAACAACCCGGGAGCAATTGCGCTGAAGCGAAATTGTCATTCGGCGGAGGGCTTGGAAGGATGTTGTTGTACCCGAAAAGGTTGAGAGCGTTGATGTCGTTCTGAGTGATGTCTCGCTGAAGCCCACGCGGCAGAACCGGATCCATGATGCCGATGTACCCGGCAATAGTCCCTCCATTCAGAATGGCTTGTCGCCAGTGACTCGACTGATTACCGTCTGAATTGTTCGGAAAAGGAGGATCGTCCGGCGGGTCCGGACCACCGTCGGAGAGACCACGTTCAGGTTCATTCGGAAGCGGTGCGAAAAAGTATTGAGAGTTCGTCGTCGGACCGCCGATCGTTGCGATTCGCAGAGCGGTCGGGAAAGTTGCGGCCGTCGTGCCTGACCGAAAACGATATAAATCCCACACTGAAGGTGAGGGCGTCGTCGCACTAACACCTGCTCTGGAGTCAAATCCCAAAGCATGGCCGATTTCATGAATTGCCACAGCTTCAAAATCTAGCGCACCACCGGCGATACCGTTAGTCCGATCGAAATCGAAGGTTACGTTTGAATTGAACGCGATTCGCGGAGCGCTATCGGTTGGCTGCGCGGTTGGATCGAGAATACCTAACGCTCGGGCAATCGGAGCGGTAATACCGATGGCGCCCGCATCCCCCAGGTCGGTCGGAACATCTCCGACCGGAAGCGAATTGAAGACGTTAAACTTCGCCTGAGTATTGGCCGTCGCGGTCAGTCCGTTGCGTACGAGTTCATAGGTGCCGGGAACTATATTCGCCAAACGGGTTGAGCCGATAACATTAGCGTCCCATGTCTGACCAAAATTTGTGGTCCCGACGTCGGCATCGATATAAATCGTGACGGGTGAGGAAATGAGGCTTTCCCAGTGGGCAGCCGCTCGTACAAACGCGGCATTGGCTGCAGCATTATTCTGTAGAGCTTGCGTAGCGCGCAGGATGATCGTGAGGTGCTGTGGCAATGCTGTCGCCTGAATTCCCTGCTGCTTTACCGATCCAGCCGACAAGTGATTGATTGGAGACAAATTCGTTGGCTTAATTTTCTCCAGTTCATTAGCTTCCAATACGGTTGCTCTGCGACACGCCAGCTCTCCCTTTGAATTGGTATAGATTACGAAATGCTGTGGCTCGAATGTGACGTCGGCCGGCTCGTCATGGGCCGCAACTGTCAGAGTCAGAGTGGGTAAAAAGAATGCCAGAATCAGCGTTGTGGCCAGCAGTTTTCGAAAGGTGCAGTTGTAGCGCAAAGCTCGGCCAGAGACAGGTAAAGGGATAAACTTCAAATTCGTGTCCTTTGTGGAAGCGCGCGTCACTTGGGGAGGTAAATATCGTTAAAACAGTAAGCACGTCAGGTGCTTCAAATTCCGATGAGGATGCCTGGGCAAAGTTAGATTCGTTACAAATCTGGCCCGACCGGGCCCGGGTCGAAGGTCGGGGGCGACCAGCCATAGCATGATAGCTCCGCCCGCATCCGCTCGTCCAGACTCTATTAGCCACAGATTCCACGGATTTTATTAAACAATCCGCGTAATCTGTGTACAAAGAACGATCAGCGTGCACGCTGGCCGATCTGCTCGGTGCCGAAGGTGCCGATTCCGTTGAGACGAAAAGCAAAAACTACCCGGTTCTCTTTTCGCAGACCGACGTTGAAAGTGGAAAACTGAGCCGTCACGGCGCAACAGTCCCAGGCATGTCCGAGCGTTAGCGTCGAACTGATGAGGGAGCTGTCGCCTCTGCCCGGTCGCTTCTGAAAATCGAAGAAGAACGAAGCGCCCCCATAAAAACCCCGGTCGCGATTGCCCAGAAAGACCGACGGACTCCACTGCGAACCACGAAGAGTGCCCGCTTCAAAGCCACGCGGATCTGTAAACGCTGCAAGCTCGGGCGCCAACTCGATCGCTCGCGTGTAATAGAAACTCTGAAATAGCTCAAAGATCGATTTTTTCAATCCGAGGGTTGTCGACAACGCGCGCATCTCACCCGTGCGACTATCGAGATCGGTCCGGAAATCCACGAACAGATCTCTTCGCGGACGATAACGCGCATCGATGTTGATAGGCGAGAAGCGCCGCGGAACGCCGCCATAGACAAATCCTGACAGCGTGTTGATTGGATAAAACTGGTTGCGCCTGTTCGTGAGCAGCGCGCCACCAAAGAATGGATCGAAAAAGTACTTACCGCGCAGCGTTATCGTCAGCGCTTCGTATGGCTGACTCGAAAGTAGCGGTCGATTCTCGGCGTCTATTTCTTTGACCGGAACGTCACTTACGTTTTCTGTCGAACGTCGTGTGAAGAAACGATTGGCAATTCCAAATTCGATTTCGTTGGTATCTGCGATCGCATCGGTATAGTCGAAGCGAATGATGCGATCGAAATTGTTTATGCCCGTCAGTTTTCGATACGTCACATACGGTTCGATCACGTGACGAAAGAAGAAATTGCCGCCACGATGAAAGTCCCTGGCGAATGCGGGCGGACGCACGTCGAGTTCAAACTCTCCGTAAGACCTCGTTAAGTTACGACCCAAAACATTGCGCGTGTTCGGATCGAGTGAGTTGGAATAAAACGTCACTCGTCCGGCGCCGGATGCAGTGATGGTCCAGCCCGCAAAATTCAGCGGTAACTCGAAACGGGGATGCAGGTCGAGTCGCTGCACGATCGACGGGGAGATGATCGGGTTGCCGCCGACGTCGTTCACAAACTGCACCGCATCTTCGACAGTTTCCTTGCGGCTGACACCATCAGCAGAACCACTAAAGGAAAAATAGAGCGGCAGATCTTTGAAGAAACTCACAATGCCGGGACGCTTGTCGATGCTGATACTCGGCAACTGTCGAATGCGAATGCGCGCATTCGTGAGCGATGTGACCTGCGTGCGCGCCAGAAAGTTAAAGCTGTATTCGTTGTGATCCTTATTGACGAAAACCTGCGAGGTTTCTTCCGGCGAGATAGCTTGTTGAATGTTGTCAGAGAACACCTGCCGGAAAGCCAGGTTTGAAGTGATATTGACGTCAGCTACGGCAATGAAGCCGTTCTTAAAATAGTGCACTCCATCGACGTAGAGACTCGAACCACCTTGATCTGGATGAGCAGCGTCAGCGGATGGTCCAAAGATCCGATCTTTGACTGCATAGAAACCGACGTTGAGATACGAGCGCGAGTTGGCGCGCGTGCGCAGGTCGCCGCCAAATCCGAGTCCACGGGAAGTGTAGATGTCGCTGCGGAAGGTGAAATCAGCAGAACGACCGAGTGTCAGGTAATAGGCGCTCGACAACCGTGCGCCCTTTGCGCCTGAGCCGCCAAAGGTCGGGGTCAGGAAGCCCGAAGCGCGATCGCGCGACTTAATCGAAACTGAAGCATACGGCAGATAAAACACCGGAATATTTTTTAGTTTAAGTTTCGGTGAATAGACGTACACGCGGTCGCCCGTTTTGATGCGCGTCTTGCTTGCGTGAAAACTCCACTTCGGAACGTCTTCGTCACAGGCCGTCACCTGTACGTTGGTCGCGACAATTGTATCGAGACTGATCTTCTCGACCCGATCCGCAGTGAAATAGATACGTGTGCCGTCCTGTGTTTGGTTTGTGTACCCGGTTGAGTCGACGAAATATCCGGTTTTGGTGCGATAGTTCCACTCACCGCGAGAGCCTGTGATTCGTTGCTGGTCCGCCTGGTCAAAAACGACGTTGCCTTCCGCGACCACTCGGTTCTCGGCTTCGTAAACAGTGACCTTGTCTGCCTGCAAACGATAAGTGCCGATGCGAATGTCGACATTTCCTTCGTAGTGCACGATGCGTGCGTTCTCAGGACCTGACGCGCTTTCTTTAGTCGCGGAAACACTGATTTCGTCGGTCGCAGTGCCTTGTACACCTTGTGGTCTGGAACGACGCTGAACAGGTTGATCGGTGTTAAGTGGGTTGACGTTAGGGGTATCCGTCATCGGATTTGCGACTTTCCGATCGACCGGATTCGTTTGCTGCGCGAATACAAACTGGCAAGCAAAGATGAGAGTAATGATAGCCAGCGCGTAACGGATCATATATCTATCGCGGGTGGATGCTAGCACGAAAATCGAATAGGTCCTATAAGTCGTATATGAGCGATGGTCTGTTATCATCCGCGCCGTGCCCAGGCGACACAAACTAATGATCGTTGCCGGTGAGCCATCAGGTGATGCTCACGCAGCAGCACTGGTCAAGGCACTACGCGAGCGTGGCGATTTCGATCTTTTTGGCGCTACCGGGCCTTTGATGCGCGACGCAGGTGTCGAGACTATCGTCAATTCCGACGAACTCGCCATCATGGGAATCGTTGAAGTCGGGCGCGTCTTCCAGAAGTTCATCAAAGCTTTCCGTAAACTAAAAGCCGCCGCAATTGAACAAGCGCCGGACGCCGTCGTCCTCGTTGACTGGCCCGAGTTCAATCTGCGACTCGCCGCGAGTCTGCACAACCGCGGTTTGAGAGTGATCTATTACATCAGTCCGCAACTATGGGCGTGGCGGCCGCGTCGTATTCGCAACATCAAACGCGACGTGGATTTGCTCTTATCGATCCTGCCGTTTGAAGTGGAATGGTACAAAACTCGGGATGTGGACCACGTTGAGTTTGTCGGGCATCCATTATCAGGCGAAGTTAGAGCGCGTTTTGGACGTGACGAATTTTGCCGTCGCAACGATCTCGATCCAGCGCGTCCGATCATCTCCTTTCTGCCCGGCAGCAGGCTGAAAGAGTTGCAGAGAATTCTGCCGACGATGCTCGACGCAATCAAAGCTCTGCGCGTCGCACGTCCTGATATTCAGGCGGTTGTGGTTGTAGCGCCGAGCCGAACGGCGGAAGAGACGCGCGTAATCTTGTCGCAACATGACTCTGGCATTATCAAGCTGATCCAGAATCAAACTCGTGAGGCGCTCGCAGCTTCAGATGCGGCGGCGATAGCGAGCGGCACCGCAACACTCGAAGCAGCACTTTTGGAAACGCCGATGGTGGTTGTTTACAAAGAGTCGCCGATCAACTGGCACACGCTCGGGCGTTTAATCACCGTCTCACATTTTGGTTTGGTGAATCTCGTGGCTGGAAAAGAGATTGCAAAGGAACTTATGCAAGACCAGTACACAGCCGAAAATCTTTCGACTAGACTGCTGGAGCTACTCGAACCGGAAACGAATAGAGCGATGCGCGCGAGTCTGCGTGAGGTGGCTCAGAAGCTCGGCCAACCCGGAGCCTCTGAGCGCGCCGCCGAACGGATCGTCAGCTTCTTACAGGATTGACAGGATTCCTTCAGGACTTCGGACCGAAGCAGTAACAACCACGATCCGTCCACAGATTACACAGATCATTCTGTGTAGTCTGTGGATTGCTTTTTCAACTCTTCAATCTCTCTCTCGAGGCGTTTTAAATCCTCGCGCATCTGCGGCAGGCGATTCATGTGCGCGTTCATGCGCTTGTATTCGGCGAGGGGCTGAACCGGAATGCCCCACCAGACACCCGGTCGCACGATCTTGCCAGGTAAGATACCCGCCTTCGATCCGATCACAGCGCCCTTCTGTACTCGCGTGTGATCTCCAAAACCAACTTGCCCGCCAATTACAGCGTCGTCTTCAATCACCACGCTGCCACTGATCCCCGTTTGCGCAGCAATCACCACTCGCTCGCCGATGTCGCAGTTGTGACCTACATGGACCATGTTATCTAGTTTAGTACCGCGGCCGATGCGTGTGCGCCCGAGTGCGGCGCGATCCACACAGGTATGTGCGCCGATCTCGACGTCGTCTTCAATGACCACTGTTCCAATCTGCGGAAACTTCTGATAACCGAGATCGTGACGCACGTAGCCAAAACCGTCTGCGCCGAGACAAACACCCGCATGCAGAATCACGCGAGTACCGATCGAAACTCCGTCATACAAAACAACATTCGGATGCAGCACACAATCATCACCGACGGTTACATTCGACCCAAGCACCACACCGGCTTCGAGTCTTGTGTAAGCGCCCACGTGCGTATGATCGCCAATGCATACGTTTGGACCAATATACGCTGTCAGTGCAATGTCGGCAGTTTCCGCAACGACCGCGGTAGGATGAATCGTCGGTTCGCGCTGAAGGGCGGGATGAAGCGCAGCGCCAATCAATGCAAATGCAAGCTTCGGATTAGAAACAACGATAAGTGTTCGATCTGCAAACTGACCCTCACTCCCATCTCGCACAATCAAACACGACGCTTTACTCTCCGCGGATACCGGAAACGACTTCTCATTGTCGATGTAGGCAATCTCGCCTTCACGCGCGCAATCCAGATCGGCAATCCGGTCAATCCGCGTTCCGCCGTCACCAACCACACGACCACTGACGATTTCTGCGAGTTCGTGTACTTTCATCTTCACGCTCTCAAGAATCCACGCTTTGATCCACGAATGAATTTCACAAGATGAGCAACGTGCTCATCGTCCAACTCGTCGAGCGTTTGCAAAGCATTCTGAAGTGGCAACCCCGATCGAAAAAGTATGCGATATGCATCCTTCAACGCGCGTCTTTCTTCCTGAGTAAAACCGGCGCGTCTTAACCCAACGCTATTAACGCCACGTACACGCGGCGGATTTCCATCAGTGATGAAAAACGGCAACACATCCTGCACCACTTTCGACTTCCCGCCAATCATTGCATGACGGCCCATCCGTACAAACTGATGCGCGCCCACATTGTTGGAGAGAAAAACGTGATCCTCAATCGTGATGTGTCCCGCCAGCGCTACCTCGTTTGCAAAGACGTTGTCGTCGCCGATGACGCAGTTGTGCGCGACGTGCACTCCCACCATAAAAAAGTTACGTGAGCCGATGCGAGTGCTCTCTCCCGGGCCATTAGCCCGGTGAAACGTGCAGAACTCACGAATAGTATTGTCGTCACCGATTTCGAGAAAACTCTCCTCCCCCTTGAACTTCACGTCCTGCGGCTCGCCGCCGATTACCGCATGTTCGAAGACCCGATTGCGGGCTCCCAGACGGGTAAAACGCTTGATGACCGCATAGGCCCCGATCTCGCAATCCGGGCTGATTTCGACGTCGTCTTCGATGATCGCGGTTGGATGAATGGCCATTTTCTACAGGATTTTCAAGATTTACAGGATTTACAAGATAATCGTGTCTTGTGGATCCTGCAAATCCTGTTTATCATGCTCGACTGTTGTAGTGGTTTAAGTTAGCAGGAGACAAGTAAGCCTTTGTTTAGTGATCAGTTTCGCCGCGGGGAGTCAGATAAAAGTAAGTTATCGGGAGTAAAGAGCTCCCGGCTGATCTCCGGACTCTCAGACGTCGCCTGGCGCGCGTTCCAGTCTGTCAACCAGCGTCTTCCTGAAGGCGAAGCGATTCGGCCCAACTGGGCCCCTGGTCCTCTTCTCAAATCCTACGAACGCAGTGCTCCGCCTCTTGGTTTCCCACGCGAAACCGACAGTCTCTGTCCGTCCTGCGTAAAAGAAGTTCGCAATGCTGTGATCACCGGCACGGTGCCACTCGAAACCTTGATGCATGAGCATCCCGGTGAAATCAAGGCACAGATCCTCGAAGACAACGGACAGGTCGTAATGCGAAAGAACTGTCCGAAGCACGGGGAGTTCGAAGATGTGATGGCGACCGATCCGGCGTTTCTGGAAAGGATTGAATCACTCTTCTTTGGTCGCGACTTCCGCGCTGCAGAAGACAAAGACGTCCACCGTCACGGAACTTCGAACATTAAGTTTGGACGCGGCGCTGTTTTGACTGTCGACCTGACCAACCGCTGCAACATGATGTGCAATCCATGCTTCATGGATGCGAATCAGGTTGGGTACGTTCACGAGCCGACCTTCGAAGACACGAAAGCGATCCTCGATCGTGCCGTTTCTTTCAAGCCGCGACGACAGGTAATCATTCTCTTCTCCGGTGGTGAGCCGACGCTCTCGCCGTACTACCTCGACGCAGTCGCTTATGCGAAGAAGATCGGTTTCTATCGAATTCTGGCAGCGACCAACGGCATTCGTTTCGCCGAGGATCTCGAGTTCTGCAAGGCCGCCAAGGCAGCCGGACAGCACGGCGTTTATCTACAGTTCGACGGCGTCAGCGAAGAGAAGAACAAGCACCGCGGTGTCGGTAACTTATTCGACGTTAAGTTGCGCGCGATAGAGAATCTCGCCGAAGCTGGTATTAAAGTCACACTCGTCGTGACCATCGTCAACAATCTCAACAACGATGGCATTGGACAGATTGTTGAGTTCGCCGCTAAGAATATCGACAAGGTGCAGACCATTGCGTTCCAGCCGGTTTCATTTACCGGACGCGACGAAGATATCTCCGACGAATTGCGGAAGAAGTGGCGCTATACGCTGGCCGGCATGACGCACGACCTGAAGAATCAGCTCGGTGGTCACATTCAACCGCTGCGTGATTGGTTCCCGCTCTCTTCGTACTCGGCTTTCACGAGCGTGATGGATATGTTGCAGGGGGCCGATGCACCATGGGGATGGTCGTCATGCAATTGCCATCCAAACTGCGGCATCTTCACTCTGCTGGTCGTCAACAAACAAACGGGCGAATTCAGATCGCTGTTTGAGTTCTTCAACTACGAACAGTTTATGAAAGACGTGGCGGTGATCACCGACACCGCGCGCGGTCGCAAACTCTCGTACGCTCAACTCGGCATGGCGATTATGCGAAACTTCAACGCCGAGCGAGCGCCGCAGGGATTTCCGATTTCGCAGATCATCAACCTGTTCAAGCCTTCGTCAACCAATTCCAACTCCGATCGTAACGATCGAATGGCACAGAAGAGCGCTGATACAAACGACAACTGGCGCGTGCTCTGCGTCGAGGGGATGTGGTTTCAGGATCTCTTTAATTACGACTTTCGCCGCACCGAGATGTGCGTGATTCCTTACGGTACTCAGGAAGGCGAGATCTCATTCTGCGCTTACAACACCGGCGTTGGCTGGCGTCAGATCATCGAGAACATGCACAAGACCGCCGGCCTGGCTGAGTGGTATGAAGAGCATGGGCGACACAAAGTCTATGCGGCAGGCAAACCGGTACCGTTACAGACGACCAAACACTCCTTGAGTCTACCGATTATTCAGGCAGTGTTGGCGGAAGACGCCGAAGACAAGCCAGCATTAGTTAGCCCTTATCTAGTCGAGACACCTGAAGAAGAAACGGTGTCGTTGTAGATCAGCTTTGCCTCAAAAGTAGGAAACCGCACTTGGACACAGTCAGTACAGGGAGCGGTAGCGACCTGGTCAAACGATAGGAGTCAAGAATCGTTATGAAATACCGCATGCTGATCGCCGACCAGGTCCTGTACTGACTGTGTCCAAGAATGATCTCCGACTTTTGAGGCAAAGCCTTGTAGATCCCAGGTTTATTTAATGCTCACCCAACACCTTCCGCTGCTTTCCCAGCGGCGGGAAACATTAACCCTCTCTTCCCAGGAGAATAAGAATGCAGAAAATTACCCGTTCCTCCAGACCATTTCAGACTGTCGTGATGATGCTTGTGCTTGTTAGTCTAATTAGTCCCGGCATCTCATCGTTATCAGCAGCGACCGTGAGTCAGGAGCCTGCCCATGCTGCCCCTGCTACAGCTCCTGTGCAAACGGAGAATATAAAAGTCATTCCAGACGGATTTGAGTTCACTGTCGTCACAATCGATGAGATAACGAGCAAGACGGCGGCTGAAGGTGATCCGCTCACGTTCAAGGTCGCGGAAGATGTGAAAATCGACGGTCAGATCGTCATTGCTAAAGACAGTTTGGTCAAAGGCACAGTGGCGCAAGCGAAAAAGGCCGGGATGATGGGAAAAGGTGGCTCGCTCGGTATCCGTGTCGAATCGGCAACAACAGTCGACAGCCAAAAGCTCAAGCTTCGCTCGACAAAAGGCAAAGAGGGCGATGACAAGACCGGGACGACAGTCGCGCTGGTGGTGCTTTTTGGGCCGTTGGGTTTTTTGAAGAAGGGCAAGAATGCGGTAATCAAGCCTGGCACTCAAATCAAGGTCTACACAGATGAAGAGAAAAAGGTGGCCCTCAAAAGCTAGCGACCTTGCTTTACAGGATTGGGCAGGATGAACAGGATTTATCTTGTGCATCCTGTTCTAATCTTGTAAATCCCGTCTAAAATGATCGTTCTGATGAACGTACGTCGCAAACTAACGAAACTCCGCGATATCACCAAACTCTTTGTCTTCGGTCTGCCGAAGTTTGCCATCGGCTCGATCGATGTTACCAACCGCTGCAACCTGCGCTGCGAACACTGCTATTTCTTCGCTGAAGACCACGATAACGAAAAAGAACTTTCAATCGAGAAGTGGCTCGAGAAGCTCGAGGCGATGAAAGCGGACGGCCATCCGATGATGCTCTGCACGTGGGTGGGCGGTGAACCGATGGTCCGAAAGCAACTAATCGACGCCGGCCGGGAATATTTCAAGCACAACACGATCGTCACCAACGGCACAATGGAATTGCCCGATTGGCCTAACTGTACCTGGGTTATCTCGATCGACGGCACTGAAGAAGCTTTCGCGCGCATGCGCGCGCCCGGCATTTATCAAAAGATCAAACAGAACGTTATCAATCACCAGGAGTTGAACATTCAGATCTCGTGTGTGCTGACGAGCATTACCAAAGACTGCGTTGAAGATCTGGTGAAGGAGTGGGGACCAATCGCGCGCGGCGGTATCATCTTTGACTTCTTTACGCCCGTGACCGGACTTGACGAGGCACTCTGGCTCGATTGGCCCGTGCGCGATCGCTTGATCGATCAGATTCTTTCTTTGAAAAAGAAGTATCCCGGTTACATCAACATGCTCGACTCCACCCTCGAGCTAATGCGATCGGGCAAAGCGAAAAAGGTTACCGACAATTGTGAGTTTCGCTTGAAGGCATTTGCATTTGGTCCAACCGGTGAGCAGAAGGGCAAATGTATGATGGGAGATAACGCCGACTGCGATCGCTGCGGCTGCGTGGTTCCCTTTCACATGGCTACAATCAGCAACCGGCGGCTGATGCTCAAAGAGTCGATCAAGCGACTTACTAGCTAGGACGACTGATCGCCGTCCAGATCGGCCGGTTTTTGCACTTCACGCAGTTGGGCCACGATATCGCGCAGGCGTAAAGCAAGATCCTCGATCGTCTGCACTCGTTTCCGCGATCGTTCACTCAAATCTTCTCGCAACAGAAGTTGGGCCTGGCCCAAAACACCAGTTAGGGGATTGTTTATTTCATGACGAATACGCGCCACCAGTGCGGCAGTCTCCTCGAGTTTTAGACGATATTGGGCAATCTGGTCTTCGTGTTCAGTCATCGACTCTCCGTCGTGTCTCCGGGAAACTGAAGATAAAAGCAGTTGTCTTTGTTTGTCGTTAGGTGTGTGCCGCTAAAAGCTGCTACAGACAGGCACATTGTGCCTCTGTGAGGACGAGAGTTCAAGCATTTAATTTTTGTGGCGTATGTATTTACCTCACAGTTTGGCATAGCACATGTGGGCCTTGTGCTGGTTGACAACCATACCGACGATACGTAAATTCAAAACCCGTGCTGGGAGGTCGTCCAATGGTAGGACTCCAGACTCTGGATCTGGCTATCGGGGTTCGAGTCCCTGCCTCCCAGCCAAACAGAATCAGATAGTTACGGGCGGCTCAAAAACTGAGTCGCCCGTTTTGTGTGCCTATAGTGTGCCAGTTTTCGTGAAAAGCATCTGCTCCACCTTGTCAGAAGCACCCTGCTGCATATCCGGCCTGACGTGCGAGTATGTATCCATTGTGAGAGTGATCGAAGCGTGACCAAGTCGCTCGCTTACGACTTTTGGATTCTCATTAGCCGCGAGTAAGAGCGTGGCGCGGCTATGTCGCAAGTCGTAAAGGCGAAGTGTCACACGAACTCGACAAGAATGAACCGCCGCTCGCTGTGCTACTCGCGTACTCCCGCGCTGCAAACATTTCGGTTGAGAAGATTATTGACGATGAAATATCACTTTAACTCTCAGTCTCGTTCTCTCCGTCACTTGACGGAGATGCGCTACTCGATGGAGATGTAGAGGCTGAAGGAGAAAACGACGGAAACCCGCTTGTCCCTGTAGGCGACTGTGTGTCAAATTTGAATTTAACCTTTCTGTTTCCAAACTTTTGTGTCGTATCTTGCGGGAGTATGCGATAAGGAACCTTTATCGACGGATCGCTTATGGCCCTACTGAGCCAAGAATTCTTAAATTCCTCGAAATAATTCTTTCGCAGTGTCTTGACCGTCGCGGTAAATTCCTGCCATGCCTGATCAAACTCCTGTTCCGTGATACCTGTATCGGCAAAGGATAAGTACGCATGACTAAGGGCAGCGTCAAACCATTCAAAAAACTGTTCACGGACGGCTATTTCATCGGTTTGATCGTCGCGGGATAACCATCCGCGATCCGTGAGTATTGATATCTGACTGGCTCCGTCAACTTGATCGACATGTTTTTTAGCGACCACTAAAAGGTAGACCGCGAGCAGCGCAGCATGACCTAAGGATAAGGGCTGATCGTCCCTTACTAATCTCTTTGCAATGAATTGTACAGACCTTCCTTTGCCTTTTACCGCCCAGCCCTGGGGCACATTGTGAACGTGCCGATCAGATATCGTCCAAAGCTCTACACGTTGTTCATTAGCGGCCCAAACCGATAGTAGTAAGTCTGCGGGAAATTCTGTAGTAGGTAACCGAGCAGATCTGGTGAGGAATTACGATTCAATACTGAGGTCGCCGTATTGGGAGATCAAGAAAGTGGGTGACCCACCTGTGTCTACTCACAGATTGACATCATACTTACCACTGTATACATCACTTGCTGCGAATACTGCACCGCACGGTACGCACGTTGAGCTTCCCTCAATTCGATCGGCTATGCCAACTCGGAGGGTAGCACTCATTGGTTTCTCAAGGATCGCCCCGCACTTGGGACATTTCCAGTAACTGGACCCCCCCTTTGGCTGAATCTCGATACGTCTTTCCTCCCTTTCCCTGGCCGCCCTGTGCCTGAGTTGCCCTCGATAGATCTCCACTTGCCTAACTGATTCTTGCTCCTGATCTGTCACTGGTGTCCAGCCAAGCTTCTCAAGTGAGGGTAAAATGTCATAGCCCACCTCATAGTTTCCTTGTACCAGCAGTTTCGTTAATGGCTCAATAGCCAATACGTCACCAAGATTTCCTAAGGCGTTCGCAACTGCCCGCCGCGCGTACTTATCAGAACGGTTAAGCGCAACGATTAGTGGCTCGACGGCGCGTGCGTCTCCAATCTTTCCTAATGCTTCCGCTGGATCACTCACAGCATAATTACCAGACCTCTTAAGCTCAGCGATAAGTGGCTCAACAGCTCTTGCATCGCCAATCTGTCCGAGTAGACGTACTGCTTTATGGCGCGCATCAAAACTGGCATCGTTTAATGCAGTAATGAGCGGCTCCGTGGCAGCTTCGGCAAATTCTGTTAATGCCATTTCGGCTTCGCGCGCTACCTCATAATCATGGACCTGCAACGCAACGATGAGTGGCTCAATAGCTCGTGCGTCGCCAATCTTTCCCAATGCCTCTGCAGCTTTCGTCTGCACTTCGCTATCAGACCGCCCCAACGCAGCAATGAGTGACTCAACGGCTCGCGGATCACCGATCTTTCCTAATGCCTCTGCTGCTTCCCGCCGCACATACTTATCAGAACTCTGCCGCACATATGTATCACAACCCTTAAGCGCAACGACGAGCGGTTTGATAGCGACTGGCCCTAGCTCAATGGCTTTCCACCACCGTTTCTTAGCAACAAAGAGTATTGCTTGTTGTGTTTCGTCGGTCGGCTGATAGCTCAAAGCTCCTAACGCTTCAGCCGCTTGCTCCCGCATATAATAGTTAGAATCCTGAAGCATAGCGACGAGTGGCTCAATCGCTCGCGCATCTCCAATCTTTCCTAATGCCCTCGCTGATGTCTCCCGCATAGAACAATCAGAATGCTGTAGCGCAACGATGAGTGGCTCAACCGCTCGCATGTCTCCAATCTTTCCTAATGCTTCGGCTGCTTGATTCCGTATAGCATAATCGGAATCCTGAAGCAGAGAGACGAGCGTCATAACAGCCTTAACATTTCCGGCATTCCCGAGTTTCTCGACGGCACGGTAGCGAGTGTCACGATTCTTCGATTTAATTTGTCTCAATCTCCACCACAGCATGATGCCTCGCTTTCATGGAAGGATTCTCATCACACGACAGCAAGGGGGAAAATCAATGTGATCGTGTAAGAATCAACATTTTTATCTCATCCTCTCTAATCAGCACGAGTTCGCTTCAAGTTACAAAATGTACTGTCAATAATTTCTCTACTTCGCTGCTTTGGCTTGAACATCCAGGCTATCGACATTAACAAGCACCGCACTCTTCGCATCTCGTCGCTCAACCAGTATCAAAATCGTTGCCAGGTAACGATCAGCCGCGAGCGGCTTGATTGGCGATACGAAGGTTAAGACGAAATCTCCATTGGACTTCATTCCATATGGGTATTCTTTGATAAAGGTCTTGCCACCAAGGCTCAGAATCAGACTAACTCGACTGCCCTCACTCTTCATCACTGCGCCCCGCACACGTTGCAGGTACGAGGTCCGTTTTTTTCCGCTGGCGTTTGCTGGAACGACAATAGTAGTCACCCACGTGCCGGTCAACGAATCGCTTTCGGTTTGCAAACTTACCTTAGCACTGTCAAACAGGAGGGAAAGATCATCGCCGATGCTCGTTGCGCTGAGCTTGTCAGCAGTAGTTGTGGCAGGTTGAATTACTTCGCGCGCATTCGCGTTGAAATAAATCTTTTCTGAGCCGGTTGCATCATTCTTTTGCCCGCCAGGTTTTGTACCTTGAGCACTCGCTGAGCTTGCAACCCAAATGAGTGATAGTGAAATCAGGACAAACTTGTATATGTTGAAAGTCATGTTGGTAACCTCCTTCAACTACTGCAACTAAGTCGAGATGTGTGTGGCGCTGTTGCCGACCGGTAAAAACGTAACCCAAAAAGCGTCGGCGCCCGGAGTGCAATTGGGGACCAGAGGGCCGACATGGGGATGCGTTCTCAGAAACGGTTTCATCGCCTCACTCGCATCATCGATGGAAAACCCGAATGGCATGCCATGGACGTTGCCGAAGCAACCTATGATCACACCGTGATTGTTATTCTCACTGATGAAGGTCCATTGAACTATTTGACCGTGCTCCATGAATTTTATCCTTTCCTGGCTCGTGCTTCTTTAAGGAGTGCCTAATCCCGTGAAAGTGGGTGATCTCACCGAGCTATCGATTACCTCGCTGAGGGTTGGATACATGTTGGTTTGACAGAAAATAAAACTCTCTTGCGTTTGCGCCGCGCGACCGCCGCGCTTCACAAACCAGCCAATAAGCGGCACCTCACTGACGCCAGGAATATCTTTCAGAATCGGAAATCCGCCCGACTTGCGAGAAGCAATTCCCAACCGCGAGTTTGCCTGGAACTGAGAGACGAGGCGGATTTCCTGATCCCCCAGTTGCACTTCTGTATTCACACTGTGTCGCTCGATGCGAGGCAACATCGGATCGATAGTGTCGTTGGGCTCACGAATCTGCGTGGCAGCGACAAAGTCAAACCGAAAACGCAGCGCTTGTCCGCTGGGATCGATCACAGGTGTTACCTGAAAGAGATTACCGGTAGAGATTCCGTAGACTGCGGGCGCCGCGCCGCGTGGCAGCTGATCGAGTGCACCCAAAACGGATTGTGCGGTAGAGAGTATTGAAGAGCCGCCACCTGAACCGGCGAGCGCAAGCGGATTTCCGGTAGCACCTGAAACCAGTCCTTTGCCTGCCAGACCAAAGAGGTTCGTCAGTTGAATCGCGGCTTCCAGCACATTCTTTTCTTCTCCAACTGCGAGTTGTGCCGAACCGCGTGGATCGACGCGGGCCACCAACCGATTTGAAGCGAGAATCGAGGTCTCCTGAATGATGCCGACGCCAAGGCGCTCCTTGAGTAGTTTTTCATTCAGATTCCGGAAGGTGGGTTTGACAAACGTTTCCGTCAAGTCTCGATTAACCTGTTCGATATAGCGACGGAAAGTAAGATTGACCGCCGACTCATTCGCCTGGCTGAAGCGAAAGCGTGCTGAACGTCGCAATCCCACGGCCCGCTGTAGAAGTGTGGCAGTGCTGTCAGCGTCAATCGCCTGCTTAATCTGCTTGATGAGAAGTTCGGGTGGGACGAGAGTGGTATTTCCCTGTAACCAACTAACAATGGCACCAAGATCACGGTTTATGACAAATAGCGTTGTCTCTATGTCACTTACTACCTTGCGAGCGTCATCTCGCACTTGACGGGCCACCTCTATTTCACCAACAAGTTGGCGCTTTCGAAGTTTGATTTGTTCTCGCCGGTTATCCAGATCAGATCTTTCTCGCTGACTGATTCGCGGATCTCTTAAGCGATCCTCGATTCTACCCAACGCCGCGTCGAGGGTGGTGCTCTTACTCTCCAGGTCTGTGAGTCTGTCGGCAGCTTCACCAAGATCCGTGTTGGCAGCGATCATCTCCTGGTCCAACTGTACGCGCAATCGAACCTTGGCCTCAGCCAACTCGAGCACGTGTGCGATGCCGTTAAAGCGGAGTGCATCAACTAGTTTTGCCTGAAAGCCCAGCACCTCGGCGCCCATTCCCTCAGCACCCAGAAAGCGCCGCAATGAAGCAAAGTGGGGAGCTTTTAGGTTGTCTACAATCGCCTTTCGATTCGTCTTACTGGCAAGAGTAAGGACGATCAGTGCCTGAGCTAAATTGACCGTTTGTGAGGGAGCCGGAATGACGGCGTTAAGAAAGTTTGTGTCAATCGTCTGTTTAAGAAAATCTTCGCGCCAACCGAGCGCCTTCAATACCTCAGGATCATAAAAAGTGAGCGTTTCGTTAAGTTCGAGCTGCCTCTTTTGGTATTCGTACATCTTCCTTTCGAGGCTACCAGCGGTACTCCGAGCAATTTGTCTGTCTAACTCAGCGTCATGCTCTGCAATTGCTTTTCGCACCTGTGCGTTTATAACGTCGCGCAACTGAGCCAGTGCACTTTCAATTTTTGTTTGTGCACCGATCAGGTCACTATCCATTTGTTTGAGAAATCTCAGTGCTCGCCTGCCGCTGTCTTTAGAACCATCGCTGTTTATTTCAATCGTTCGGAGTGTCATCATCGCCTGCCCTTGCGGGCGATCAAATTCCTTTATGATTAGTCGTACGAGGTCGATGTCGTCCTGTGCGCCGCGGACGAAAACAGTTCTGCTGTCCGGGAAGGCAAATAACAAAACCCGGCTGAGTGGATCAGTATCAAGAAACGGTCCTGGACCTGACGGCGCCGGCGAACCTGCCGGTCTCGGCTCAGGCTGGTTGGTTAGAAACGGCGCATTATCGCGTGCTTCTGCGAAAGCGAAGTTTTCTACCTGAGCAGCAATGAAGGCTTCACGCAAGGCAGCGTTATGTTGTCCGGCGGCGGTAGTTCGAGCGGAAATGGCCTCATCGAGCTTGCCTCTTGCGGTGGTTAGCTCTGTGCTAAGGGCGCTAGCGTCTGGGTCGAATTCGGTTGCATCATCGACGCGGTCGCGTGCGACCGTCGCTTCAGCGCCTGCAGTGTCTTCATCCGTCTTTGCGTCGTCTGCAAACCGTGTGGCCCGCTGGAGGTTGCCCCGAGCGATCTCCAGATCCGCCTGCTTTTTCTCATCAGTCGGACTCGTATCTGCCACTGTTTGCGCTCGGTCGAACCTTCGTTGAGCTTCAGCCTTAATGTTGTCGGCTCTTTTGCGTCTGTCCGTCAATGCGCGTGCTCGCGCTTCGGCAGTTTCCGCCTCTCTTCTTCGCTGAGAGGTTTCAGCGCGCTGCCCGCGGGTAGCGGCTTCACTGCGAACTGTTGCCAGCCTGACTCTCTCCTGAAGATTTGCAACTGCTTGCCGCGCATCGCCAACGGCTCTCTCGGCCTCTTCCAACGCCTGACTCTTTTGCAGAAGCTCCAACCGTTTTTGATTAGCTTCGCCACGCAGCGACTCGTTACCACCGATCTTCCGCACACTGGGAGAAAGCACTCGCATCAACCGTTCGACACTGTCGAAATAAAACAGATCGACAGACGCCATCGACCAGGTTGATTTGTCGACCGGAATCTCACCACTCAGTTGCACTACAGAACGGGCAAACCGCGCGGTCATGAGCTGCAGTACTTCAGTGGAGGTACTCAACTCTCTGGCTTTGTCGGGTACGAAGTCTGGCGGGACCAGCGTACGAACGTCTTCACGTTGCATTTCGGTCAGCAACACCAGGAACGCGTCAGCCAGCGCGTTGAAATCGCGGCGCTGAGCCTCGACGACGCTCGAAAGCGCGAGCGCCTCACTGGAGAAGTGGAGCGGATCTCGCATTGCCTTAAAAAGCGCGTCCTGGGCCTGAGCCTGTTGTTCTCGCGCGACCTGTGCTGCCTGCACACTCCAATCGGTTAGCTTTGCCAGTGCTGGTCGAAGCTGTGAGTCAGCTCTGTCAAAAGAAAACTGAGGCTTCTGTGTTATGAACGGTTTGACTTCCGCAACGACCGCTGGGTCGAGAGCTTTGCTGATTCGAGTTGCGACTGGTTCCAATTGGCGTCGGACGCGTAAGGCGCGCGCCAGATCAGGCAGGGCCTTAGCCAATTCCAGGCGTAGTGTCTGCGGTGCCAGTTGTGGCGCCAGCGGAATCGCACCCTGCGCCTTCGTGGCAATCAACGCGATGAATTCCTGAACCTTATCGGGGATGTTTTTAATTGCCTCTTGCAGTTTTTCCGGGGTCTTAAGCTGCTCTTGAACTGAGGTGTTAATAGATTTGAAGTCTTCGATTACCGTCTTGACCTCAGGCGCGATCGACGCATCGTCTTCGCATAATTTGTAAGGAGCATATGCTTTGTTTAGTTCACTGAGCTTTGCGGTCAAGTCGGAGATCACTGATTTCAGCGGACCAAGTCGTCCGTTCTTACTGGCAACTCCCGCTTCCAGAGTGTCTGCGACGCTCTCAAACTTGCCGACCATACTCTCGTCGAATGTGACCTTTTTGAGTGCGGTATTGATAGCTTCAGTATCAGCTTTAACTGGATTGAACTTTTCCAGCAGAGGCTTGACGGCCGCGGCAGCTTCTCGATATGTCTTTGCCTGATCGGAGGTCGGGGCCGTGCACGCCAGCATCGCGCCTGCCCTTGACGGCCGGCGGAAATCGATTTTCCTGGCGGAGCTGACCAGTAACATTTGCGGCGAACACGTCAGGACGAGCAAAAAGCAGATCGACCTCCTGATCGCGCGCCACAATAAGGATTGGTTAGAGATTGAACTTAGCAAATATTTCGACCTAAGTTGCGAATGAAACTCTGGGCGACGGGGGGTTGTCATTGTTCTCATGGGTCGTTTCTTTTTAAGGGATCAGTTGGATGTCGAGTCAAACAGCTAAGAGACCTCAACCGTTCCATGTCTAATGGCAGCAAGGCCAAAAATGTTTCACTCGTTTGAGAGAAACACGCCAGCGCCCGGGTGGTTCGAGGCAATTTCGCGATGGAAGGAACTAGCTGCCGCCAGGCCTACTTGAGAAAGTTCTGTTTAGAAACTCCGATTGCGAGAGTACGGCAGAGTTGAAGAAGCTCGATGATCGTAAAGTGCGCCGACGTAATATCCGATCCTGAAATATTAGTCAATAAGTTTTGCATTTTGGTTCGGGCGCCTCGCAGTCACCATAATCATAGGCCATTTCCAATTTCTTGCACACGCGCTCTCCCGTGGCGCCGAACGGTGCGGTTCCTTTCTCATTCAGTTTTCTCGACCCGAGGTTTCTCACCAAACCAATACCAGGTTGGCTCCGGCTCACTGCCATAGCGTCTCAGTAAATCGTCGATGGGTTTGTTCACCGGGACGTGGCGAGACGGAACTTTTGCACCAGCGGCGATTAAGGTCTTAATGATCTCTGCATAGAGCTTTGGATCGCCACCGTGAGCCGCAGACCAGAGCGTCTGTCCGAGCACGGTGCCACCGTAGATATTTCTCGCTTCCAAAGGTGGATTGAATTTCAATAAGAACTTAATCATCTCCAATTGGCCGCAGATTGCTGCGCAGTGCAAAGGAGTTTGGCCATCGCCGCCGCCGTCTGCAAGATCGGCGTTTTTATCTAACAGAAACTCTACGACGTTCTGCCGGCCCCAGCTGCATGCGTATGAAAAGGCTGACTGTACTGCTTTCTTTGACGTGGTCTTTTTTCGACTTCCGTCTTCATTGAAAAAAGTTTTCACGGCGTCCAGGCGACCTACGCCGGCTGCAGACTGTAGATCCAACTGAGCACCGCGATCTGCAAGGTATACGGCAGCTTCTCCTCGTCCATTTGCGAGTGCTCCCATAACCGCACTTTGCCGATTTCCAGCACTCGTCATGTGATCGATCTCAGCCCCATGGTCCAGCAAGATCTGCATCAGCAGATTCTGTACACCGGCCCGGTACGGATGCACGCTGGTCGCGACGAGACCAAGCGTCGTCGAGCCTCCGCCGTAGACATCTGCTTCTGCGTCAACTTCCGCTCTAGCGTTCAACAATAGTTCTGTGATTTCGACTATGTTTGCTGGAGTCTTCTGCCGATACCCCTCTACTCCGTTTGCGGACACGTAATGAAGCAATGTCGCTTTATGTTCGCGCGTGGAGCAGGCATGAATCAGCTTGGGATCGTTACGCAACAGTCGCTGCAGAGTTTTTAAGTCGCCTTTGATAATTGCATCGGCGGCAGCTTCAAATCGCGCAATCGCTGAATCCTTTTGCGTCAACCCTTTGAGGTGTTTCGAGAACTTGGACCAACTATCAAAGCCTTGTGAGCGCGCAATAATGAACTGCGCATCAGCCAGCCGGCATCGACCGTCACTTTCTGCTATTTTCCGCCGCACGAACCCTTCGACTTTACGTATCCAGGGTGAAACAGCCACGGGAAGTTCGCGCGTAAACTGAATGCCACTCTGTTTGGCGAGGGTCGTTACCCACTTCTCAGCCCATTCACCGACTGCGTCTGACTTACAGGCTTTGACTAAATCTTTTGCGAGCTTTTTGTAACGTTCAAGGTTTGGACGTTGCGGGAGCGGGAGTGCCTCTGTTGTATCCGGAAACATACGAAGCTCCTTTCATGTTTAGCGCCTGGGTTGTCCGCCGAAGATCAGGCTGAAAGAAGATTCGCAGATGAGTCGTAAGACTGAAGGTGGGCAAGGCCCTTTCCGCGGACAGGATGCGCCCTTTCGCGCGCCGTGAGTATAGCGCAAGCACGAAAAATAACTGAAGTAGTCGTCCTGGACCAGCTCGAGGTGAGCTTTGCCTCAAAAGCAGGAAACCGCACTTGGACACAGTCAGTACAGGGCCTGGTCAAACGATAGGAGTCAAGGATCTCCGACTCTTGAGGCAAAGCCCTCGAGGTGAAACGTTTTGCGCCTTGTTTTCATAGCTAGTGAAGCGTTGGGATCTGTCTGCCTACTCATCAAAGAAACCTGATCGTGGTGACCAGGGTCACGACGCCATTTGACGACCAGATTCATCTGACGGCGGCTGACGGAGACAAATCGAATTCCGCCACCGCAATCGTCAACCCGTTTCAGCTTACGATTGACAGGGTAACGGTTGTCAGTTACGAAGAGGCCAATAATAAAAGACGCGGCGTTGGTCGCGCGCAAGCCACCCGAGTGACGATTCGGAGTTAAACGAAAGTACTTCTCTAACTTGAAAACTTGAAAAACACTCTGAGGAGATCATGCATGCCAACTCAAACCCGATTCCTGGATAACGACATCATCCGCATTCCCGCCTTCGCCCCTGATGCTTCAGGTAAGCCCACGGGCGACAAGCTTAAGACCATCGTTTTGTTCTGGGGAGACGAAGTAAAGACCACCGGTAAGCAGGATGATCAGCATCTGGCGGAGTTTCAGCAACGTGAGTGGCGCGACGGAAAATACGAAACCGTGAAGTATGTCGGCCTGCTGCCGAAGAAGACGATATTCAGAGACACGTCGGTGCTTAAGGTGCGGTTCGTCGATATCGGACAGGGTGACGGCGCAATTGTAGAAACTCCCAAGGGCCAGATCGTATTCATAGATGGCGGCGAAGAAGAACATATGCGCCGCTACATCAGTGTTGCGTATTCACAAGTGTTGAGAACCAAATCGCTGAATTGCGCTGCACTCATCGTCACACACGGCGATGCGGACCACTTCGCCGGGTTGACTGAGCTGGTAAACGCAACTCGCAATTCAAAAGGTGATCCAATGCTGACCGCCGAAAGAGTTTTTCACAACGGGCTTGTCAAAATGGCCAACGCCTCCGGAGCAACTGCGTTCGGCAAGAACGTCAAGGTTGACGGTACGACCTACGCAACAGAACTCGAAGACGATCTCACCGAGGTTCCGGACAGCCGCATGAACACGCCGTTTAAGGAGTGGAAGAAGGCATTGCAAAATCTCCGTACCAGGGCCGGTAAGAAACCTGTGATTGAGCGAATCGAGTTTGGCGACAGTGAAAAGTTTGAGTTTCTTGCTGATGAAGATATCGCTGTTCAGGTTCTTGGTCCAATTACTGAAATTGTTAAAGGCAAGCCTGCTTTGCGTTTTCTCAGAACCCCTGGCTCCTCGAGTCTCTCCGCTTCGCACACTGTTAACGGCCACTCGATCGTGTTGAAGTTGACTTACGGAAACGTGCGTTTGTTATTTGGTGCTGACTTGAACGAGGAGTCGGAAGAATCGTTGTTGGAACGCTCACGCAAAGACAACCTCTCGCTGGCTGCGGAAGTCCTGAAAGTTCCGCATCACGGTTCATCCGATTTTAGTCCACGCATTCTCGAGGCCATTAGACCTGTAGTCAGCGTGGTTTCTTCGGGTGATGAAAACTCGGCAAAGGAATATATCCACCCGCGCTCTGGGCTGGTTGGCGCCCTGGGACGTTATTCACGTGCAACCGTGAACAAGCCACTGATTTTCGTTACCGAGATGGTGGCGTTCTTCAAGCGATTTCCTGGCCGCAACAAGATCACTTCACTTACCAAAGCGGGCAAAGACGGCAAAGAGGTGTACGCCGGCTTTAACGCCTATGCAAAATCAAGCTTCGGAATCGTTCACGTGCGGACCGACGGCAAACGTGTGCTAGTCGCTACACACAGTGGGAAAGAGGATCAGAAGGAGAGTTACGTGTTTCACGTAGACGAACGCGGCGATATTGTGTTCGATGACGAGCCGAACCAGGTTTAAAGACGGCACGGCCTGAGGAATATGTCTTTCCGCAGCCTCTCTGCGACGCCATGACAATGCCGCTGGCAAGTCGTCCAATAGTCGGACCCCGGACTCTGGATCTTGCGATCGGGGTTCGAGTCCTGTCCCCTCCGCCACTATCCTCAACGAACGAACATCTATTGTTGTTGTTATTATTATTGTAACTTGAACTTTTTGGAGGAGTACAAGTAAACGCTCGATTTGGGCGAAAGGCTGATGGCATACCGAACATGCCAAACAAAGCCTTAGGTTCGCTTTCCTTAGAGCGGTTCCGAAACGCTTTGTTAGGTGATTCAAAAACCCAGTGATGTTTCCGATGTGCAACTACTGTTCATTTGCGGGTTTCCACCGTCCATTCCTCCTCTGAGTCACCCTACTAAATACTAAATGCCACCGTACATGTCGGGTGAATAGCATGCGAGTGTGCTTACTCTTCTTCATGGCGGTGAGATACATGTCGAATTCGGTTGGCGGACCGTCGTCCTTTTTATCATAGGAGTCTTTGTAGTAGTGATCTTAATTGACATGCTTGCGGGTCGAGTAGTGAAACGGTTGGGCAGGAAACAGCGCCGTCCGAAGTCGAAGGTCAGTCGCAAGGCAGCGAAATTCTGAATCTAACGTGAATGAAAGAAGCCAATGAGGCGGAAAACTCCCACGGTTTCCCGCCATCAGGTCACGCATGCCTTCACAATCACACGCCTACCTGATTATCAACATTACGGATTAGCGACAGCGAACCAACCCGGCTCAGCCAAACTCCGAAGTAGATCAAAACGATATCCCAATCTGTCCCCTAAAGACTTCGGGGCGATACGAAATGTGCCAATGAAAGCGATTTTTGGTTTATCAACTCGCCGTTCGGTGCAGCAGCCAGCTCAGTCCTAGTCGGCCAAACTTCAACACATGACCATGATGCGGCAAGCGGTCGAGCATGGCGCTGCGGGCTGCGGCATAGCCGAGCAGTTTGCCCACTCAGATACTTAACAAACTGTCACGCAAGATGCGCGACTGTAGGCGACTGGCTTGTAGCTTCTGATTGTTGGTAAGCGTGACCACGAACGTGCCGCCAGGCATCGGACTTACACGCGAAATCATTTCGATGTTGACCAGGGTGCCGCGCGAGAGTCTGGCGAACTTTGCAGGATCAAGGCGAGTCTCCAGCTCCTTCAGGCGGTAATTGATCGAGTAGCGTTCGTTACTCTCAGTTGTGATGTGAAGTAATTCGCCGTCCGCAACCACAGAGGCAATGTGTTGGACCGCAAGTAAAATAATCTCATTGCGTTCACGCACCGGGATGCGTTCAAGATAGCCAGGACGCGCCGTTGCGTCATAGTCGGCTGCGGCTGCACGCAAATGAGAGACTTCATCAGACCGGAAATCGGTTTGGTCAAGTCGTTCCTGAGCGCGGTTCAGGGTTTGACGCAAACGCACGCTCTCAACTGGTTTCAATAAGTAATCAACTGCGTTCACCTCAAAAGCACGCACGGCATACTCGTCGTAGGCAGTTACAAAAGCGACGAGCGGGGTTGCGTCCTTACGCAGCAGACGAACCACACCGAGACCGTCCAATTCGGGCATCTGCAAATCCAGCAGCGCCAGATCCGGTTTTTCCTGTTCGATGACCTCCAGTGCTTCACGCCCCGTGCTGGCTTCGCCGACAATCTCGACGTCTTCGAAAGTTCGCAGCAGCGCCGCCAGAAACGACCGCGCGGGCCGTTCGTCATCTGCAATCACGACTCGTAATTTGACGCTCACACCCCTAGCTTCTCTGTAACGTTCAGTAGAGATCCTTCACGCATTCCGTCCGCAAGCGGCAGTTTGAGTTCGACAACAGTTCCCTCTCCGACTACGCTATGAATACCTAAAGAGGCTGACTGTTCTCCATAACACCGCAAACGCTCCTCGATATTTCTTAGGCCCAATCCGCGTCGCCGTCCGCGTGCCAGCGCAATTTCGCTTACACCAATGCCGGAATCGCTAACAGTAATGTCCAGCATATCGGCATTCCGACCGGTACTAGTCTCAAGCCGTGCCTGGATGCGAACTTCACCGCCAAATCGCGACGGCGTGATGCCATGTTTGATTGCATTTTCAACCAAAGGCTGCACCAGTAGTGCGGGAATCCGCAGGCAAAGCAGTTCGTTCGGAACGTCGATCGAGACTCTTAACCGCTCCTCAAATCGCGCTCTTTCAATATCCAGGTATGAAGCGATCAGCTGAAGCTCCTGCTCGAGAGTCACAAACTCTCCGTCAGTTCTCAGGACGCCGCGCAACAAGCTGGTAAGCTTCATCAATGTTTCAAGCGCGCGGTCCGGAGCGGTTTGGACCAGATAGCCAATCGTAGTCAGCGCGTTGAAGAGAAAGTGAGGATTGACCTGAGCCCGCAGGGCACGGAGTTGGGCTTCAGTGGCTAGCTTGTTAATCTCTTGCTCGCGGAGACTCTGTTCGCATCGTTCGTGCGTGACGCGCAGGGCGTCGATGCGTCTGGCGACCATTACGGCAACTGCTTCAAGCATCGCTATATCATCCGACAGTAAGCGTCGGCCGCCGGCAAGCATCCCAATCTCAAAACTGTAATATGGCGGCTCGGCTGTCGGAACAGTCACGAGCGCGCCTTTGCTTCTGGAGCCTTCCAGCACTGCGACATTTCCACTTAGCGACGTGTCTGGCGGCTCTCCTTCAATCTCTCCGGTTTTGGACCAGCGGATCTCATGAGCCGAAACAGCCGGCGCAAGTATCTTCGATACATGATCCATGATCTCGGGCGATGTTTCGAAGTCAGTCAAGAGTTGCGCAACATCAGCTCGCAACTTCGCATAATCAATTCGCCGCAGGACCACGCCGTCAACAAACCGGACCACACCACGACGCAGCCACGGATACAGCAAAGCAGTCATTACCCACAGACCAAGCAAGATGCCGACTGAACGCGGATCAAACTGTCCAGTTGAGTTGGGTCTCATTAAAAACGGCGAGGCGATTCCGAGGTAGAGACCGAATGCGAGTGTTACCAGTACAAACAACGCGAGCGCACGCTTCAGAAAAATATCCGCAAAAGCAAAACGGTAGTCTTCGTAAAGTATCGCGAGGACCAGAGGCAGGGACGCATGGTGACCAGACAACTCTACGTACCAGGAATCTGTGCTTCCGCCACTGTGATGGCTGAGGTGCAAAGCAGAGACGGCAAAAACCGAGAGAGCGCTGGCCCATACAGCTTTTTGCCAACCTTCCTGCCGGTGGGTTGAGAGAAACAGCACCAGGAGCAAGGCAACATAACCGAACGTCAAAAGTCGCAGTGACCAAAGTGAAGGGCTTTGCCCAGCAGTCGCTGCTTGATAGAACTGAAACACTCCAGCGGTCGCGCTCAAGAGGTACGCTGTAATTGTCATTAGACGCAACCGATGCGCGTTGTTGCTCTTGCTTCCACGCAAAACCGAATGGACCACTACGGCCGGAAGGAAACCCAGCGCCGTGAATGAAACGGCGGAAACGATTGGATGGTCGGTTACGTAGCCCAGCCCCTTGAGGCCATACATCGCAAGCGCGCCGATATTCCAGAGCAGGCCGAGCACTGCGGTCAGCGGGAGCAGTCCGTTGCGCGATAAACTAGTTCGGAAGTTTGTCGAATGAAACTCGAGAGTGCCGGTTGGTTGCGCGGGATGCCTGAGCACCATCACCAGAAGCATTCCATAAAGCGCGATGCCGATGGTGTAGCCCAACAGATTGATCAGGCTGGCTATATTTATTCCACTCATATACTCCGGGCGTGGTCCCGCTTCGATCCCTGCTTACTCCCTGTTAAATGTAAGGCTCGCGATTTGCTATTGCAACAGACGACCTACTTTAGTGCCTGCCTCATAGACAAAGGCAGAAGTTTCTAACGAGTGGTTGGATGAGGCAAATGACCGGACAAAAAGGAGGAACGACTGTCTTCTTAGAACTTCAAAGTTCTTTTGATCGACCGCACTGCGATTTGGGATCAATGTAGAATGAATGCCACTCTAACAAATTCTGTAGCGCGAGGTGTATGCCATGTATCTTTTGAGTTGTGCGATTGTCAGGCTCAGTCGTGCCGTTTTCATTTGCGCACTACTGCTGCCGGTTGGGCTTTCAGTTCAGGCTCAGACGTCAGCGATGGGCCGACAAGCTAGTGCGGACAATGAATATCAGACAGGCGCGATTTTATGGACGCAATCGTCTGCAGAGTATCGGGCGCTTGCTTACCAAGCGTTCAGCCTGGCGAAGCTGCGACTGGATCAAGCTCTCGCAAATCGCAAGTCGTCTCGTTTAGCGAAACCGTCAGCGGTAATAGTGGATGTTGATGAGACCGTGCTGGACAACAGCAGGTTCCAGGCTGAACTGGCCTCGAGGCAAATCGCTTATACGTCTGAGGCGTGGCAGGCATGGTGTGACCGCGCTGAAGCTGGCGCCGTGCCCGGCGCGGTTGAGTTTCTGACCTACGCCTCTCGACGCGGAGTTCAGGTTTTCTACATCACCAATCGGCGCCAACCGGAAAAGGCGGGAACAATAACAAACCTACAGAAGCTCGGTTTCCCTGGAGTGAGTGAAGACACAGTCATGATTCGAGAGCAGGGCGCGAATGCCAGCAAAGAATTGCGGCGAAAGACAGTAGCATCGCGTTATCGAATTGTGTTGCTCGTCGGAGATAACCTAAACGATTTCAGCGACGACTTTTCCGGCAAATCGATCGCAGATCGGAAAGCACAAGTCGATCGCGAACGATCGGAGTTCGGTTCACTCTTTATCGTGGTGCCGAATCCGATGTACGGCGATTGGGAGAGTGCGATTTACGGCTACAAGTCGAACCTCACTGAAGCTGAGCGGCGCGCCAATCGCAGAGCCGCATTGACGGGAATTTCTATTCAGCCCGGCCCGTAATTCAACGTGTTCTCTGTCACGGCTCATTTACTCCAGAGAACCAGTCAAGGCCTACTCCCGAGCGTTCATTGAAAAGCGTTATCACTCCGCTCTCTATCAGCCTACGATCAATCGTCCCCAGGTACATTCTTAAAGGAATCGTGACCAGTGGAGTTTTGATCATGTTCGTGCGTCCAATCCGGTCGGCTATCTCACTCGTTCTCGTCTTTAATCTATTCATTAGCGTTGCGATCCTAACGGCATCAGCTCAAACGCAAGCGCCGTCTGCTAATCAAGCGCAAGCAAATAAGACCGCAGCGGCAGCAACCCTGCCTGAAGTTACACGTAACACGAAACCACTCGCCATTGACGAAGATCCCGCAATGATTGGTAAACGCAACCTCAATGGAGGACTTATCTCAAAGATGAGTATGTCCGTTGAGAAGGAAGTTGCGCTGGGCCGGCAGTTAGCTGCAGAGGTTGATCGTCAAGCAAAATTTATCGACGACCCGATCATCACCGAATATGTGAATCGCGTAGCGCAGAACCTGGTGCTCCACTCAGACGCGAAAGTTCCTTTCACCGTTAAGGTCATTGACTCAGACGAAGTCAACGCCTTCGCTCTGCCTGGTGGTTTCTTCTATGTCAATAAAGGGTTGATTCTCGCAGCCGACAACGAAGCTGAGTTGGCGGGGGTAATGGCCCACGAAATCAGTCATGTGATTGCAAGGCACGCCGTTGAGAATCAGACCAAAGCCAATCTCATGCAGTATGGAACGCTCGCGGGAATCATTCTGCTGGGCGGCATTCCCGGAATGGTCCTACAGAATACGGCTGGAATTGGAATGATGTCGGCGTTCATGAAATTCAGCCGGAGTGCGGAAGCTGAGGCAGACAAGCTGGGCACAGAGTATCTCTACGCTGCGGGATACGATCCGACGGCGTTAGCAACGATGTTTGAAAAGTTGGAGGCCAAGAACAAGAAGAAACCAGGTACCATTGCAAAGATCTTCGCAGATCATCCAGCGCCATCCGATCGACGAGCGGCATCGCTGGCGCTGGCTGCCCGTTTCCCCGAGCATGAGGAATACGTCATCAACACTTCCGAATTTAACCGCGTGAAGGCGCGGCTGTTGCAACTGTCCAACGCAAAAGCATCGAGTGCTGGCGAGATAAAAGGATCGGAAGATGGCGCGCCTGGCCGTCCAACCTTAAAACGCAGACAGCCAACACCGGACGATTCGACGCAACCGGACGGAACGGACGCTAAGCCAGAAGATAAGAAACCAAACGAAGCGCCAAAACTCAAACGCAATCCGACGCCACCAGATCAACTGCCCAAGCCAAACCTCGAAGACTAAGTTTTCCTTTTCAGAAAACTAAGCAAGAAGAGCAGGGTGGCCACCGAAATGATTGCCGGTCCCAGTGAGAGATTAAGAGTCACCGAACCGATTGTCAGTTGCGAATAGAAACGATTAATCGCAAACCCGATCCCAACTGAAACAAGGCTGGCAACAGAGGATGCGATAAGAAACCGTGTGAGCGTGTGCGTTAGCTGTCGCCCCGTAGCCGCCGGAATAATGATAAGTGCGCCCACCAGTAGGGCTCCCAAAAACCTTAGTCCCAGAAGAACAGTTAAGCTGAAGATAAGAAGGTAGTAAAGATTGAGTCGAGATACGTTGACGCCTGTTGCCGCAGCCAACTCCGGGGAAAACATCGACAACACCAGCTTGTGACGAGACACGTAAAGAAACGTCGTCACCGCAATCACTGCCAGCACGCCCAGCGAAAAAGACATTAGTGTCAAACTCTGAAACCCGCCAAACAGCGCCTCAATTAGGTCCTCGCTTGGAGTTAATAAGGTACCCACGGCCAGTGCGGCGGTAAAAATGACGCCGATCGCGACATCAGTCGTGAGCGTGCCACCGCTCTGCAAACGCCAAATGAGTAATGTCCCGAGGAAAAGCGTAGCCGCAGCACCAAGTAGTGGGTTGAAGTGCAAAAGCAGGGCAAGACCAAGACCGGGCAGGGCAATGTGCGAGATCACATCACCGGCCAAACTCATTCGTTTCATTAGTGCGAAACTACCGACGAGGCCAGTCGCCACTGCCGTGAGAAGCGCGAGAATGATCGAAAATGAAGTTGCCGCGGTCATTTCGAGTCTCCAGCAGTGCCAACATGATCATGCCGGTAATAACTATAGGAAGGTCCATAGAGTTGTTCGAGAACCTCCGCCGTTAAAGCTTCCTGCGGCCCTCCCATGCACAGAGCGCGCCGGTTCAAGCACAGGACCCTTGTCGCATGCCGATAAACAAAACTGAGATCATGCGAGACCGTGATAACAGCCAATTGATATTGATCCTGTAAACGATGGATCAACTCGTAGATGTGTTCCTCACCGGGCTCATCGAGACTTGATGTGGGTTCGTCCAACAAAAGCACGTTCGGTTTGCCAATTAGCGCGAAGCCAATCAGTCCTCGTTGGAATTGTCCTCCAGAAAGATGGCCCACCGGAGTTTTTAACATCTCGTCTGTTAGGCCCACACTACGAGCAATCGGATCGATCTCTGTTACGGGCATTTTCACAATGCGACATTTGGATACGCAGAGATCTCTATATGTCAGTGGGAGGTGTCGATCCGCGTCGATCTTCTGTGGCACGTAACCCAACCTCACACCCTGTTGCCAGGCGATCTCACCGGAATAGGGAATGAGGTTGAGTAATGCTTTCAAGAGAACCGTCTTGCCAGCGCCGTTTGGGCCAAGAATGCTCAATATCTCACCCGTTTCGAGTTCGAAGGTCAGTCCCTGAATGATGCTCTGCCCCTCAAGCTGTACCGTCAAGTCTCTGACCATCAATAAGGGCATGTTTTAGTCTGTCCTTCCATTCATGCGTCGCTCATGACCGTTCATCTGCCACAACCGCCAATCCATTAAGTATTAAGTGTTGCCGGATGGTGGCTGGTCTAACATGCTCAAGTTTTTTGAGTTTCCCCGCGAGCCGAAGCAATTATTCATACTCCGAAAGGTAACGAAGTGATGATTCACTCAAAGCTAAGCACTGCGCGCAACTATACATTGAGGATTTTGCTTGGGGTTGCGTTGCTTTCGATCTTTGGCCTGGCCGTGCACGCGCAATCGAGCGCGAGCTTGCGGGGCACAGTAACTCTCAGCGATAGCGGCAAGCCAATTCATAACACCCTTGTGACCATCCTTCAACTGAAGCGCACTGTCGATACCGACGAAAACGGCAAGTATGAATTTCAGAACGTGCCACCGGGCCGGTACGACGTCGTAGCTCATCTCGATCGTGTGCCTGATATGGTTAAGAGTGTGAGTGTGTCAGGCGAGACCACGCTCGACTTTCAGATTGAGCTGATCGGCGCAACGGAGCAGGTAACAATCACTGCAACGGGTTCGGAACAAGCCGTCTCAAGTTCGATTCAATCAGTGGAAGTCATCGGGTCGGTTGATCTGGCCAAAAAGAGTCCAGTGTCATTGGGCGAAGCACTCGATGGTGAATTAGGCGTGTCAAAACGTAGCTTTGGCCCAGGCACAGCGCGCCCTGTCATTCGAGGCTTCGATGGCGATCGCGTGCTGGTGCTTCAGGACGGAAACAGAATTGGCGGACTTGGATTTGAATCCGGCGATCATGCTGAACCGGTGAACGTATTGACTACGGACCGGATCGAAGTGGTGAAAGGACCCGCTACTCTCTTATATGGTAGCAGCGCGATCGGAGGCGTGGTTAATACAATCTCAGGTCACGACTCTGCACATAAGGGCGTGAACGGTTACGTGACCGGTGTTGGCGGTACAAATGGTGGTCAGGGTGGTGGCAGCGCCGGAATTGAATTCGGGACAGATAAGTGGTTGTTTTGGGGAAACGGTGGTGGACAACGGATCGGCGACTACAGCACTCCGATTGGCGATGTTCATAATTCCTTCTCGCGAGAAGGAAACTTCGCAGCCGGAGTTGGCTACTATGCGACAAAGGGATTCTTCAGCTTCAATTACACCTTCGACAAGCGTCGCTACGGCATCCCGTTCGATCCAAATGAGGAAGATCCGGAAATCGTCAATCTGAATCCGCGGCGACATAGTCTCGAATTTCGCGGCGGGTTTCGCGACACCGGATCATTCATTGATGCCGGGACATTCTCCTTCCAATACAACAACTACAAGCACGCTGAGATCAATTCTCTGACGGACGAAATCAACACGGCTTTCAAGAACAATACTTTTCTGTATCAGGGAGTCTTTGATCAAAAGAAGCACGGAAATCTCGGAGGGCGCTTCGGGTTCTGGGGACTGCACCGTGATTTCGAAGCTAGTGGTGAAGAAGCATTAGCACCTCCGACTAAGCAGAATGCCTTTGCTGTATTTGGCCTTGAGACCCTGGACTTCGAGCGAGTCGGATTACAGTTCGGAGGGAGACTCGAAACAAATCGATATCGTCCGGAGGCAACTGAAGAGCGCGGCGTTCTACCCGATAGAAACTTCACCGGTTTCTCCGGAGCCGCCGGCATTCGAATTCCCACTTGGGAAGGTGGCGCGTTTGTAGCGAACTACTCGCTTTCGTACAGAGCGCCGGCCCTTGAAGAGTTGTACAACCTTGGACCACATCCGGGTAACCTTGCATTTGAGATTGGTAATCCAAATCTCCAACGCGAATTCGGAAACGGGTTGGATTTCGGTTTGAGACACTCCTCCAAGCGTCTGCGCTTTGAAGCCAACGGTTTCTATTATCACATCGACAACTTCATATTTCTCGCACCAACAGGAGAGATTGAAGACGGCCTGACGGTCGCTGACTACGATCAAGGAACCAGTCGCTTTGTCGGCACTGAGGCAAAAGTGGATGCCGCATTGCATCCGGCTATCTGGCTCAACTTGGGAATGGACTACGTAAATGCTGAGCTGACTGCCGATAAGACGCCACTGCCAAGAATTCCTCCACTTCGAGGCCGGGTTGGAATGGAGTTCAGATTTAAGAACCTGCTCGTCAATCCGGAGTTCGTGATGACCAAAGATCAGAACCGCCTATTTCCAACTGAGACGAGAACGGCTGGGTATGCCGTGTTTGGAGTCTCGGGTTCTTATCTGATTCCGACTCAGCATGCAGCTCACATAATTTCATTTAATGCTCTCAACCTGGGAGACACACTTTACCGCAACCACTTGTCCTTTATTAAAGACTTCGCCCCCGAGATGGGTCGAGGACTGCGAGTTACTTACACGCTCCGTTTCTACTAGAGTCAGAGACAGACAGGGCAAGGTCTTAGCATGATCGCGCTGCTGCATGGTGACGCACCATTTGGCTGGCAAGGATTCGGTTTCGCCATATTAATGACTCTTGCCTTCGTCATTATTGTCAAGGAACTGACCAGAGGACTCCCACCAAAGCGCCCGCGCAAGCGAATGCGCCATTTGAAGAATGGAAAAAGGGCGCACTAAGTTCATACCGAACTGCTTTCTATTACTCGAAATAGCAAACTAATTAAGTGCGATCCGCCATTAAAGACAGGTAAGAGGTTCCCCGCATAACAAAATGACCCTTCTGGTATACTTCTTCTGGAGAGTCTCAGGATACATTGTATGTTGGGGACTGGCCGGTTACTCTCCGGTTCCAAATTTTTCGGAAAGTGCAAACTACCCCCAAATTCCTTCGTAAATCACAAGCGGTAAAATATCGAGACGACCTTCCACATGATCAAGAGTAAGTTTGGGCAGAGACTCCGGAGTTGAGGAGAGTTTCCTTTGCGCCTTTGCGTGAAAAAATAATTGCGACCTACCGGCGTTCTCTCTCAAAGCGAGAGGCGGGAGACGGAGTTGCTGCCCCCGTTTGAGACCCAGATGTTTGTGCCGTCGAAGATGACGCCCCAGGGCGATTTGCCGACCTTGAACGTGTTGACTATCGCACCTCGACGCGGCTCAATCTGTGCAACTGAGCTGCTGCCATAGTTTGCCACCCAGATGTAACCATTCACAAACGCGATTCCTACCGGTCCGTCAGCAACGGCAACCGTATTCACTACCTGACCGTCGGAAGCGCGCAACTGCGTCACGCTATTGCCATAGAAGTTGGTTACCCACATATTCGTGCCGTCGAAAGCGATCGCAACTGGACTCTTGCCAACCGTATAAGTTCCCAGCTTGACGCCATCCGTACCACGCAACTTAGTGACACTGTTACCGTCGTTGTTTACGACCCAAATGTTAGCGCCATCATAGAGAATGCCCATCGGCTTGGTGCCAACGCGGTAACTGCAACTCGCGCCATCGCTCAAGCGAAGCTTGGTTACCGTGTTGTCGCCGCCGTTCGTTATCCAGATGTCCTTGCCGTCGTACGCGAGTCCTTCGGGTTGCTGGCCCACTGCGATGGTGTCAACCAACGAACCGTCCTTCGCGAGAAACTTCATCACGTTGTTGCTCATCCTGTTTGCGACCCAAACGTGGGTGCCGTCGTAAGTGAGAGCAACTGGCCGTGCGCCCGTTTCGAATGTTCCGAGGTTTGTTCCATCGCTGGGGCGCAGTTTCATGATGCTGTCACTCTGCTGGTTCGCAACCCAGATATTGTTTCCATCAAACATCATGGCTTCCGGTCGACGTCCAACTTCGAAATCCATTGATTGAAGAACCATCGGTTGCGACTTTGCGCTTTCTGCCGAGTTAGCCTGAGCGAGGGAGAGGAAGACGACAAACAGGGATGAGACGATAATGAGCGATTGGTTAACGGAACTATGTTTGTTATTCATGTGTGTCACCCCTGTTTGCGTGATTAGAGTCAGCCTAGCTTTCGCTGATTTGTTTTCCCGTTGTGAGTGTGAACGTCATCACCCTTCGGATACATCCAGAGAATGGACTCTACAATCCACGGCGGGTTCGCCTGGCCCGGGCACATGGCCCACCACTGTTTGGCCTCATTGCCGTAACGAATCATCCCGATGTGATTCGTGATGTCCTTGTCCAGTTTAGCTTGGCTGTTGGAAAAGCCAAGCTTCCGCCTTAACGTCTGGATCTCGTCAGGCTTGCCGGTCAAGAACGTCCATCCTGGTTTGAGCTTGTGCATTTGCACGTAGTGCTTCAGCTTCTCGGGAGTGTCTTCTTCCGGCTTGAGCGTGATCGAGTACATAAAAATATCGCGCCCGACGCGTTTCCCGAGGAGATTCTGCACGCGTTTCAAATTCTGCGTCACGGGAACACAGATGCCTTCGCACTGGGCATACATGAAATTGATCACGACGACTTTATCCTTGATCAGATCGTCGTAAAAACGCACCTTCCTGCCTTGATGAGTGGTGAGCTCGAAGTTTGGAAAGTAGCGAGCCTGAAGTTTTTGTCGTGATGACAATGCCGGCGCCGGTAACTGTTCCATCAAACTGCCGGCCCTGGTCAGGGTCGCAGCGGTCAGTGGGGCCACCGCCAAACCAGCGAGCATTTTTCTTCTACTTATTTCTGACATTTTGATCTCCTTTCGCGGTCAGTGGTGACTATCACAATTACTCTCGTTATTGTTTCCGACGTCGTCGATGTCAAACCGCAACATCATCGCGTGATCTTCGTGAATCGTGTTGTGGCAGTGCATCGGGTAACGGCCGGTGAAGTCCCGGAAGCGGAAGTAGATATTTACATCATCATTCTCACCGAGCCTGATCACGTCCTTGCGCCCTCGCTCAATCAAGGTTGGTGTGTTCCGGTTGCGGCTGAGAACCTGATGCTCTTCGAAGTGAATGTGGATTGGGTGAGACCAATCAAATCCGCCCTCGAGCTGCCAAATCTCGGCTGTATTGCGTTTTACGCGGAAGCGCACCTCATTACAGTCGAAGAATTTGTCATTAATGACCCACTGTCCGTTATTGCGGTCGAACTTGAAACACCGCGTGATCCGCTCAGTCACTCGTGTCGGTACCTGATAGAACGTCGGGTTTGTCGCCGGATTCACACTATTGTCGGTGACCGCGTCAGAGACCACGCGGAACTGAAGTATTTTTGCACCTTGTCCAGCGGCAAGAATATTGTTCGTTGGCCCAGCACCGTCACACTGTTCCAGACGATTCTCGAGGTGAATGATGCTGCCTGCCGGGAACGATGAGAAGTCGACGATCACGTCCATGCGCTCAGCGACCGCAATCATCAGACCAGAAGTTGTCTGCACCGGATTCTTCAGTAGATTGCCGTCATTTGAGATGATCCAGAACGGATGATTCGTGAGATCCGACTTGGTGAGATACATCCGGTAAAAGCGTGATGGTCCGCCGTTGAGCCAGCGGAAACGATAGCGCCGCCGTTTGACCTCGAAGAACGGTTGTATTTTTCCGTTGACAAGAAACTTGTCGCCGAGGATGCCGTCACGGTTCGCCAGATCGAAAGCCAGCGAGCCGTCGTCCGGATCGAAATTCTTGTCGTTGAACATCATCGGAATGTCGAATTGCGGGAAACTCGGCAGACGGAAGCCGGTAGTTTCATCGCCAGTATCGAATTGATTAAACAGCAGGTAGAAACCGGCGAGGCCTTTGTAGACGTTCTGGGCGGTGAAGTCGACGCGATGATCGTGGTACCAGAGCGTGCTCATCGCCTCGTTGATGTCGCCGTTGGGTGGGTGGCTCGAGGCAAAACCGGCGAGGACATTCGGATAATGTTGGTCGTACCACTTGTTTTGACCGAAGAAGTCGCAAGGAAAGCCATCGCTTTCTGAGGGGGTATGACCATTGTGTAAGTGAGTTGAAACCGATTGCAATCCGAAACCTCCGTTGTCATTCGGAAGATCGTTGAAGTTTCGCACCAGAATCGGTTCGCCGTAGCGGGCCACGTACGTTGGTCCGGGCGCGAAGCCGTTGAAAGTCCAGAGTCTTTGCAGTGGCAGATCTGGATGCATGCTGATCAACTGTTCGCGCTGATGGACCTCGTAAAACTTCTGCGGCGGTAGTGTCGTTAGAGCCTGATGTGGCCGAGTACGAGCTTCGCCGGCGCCTGTGTTTGGATTTACTGTTGGTGCCGGGCTGAGTGATGCGACTGATTGAGCAATGGGCGGGATTGGCAGGGGTTCGACGAACGGCGTGGTCGGTGGGCTTACGGGCGTGCCATTTCCGCCGGAGCGGTCATACCATCTCCGATCACAATCGCTGCCGAAACTGCCGCCACCGCTGAACTGAGCCCGAGCGCTCAACCCGTTTTTCTGTATCAGGTATCCGGCGCTGGTTAACAAACCTGCTTTAATCATGTCACGGCGGTTCAAGCGCGCTGCAATTATCTCGCGTCGGTTTTTCGCAGCGTTGCGTAGCTCTCTCTCTCGCCGCCGATTTCGCTTGGAAATATTGGACATAGGGTTCTCCTTGTAGGGGACTCGGCAAAGACATACGTTGCCAAGTCGGAAGTTGAACGTATTTGTCGCGGTCGATTAATGAGGTTACTTACTTACTGATATGGCCGAGGGATGCTATGGAAAGCAAGTTAACATTTCCAGCCACGCAGTATTCACTAGAGACACCTCGATGACGGAGATGTACTCGCTATCGTTCTGGGCTTTAGGAGATGGCTAAAATGTCGGGTTGAACCAAGTATGATTACAGGCGCGCGGTATGATTACAGGCGCGGACTCTACTCCGGGTGTTGAAGCAAAGTCAAGAAACTTTTCCAGAAATGTGTGAAGGAAGTGTGAAGAAGTTGCGAGCGATTTACAAAGAGACGCTACCTGCCAAGTAGCAACGCGCATGAGCCACAGGTTTCTTCAGGCGCCTCGATTATCCAACAGGTCACCCGATAATACTGTAGTTTGTACCTTTGAACGGGCATAAATTATCGTTGCTGGGCGGCGGCTTGGACGCCCCACTTGCCGACAATGAGACCGATAATAGTTCCGCCGACAGCGCCCAAGATAAAGATTGGCGCAAAGGCTTGGGTGATAATGGCGTCGGGCAGGCTTAGCAGGACGCCGAAGATAAGACCTTGCGCCCATGACGGCACAGGGAGATGCGCTGAGCCGATGACAAAGCCGATAGCGAAGCGGTTGAGAAAAGCACCTATTAACGCTGCGCTCTTATTAGAGAACGACAAGGGAATCATTGAGGCGGCAGAAAGCGCGCCATAAACGAGACCGCAGATGGTGCCAAGTAGAAGGCAGGACATTTTTCAGAGACCTCCATTACCTTAAATCATTATGTGGTTTTCCATTTCTTCTCTCAATCTTCTTCCGTTGACATGGAATGTGTGGTCAGTAACAGATATTATCATCCCTATTTGCTAGCTGTTTGACCGCGAGAGCAATATGAACAAATTAGCGACCGCGCTGTTTTGAAAGGCCGAATAGTCCCGAGCGATTAGCTCAGCTCGCTCACGTCTTTGCCAAAATAACAGGCGATAGATTGGGATATTCTGTCGCGCCTGAGGCCCTTTAAGCTGGACGATAATAATTCGGAATACTCATGGTTCAAAAACAACTGCATCCTCATTGTGTTTTCATTCCCAGTCCTCTCACGCTGTTCTGCATACTAGCGATTCTTCTATTTGCTTCTGAGAGTGCAGCACAGCAAGCCAACGTAACGGCAGGCCAACAATCATCCGGGAGCATTGAGAATAGACGAAATGAGTTTGGCGTGTGGGCCGGAATCTCTTTCGATGCTCCAACCTGGATTGGGAAAACACCGGACGCTAGATTCGGTAACATCGGGTTACGATACGGTCGGGTGTTGGCAGCAAATGACAGTCTGGCATTTTCATGGACCATTGATGCGGTCCCAATCGCTGTACTCTCAGTCAACCGCTTCACAATCGTGCCCACAGGCTCGGGTTCGTTCACCATTAAACGGACGAGGGAGCATGCTTACGCAGCGGGCCTGTCACCGATCGGCTTGAAATTAAACTTCAGGCGCTCGCAGATGCTTCAACCTTTCGCGAGTGGTACAGGTGGGTTTCTCTATTTCAGCAAAGATGTGCCCGTACCAGGGGCCAGACGTTTCAACTTTACCTTTGATTTTGGCGGTGGAGTCCAGATTGTCAGGAACTCAGGCCGCGCGATTACTATCGGGTACAAGTACCAACATATCTCGAATGGCGATCGCTCGCCGATTAATCCGGGCGTGGATGTACAAATGATCTACGGCGGGTTCTCAATATTCAAATGAGTCCTACTTGCCTGATGGTCTAAAAATGGTGTCGATTGCGTGGGCGAGCCGCAAAGCGCAGCGTTAGACCTATAAGCATGAGCATCTCAGCGAAGTTGATTTTCTTGTGCGGCAAAATGGCGGCGGGAAAGTCCACGCTCGCGAGAGATTTGGCCCAGCGAGAAGACGCCGTTCTCCTTGTTCAGGACGACTTTCTGGATCGCCTATTTCCTGGCGAGATCACTGATATACCGGGATTCGTCAAGTGCTCTTCCCGATTGAAGAACGCGCTTGGGCCACACGTTTGTGCTCTCTTGTCGAAGGGCATCACCGTCGTACTCGACTTTCCTGCCAATACAAAAGCGCAGCGTGCCTGGTTCCGTGAGCTGTTTGAGGGCGCCAACGCTGAGCATGAATTGCACTTTGTAGATGTGTCAGAGGCTTTGTGCAAAAGTCAGCTTAAGGAGAGAAGTAAGGATTTACCTGCAGGCACTCCCTGGACCACGGATGCGGAGTTTGAAGCCATCACTTTGTATTTTCAGCCTCCATCAGAGGATGAGAGGTTCAATGTCGTCCGTCATGAGCGCCCCTAACAAGGCGTTGGCCGGAGAACCTTGCCCAAGTTCGGCTGAATCCCTTTGTTGGCCAAGGCTCGATTGGCTTTGAACTTTCGGCAGGCCTTTCGTAGACCTGCTTTCGCGATACTCGAGTCATTGAAGTCGGACTATGCGATGGAAGTTGTTTGCCGAGATATTTATGGCCACTTGGGAATCCCTATACCGCCTGCGGTAGACGTGATCCCTCCCTATATTGAAGGGTTCGTGATCTTTGAAGTGGCCTTCACGCCCGTTCCTACAAATGTCCCGGATGATCCGCTCGACGTGGAAGGTATTTATACTTACCGGGCCGAGCCTGTCGGAACCGACGCCGTCGCTATTCACGTTGAGGTTTTCCCCGCGAAGAAAAACCGATACGACCTTCCCACCGCGGAGCCCGCTGCCGCCGCCGTGCGGTCGGCTCCTGCCTCTCGGGCGGGTCGCCATAGGCAGTGAGAACAGGTCAGTACTCCCAACTTGAAGTCCCAGTGTGAGTAGCCCAGGTCACGGCTCTCTAGCTGCTGCGGAGTCCAGCCGCAGCAGCGAAGCCATCACCATCGCGGATATCTCCGCTTGTTGTCGCGAATTTCGGCGAGAACTATATGATTGAAAAGTACAATCCGTCTTCTGAACTCTTTCTCGCGGAATTTGCCCAAGACGGCCACCGGCAAATTTCAAAAGTTTTTGCTGCGCAGTCGTCCCGCGATCGCGAGCAGTAAATTCGGATTACGTTTGTGCCTCGCGTCTAATTCGCAATGCGGAGGTCAGGGTTTGACCAGAAATAATGGGACGCAACATCAAAGAACAGTATGCGATGGCAACGCAGGTCAAAATCGTCTGTGGACTTTAACGGTCCAGGTATTTACATTTCTTGGCTTGTTCAGTTCTTGCGTAATGCGGAGGGCTGTTGCGCTGGGAGAGTCGGCGAACAGTTTTTAGTACAGCAGGGTTCAGTTTCATGACAACCATTTGTCACGTGAACAGCGAATTGTTTTGTCGGCCTAGACGCGTCCAAGAAGCAGAAGAATCAATACGATCAAAAGGATAAGCCCGATACCTCCGCTGGGCCAGTATCCCCAACTTCTGCTATAAGGCCACGATGGAACTGCGCCAATTAAAAGGAGAATCAAAATTATTAGTAGGATTAATCCCATGACCTTTCACCTCCGTTCGCGCCTAAAAACGAGGTTCATCGCCTTCATGATGAACGGTATTCTGCTCGATTTCCATGCAACTCAAATCTGAAGCACTGTTGATTACATACACAACCACGGGTATTCGTCGCGTCTTCCGATTTAGCTCTCCAAATTTACGAAATGTAAAGCAAGCATGATGCCGAGTTTCGCCTCCTTTTCGTAATCCAAGACAATCCCGTCCAACCCTCTGGACTGCCTGTCTGTAACGTCATCCAGTATCTTCAGAAAAGGCAGCTTTCGCGTGATCAGAAACCGTTCCAGTCAGGTCGCCTTTGTTAAGTGTATTTCAGGCTTTACGCCAAAACGTCTTTGATCAGTTTGGCTTTGAGACAATCCACAAGAGTGCAAGTTCGGCACGTTAAGCAATAGTAAGCACGACGAGTCTATGATCTATCTCATTGTGCTGAATTATTTTGGAGAGGAAGAACGACATTAGATTTTGAAGTTCGGCAAGGCAATTAATTGCTTCCAGGCGCGGCAAGTACAACCCTGCTGATAACCTGGTAGCAGGAGACAGATCGAGCGACATTGCAGTAAACTGTTGTGCCGCTCGACCTCCCGTTTACTAACTCAACACCGCTAGTCCTCTATGAAGGGGAGGACTCACCATGTTACGACTGCGAACCTCAACAACCCGTCAAACCGCGTCGGCTCTATTCATACTTATCCTCGTAACGTTCTGTTTTCACTGTAACGAACGATGCTGTTCATTCAGCCACTGTAACTTGAACCACTCAATCTAAAAGGAGGTCCAATATGCATCAAGTAATATTGCTTCTTGCTCTCTGCGCACTCTTTGTTCTGACTGGTTGTCAGAAAAAGGCGCCCACGTCAGATCCCACTCCTCCTAAGCTGCATCTCAGCCATTGGGAGAAGAACCAATCGGGCGGACAGGGAGCTCAAAAAACGATCAACCCCGGGGGGCAAACCGAGGTGCCGAGTGACTGGCTCGGTGGATCGAACAAAGCCGATATAAGGGTCGTAGGCGATGATACAGAAGGTGTTACTAAGCTGGAGGTGTCGGGTTCTGCAACGGGTCAATGTAAGGCCGCAGATGGCTCCTCGATCTTCACTGCTCCCGACCCTCTCTCTGCCTCATTTCCCAAGCAAACTGAAACCGTGGCTCAAGGTAACGTCAAAGATTTTTTAGCCATTCACATCGATGCGTTTATGGCTAAACCGTCATGTGGATTCCACCAATACGCAAATATGCCAAAGTCTCTGGAATTCTTCATGTCGAATGGTACATGGACCATTTCGGCCCATACCGAGAACTGCTGCGGTGGCAAGACAGATGGCACATTCACGGTTGTGGTTAAGTAGCTTATGTCGCCTACCAAATTACCAGGTACGGAGTTTGAGCGCAGGCTTCTCGGGCGGTTTGCCGACGCCTTTGAAGTCGATTGCAGACCGATATCGCATTCTAATGAACTGACCGCGCTTGTGGATTACAACTGTTAGAACTTTCGGCAAGGCTTAGCTTCCAATTTGAACTTCCGACAATGGAAGCTTCCAAAGTTCTAAAGCTGGCGAAATTTGAGATCCAAATTGCCCGGCTCATTGTAGACTTGCGGCAAGGAATTGCTTCAAGTTACAGCTCGAAGTGGGCCGCTCGTTTGTGTGCCTTACATCCTTCAAGCTCTACCGAACCTCTCTAACTCAAACCACCGAACAAAGATCTAAACCGGCTGAAATGTTTTTGCCCTCGACGCCATTTAGGGGTGATAGCAGCGAAGTCCCTCTGGGCTGAGCCCCGACTACACCGTCTGACATCATTTTAATCAACGGAGGAAGTACCCGATGTACTCAAGATTGATCCTTCTTATCGCGGCTTTGATGATCTGCGTCTTATCACGAAGTACAAATGCGCAATGCACTGTAGGCAACCTGAGATCAGTCAACGATCTCGCACGAGAAGGGCTCGTGATCGATGTGCGGCCGGACCAAATAAACCAGTTCAAGGGTAAATCGGAGTTCAAAGACGAAGCTCACATTGCCTTGGTCAACATGAACCCATTTCTGTTTAGCTACACTCTAAAAGTGGATCAAACTGAAATACATGACACTGGATTTCTCAACTTCCTCAAGCTCCTCGGATCTCCAGTGAGCGATCTGATTGGGTCAGTAAGCGCTTCAAGTAAAAACGAGGCACTGAGTGCAACCACTGGTGGCAGTCTTGAGCGGCTGATTGCGGATACCGCGACTAAACCACCTGCACCTCACGTAGCTTGTCCAGCCAACCAGGTAGGTGACGCTAATTCCGCGATTACCAGGTTGGATCAGGTTCGAACTAAGGTCGTGGACAAACTGAATGGTGGCGGCGGAGTTGTCGGTCTTAAGACAACTATGCAGAACACGGCAAACCAATATACAAACGCGCGAAACTATTTCCTGGCGGAAAAAGGCACTATTTTTAACTCATCAGTGGACGACCATACGCTCTGTACAAGAGCTAATGCATTACATGGCAATTTAACCGGTGCGAATTATCCGACTGAAGCTAACATTCGAACTCTTTTGACTGATGTTAAGGATTTCCAGTCGCTGGTCGAAGAGTTGAAGAATAGTGCCGTCGAATATACGAGCGAATTCAATGGATGTCCGGCAAGGATCAATGGATTGAATTACGCCAACGGCCTCAGTCGCCTCGCTGATGAACTCGCCAAGCTCGGGCGGACTTACGAAGCCAAGGTCAGCGCCATGTTGGAGGAGACGAAGAGCTACAACGCACTCGTCGAAACCATAAAAAACCTCAACACCCATGAGCGTGAATTGCTACAAAAGGAATACACAGTCACAAGTCGGTACGACATCAGCGCGCTCGACATCATTGCTACCGCAGTGCCACTCGGCGACACACCCAATATTCCCCGCAAGGACCAGATCGAGCAACGACTGGTAGGCAATATTCAAACTGACCGAGCGAGTGCAAGCTCTGCGCAGGCAAATGCTCGTACGATCAACATCGGAGCAACAGAGAGTGCGCAGGGCGTCCAGGTCTTCGCCCCGCACGGAGCACGTTTTCGAGCTCAGGCCGAAGAGTCTGGAGCTAAGGAGGAGGGCGGTGATAGTGGATCCGGAAACGCCGGCGCAAAACAGATTCGCACCAGTGGGATCATCGGGGCGCGGCGCTTCGAGATCTCGGGGGGAATGGTGTTTTCATCACTTGGTCGACGCGAGTTTCAACCAGTACTGGGATTCCCACGCAATGCACAGGGCGAGACTATCGATCCGGAGACTGGAAATCCCACTACTACTCCCAAGCTGACAAAGATTGTTGGTTTAAGTGAAGACACAAGCAGACGTTTCGCACCGCTGGCTATGTTGCATTACCGCATCCCCTACACTCAAAACATTTTCGCCTCTGTCGGATTCACCGGTAAGCGAGACGATCACGGTGTGGATCTCGAATACCTCTTTGGACCATCAATACTCTACCGCAACCTGTTTCTGACGTTTGGCGGTTACGTCGGCAAAAAGCAAAAACTCGCAGGTGACCTTTTCGAGGGTGCTCCGGTTGAAGGAGATATCCCAGTGCGGAAGGAATACAAATGGGGTTTTGGCTTCTCGATGACTTTCAAGATACCACTCGGCGACAAGAAGAAAGAGTAATGCTGATCACTGACCAGGTCGCTACTGCTCCCTGTACTGACTGTATCCAAGAATGATCTCGGACTTTTGAGGCAAAGCTGACTCGAGGAGAAGTTAAATTGAGGAGTCGTCAAAGATGCCAAGTAAGAAGTCAGCGCGCAAAGGCGCAAAAAAACAACGCAAGACGTCACCGTCGACAAAGGTTGGAAAAAAGAGCTCAGGTAAGCGCGGTAGCAAAGCGACAAAGACTGCGGCGAAGAGGTATATAGCCGGCAAAAGAACTTCTACCGAGAGGCTGGCCAGAAATCTTCCTGCCTTTCTGACTGCGTCGACCGGGATTGATCGTCTTTTGGCAGCGAAAGAAGAGTGGTCCAGGCAGTTGCTGCAGCCACGTCAGAATATGGGGGATCGTTCTCTCACCGCGGCAACCAGCCCCGCACCGGAAAACAACGTCGTTGGCGTTGGCATCGGCGAACGAATACAAGCCGGCAGGCACACAGGTGTCGTAGCACTGAAATTCTTAGTTCGGGTGAAGTATGGCGACGACCAGTTGACCTCCAGCGATCGTCTCCCGGAAAGTATTAACGGACTACCAACCGATGTCGAAGAGGTGGGCACCTTTCGTCCCTTTCAGATCCAGGATCCACGCACACTGCTTCGACCAAGCCCGCCCGGCTGCTCCGTAGGCTTCCAGGATCCGACTGGTCAATTTTTGAATGCAGGTACTTTCGGAGCACTGGTAAGGCGTGGCACCAGACGCTTCTTACTGAGTAACAATCACGTTCTGGCTGGTGAGAACCAACTACCAATCGGTGCGCCTACTTTTCAGCCGGGATTTCTCGACGCAGGGCAGCCACCCAACACTGGTCCGATTGCAAGCCTTTCCGCGTTCAGAGCTCTGGAATCGGCGCTGCCAAATTCTGTCGACTGCGCCATTTCAGAGGTATCCGATCCGGCGCTTGTTACAAATTCGATCATCAGGATCGGTGTTCCGAATGGAATCGCGCCGGCTCAGAGCAGTATGATTGTGCACAAATTCGGGAGAACTACCGGCTATCGTGTTGGCTTCGTCGACGCAACTATGATGGACGTTTCTGTGGATTACGCAATCGGCACGCTGACCTTCAGCGATCAAATCATAATTAAGGGATTGAATGGTGAACCGTTTAGTGCCGATGGCGATTCTGGCGCACTGATCGTTGAACGAAACACTTCTCGTGCAATTGGATTGTTATTCGCGGGCTCGACCTCACATACTATCGCAAATCACATCGGTGATGTGTTGCAGGCACTGAACGTAAGCTTGGCGTAAAACACCTAATGGAAACCAGAAACGAGGCCTTAGAAGTCAAAAGAAAGCATTCTGCGTACCTACTTGGTCTAACGGGAGTGGTAGGTGTTGGCATTATCGAAAACGAGTCAGGTTATGGCCTACTCGTTCAAGTGGAAGCGGACGACGATGACCTGGTTAAAAAGATTTCAGAACGGCTAAAAGGATATCGATTCAAAATTGAACGAAGCGGCAGGTACCGAAAACTTTGACGCGAATATTCGATTAGGAATGCCTGGGAGTCAACTTGAATTCCCTTCAGATCAAATTGCGGCCGTTCAGTTCGTATAGTACGTGATTGCGCGGTAGGTAACCTTTAAGGGTCTTGTGCCTTTTGCATCCGTTTCCCACTGCGTTTGTTTGGTCCAGTTTCCGTGAGAGTCCACCTCGTCCGGAATCTGCGCTCTTCGGGCGCTCGGTCCGTCGTTGTTAACGAAAACTTCATCTAGCAGCCGGCCCTGGCTGGAAACGGTTGTACTTTTCCGAAGCGATCCGTCCGCGCTGTATTCCGCAATTTGCTGCTCCGTGTGAATGGTCTTGGTTGTGACAGACCCATCGGCGTTGTAGTTGGTTGTATCTCGACGCTTCTCAGACGCAACGTAGAGCTCTTTTGATCTTAATGTCCCGGTTGGATCGAAGAGCCGCCGCTCGGAACTGTACAGGTTTGGGCCTTCATACCGGTTGTTGATTTGCTCCATCGGGACGCCCTCTGCACTGTATTCGGCCATCTCACTTATTTGTCCGTTGGTGTTGCGCTTGAAGCTCCTGGTCGAGGATAGAGAGCCGTCACCACGATAGCTTTTTGTCTCCTTTATCTGACCTGCTTCGTCGTAGATGTGGACCATTCGCAGCCACATTTTGCCGGCGCCATCGTAATTGATCGATTCGGTCATTCGTCGACCTTCGAATGTCATTACGATTCTGCGGACGAGCACGCCTTTATTGTCATAGATGCGCAGATCCGTCCGATTCCCATCAACGTTGAACGACGCTTCCGATTGCACAACTCTTGGTCCCTCAATGTAATCGCTACCTCTGAGAGTGAATGTGGCAACCTCTGTCCGGAAGGTACGCACTGGTCCCTTGAGCGCATAGGTTGCGTCTGCCATCGTTCTACTCTGAGCATGGAGCACGCTCGACAACAGTGCCAATAGAATCACAAGGTGAAGAGTTTTCATTGCTCTACCTCCAGAGGTAGATAATTTGAGAGCCACGGGAGAGTCGGCTTTTATGGATTAGCGCTGGTCCTTTTTTACATCAGATTCACTGCCAATGGAAGGGTCAAATCTTGACTTTCGCCAGTAACCCTCCTACAACCGTCGGCACATGGAACAGCCCACTTACCAGTTCGATGTCTTTCTGCGTTACTCACGGAAGGACGAGGAGTTTGGTAAAAGGCTCGAGGATGCATTGGAGACTTACACGCTTCCGAAAGCCGTCCAGGCTCGGTCCATATCGAAAAAGCGTCTCAATGTCTTTCGCGACAAGAAAGATCTAGTCCCAAGCGACAGCGACTACTACAAAACAATTGAGGGATACCTGAAGCGATCGCAATACCTCATCGTGATCTGCTCACCTAACGCACGCAACAGCGAGTATGTCAACCAGGAGATCAAGACCTATCTTCAATCTCACCAGGCGAATCAGCTAATCGCCGTTTTGCTGTCGGGAAAACCAAATAACGATATGACGGCACGGCCTGAGGAATATGCCTTTCCGCAGGCTCTCTGCGACGCCATGGCAATGCCACTGGCAGTTGAGTTTACAGATTTTACGCGCGCGCCCGGCAAACTAAATAAAGGCCGTTTCCACGATTCCTGGTACACACTGCTATCGAAAATTTTCGGCACCGAGCGAGCCGAAATCGAGCGCCTGGACGCCAGGAGGCAAGCCAGACGGCGCGCGATCTTCGCCGCAATTTCACTGGGAGTTATCGCGCTTCTTTCTGTGGCGCTGGTGTTTGCAATCATTTCGCACAAGAAAGGTCCTGGCCAGATTGAAAGGACACGAGGGTGGGGTCTCTGCGCTCGCGTTTTCGCCGGATGGCAAAATTCTCTACAGCGGGGGGATTGATCAGATTGTAAAGCTATGGGACTTCAGTTCGTACAAGAGTGACGGTCGAATCAAAGCTGACAATATAAAAGCGTTCGCAACGCTGAAAGGACACACCGGGTTGATAGAGTCGATTAGACCCGCTGCCAGCATGGCTATCCATAGATTACACGGATGTTTTATTGAATCTGTGTAATCTGTGGATTAATATACAACGTCTCAAAACTGCGTGGGAGGAAGAACTGAGATGTTTAAAAAGATGCTTGTGCTGAGTTTGCTTGTATTCGCCGCACTCTTCGGTGGGCTTTCTTCACAACCGAAGGTAGTTACTGCTGCAACCAACGTATCGGTTTATGGGGCGTGGCATTGTGGAAACGACTTCTGCACATGGTCCACGGTCCGTAACATGACCGACTTCAACACCCGCAACCAATGGTTAATTAATCGAGGAGACGGGACGCCATCGGTGAATCTCGTAGTTCTGAGTTTTGTTCATCCATTGAGACTGCTGAACAAGACAAACGACGCGGGCACGTCGCAAGGCATTCCGATCGGGATGAATCAGGCGGTGGTTGATTACTTCAAGACGCGCGGAGTTCGAGTGCAGTTGTCGATGGGAGGTATCACTTACACGGATGCATGGAATCAGGCTCTCGCAACCAATCCGGTCCAACTGGGATTGAATGCAGCCGAAGCAGCTCAACGTTTGGGTGTTGGCTTTGAGATCGACTACGAAGAAAACACGAATCCAAACCTCACCGGGTTACAGGCGTTTATCAACGCCTATCGCTCGGTGCTGCCTTACGACGCTTCAGGAAGCAACCATGCAGCGCGGTTGACGATCGATCTCGCCGCGGGTGATCGCTGGTTGATTTCTTTGACGCGCAAGGCAACTGCCGATTGGCTAAACACGGCAACACCGGTGCTCGATTACGCGAATGCGATGGTTCCGGCGCGACAACCCAATTCGGCTTCAACTGCTCAGCAGGACTGGCAGGAGCACGTCGATGGTAAGCCGCAGTTTGCTCCTCCAATTTTGCCCCTGGCACCGGCCAAGTTTACTGGCGGCCTGTATATCGTTACCGGCAGCAGAGCCGCTCCTGAATGTACGAGCTTCAGCAGTTCGTTAATCAACTCAACTGGGGCATATGTGCAAACAGTGGCGCCGAACGGTGCAGGCACGACGAGCGGTATGTTGGGTTACATGTTCTGGGCAGCGGAGTGTCCGGCGACGCGGCGCGTTTGTACAGTGCCTCCGAACTCATGCGAAGGTGGCGTGGGCGTCGGTGCCACTACGTACGGCATTCCCATCCCAATGCCGCCACTAAGACAAAACTGAAGACCACGCAGTTAGCCGCTAATGTTTTTGTGGCTATCCTTTGAAGACCTTCGGGTCGATGGTTTCGTTAAATGCGAATTGTTGCAGGTTGATGGTCCACTGCATTGTCTGGGTCCGGTTTGGAGCCTCTATCGTCAAGTCGATAGTGTAGGTATGAGGCAGCATTAACTTTCCGGTGGCCTGAAAATCTGTAAACTCTTCGACAAGCTTGTAACGCGTATCTCGTTGACTCGCTGATGCCTCGGCGACACCACCCTGACGTGCCGACACAACGTACTCATACTGACTACGAACGTGCTGAAAGGTGGTTGCGTCGAAATACAGATTGATAATCAGATCGCCGGTGTTGCGCGGCACGTATTTCAGCCGGTGAACGGGCTTGCCATCGATCTTGTCCATTCCCGAATAGCTAAGCTTCGCATTTCTTTTCGCAAGGTTATACAGAGGCCACGCTGACGACAAAACGCCACCAATCAATCCATGTTTCATCAACGAGGGTTGCGAACTAAGAAAGTTTCCGAGTGGTGAGCGGCCGCCCTGAGTGAGCACTCCAATAACCTGATTCTCACCATCGAATGAAGCTTTTTCATGAGGATAGTTGTTGGACTGGAAAACCATCGCCAGGAGAAATTTATCTCCGTCTGAGGCGAGTTGAGCCGGGCCCGAAAGCTCAACGGCAGTATTTGTAAGGCGCAAGCGCGCTTGAGTTGCGCCGGTTGCAACCCTGGTGTGGGCCGCGGCGATGTCCTCGGTAGAACCAATCGAGGCTAAATGTTTGGCAACTACTTCATCGCTGGTAAGTTTGTCCACGGCGCTCGAGTGGGCCAGGACACTCGAGAAAATCAGCGACAATCCACAAATCAGTAGAAGACCTACCGAGAACATCCTGCGATTAATTGTTGCTTTATTATTACTGGGCATTTGCGAACCGTAATCCTTTCTCGGGAAGAGTTAGGGTTTTTTGTTTTCACTGATGTACTGCTCGAGCTTTTTTCGATTGGGATAGTCAGGTTTTTTTCTGAGCACCTCTTCATACTCAACCACAGCCTTTTCTTTCAGTCCTGCTGCGTTGTAGAGCCAGGCCAGGTCGAGATGTGCTTCTATTCGTCCGAGCTTACCCGCCTCGTTTAAGTATGGAATTGCCTTCGACCCTTTCTTCAAACGCAGGTAAGCTTCACCCAAAAACAGGTTTGCATCGGGCGACTGCGGTAGCAGATCGACAGCACGTGTCAAAAGATCGACTGCGTCTTCAAATTTCTTTTGCGTGAGCCGCAGTTTGCCGAGATTAACCAACGGCAAAGCATAAGTTGGTTTGACTTCTATTGCAGTCAGATATGCCTTTTCAGCATCTTCAGATTTTTCTTCGGCCAGGTATAGTGTTCCCAGCAGCGTCCAACACTGAAAATCGTTCTTGTCTTTTTCAACAATCTGAGTAAGCAGGTTTACCGCGTTTGCATAGTCCTTCTTTTCAACTGCCGCGTGCGCCTTTTCGAACAGAGCTTTATTACTGGATGGCCGTTCGTAAAAATCAGCCGCGGATACGATGCCTACATTGGTGGTTCGCGCAGCTGGTCTTTCTTTCCAGGCAAACTCGAAGTCCTGGCGAAAATCGGAAGTCGTACTTCCGGTTAGCATCAAACGCATTCGCGTAATCTCGCCGCCATTAGCTTCGATAGCGATGTCATATTCGCCACCGCGTAAATTCGTAAATCGGTAGCGGCCTCGGCTGCCGATCGTTTGACGACCGACGATCTTGGTTGACTGATCGTATAAAACTACCGTGAGACTTGAAGGAGCCGGAGTGGACGCCTGGCTGTCGTCGACCTTTACGTCTCCCCACAGCGTGTAACCACTCTGACTCATTGTGTCGGACGGCATTGAAAACGCCGCCAACGCAAACAGAACCACTAGCTTCAACTGACGGCGTCCCAAAAGACCAGCGACTCTGAGTTTGAGCTTCATTGTTTATTGTCCTTGAGCTTGACGTGGGGGAATTATTCTCGCTCAGGAACCGCTAACAGTCTATAGAAACGAAACAAAAGGGGCTCCCATCTTTCAGGAGCCCCACAAACTCAGTGAAGAGTGAAGTTCAAATTAGAATTCCCAACGCAATCCGAACTGCATTACACGAGCGGTGCTTTGAACCGTCGTGACGTTGCCGAGCGTTGTAGAACCAATGTCGATGCTCGTCGGTGGAGCAAAGACATTGTGGTTGAACAAGTTGTACGACTCCCAGCGGAGTTGTATGCGCTGACCTTCCCGCACTCTGAAGTTTTTCATCAGAAGCGAATCAACGTTCCAGTACGGCGTTGACCGGAGAACGTTTCGATTGCCGGCCTGACCGTGACGTGGATACTGCGCAATACCCGTACCGGTAGTCGGATTGTGTACTAAGTTTGGATCCGCGAAGAACTGGATCGTGCCATTTGGCGTGTCGTGAATCGAGGCCTTCAGAACACTCAAATCTCCGGAGAGCACCGCCGGAACACCATTGGCGCCATCGAAGATAAAGGTTCGTGGCCACGAAGAAGTAGCCAAACTGAATGGCAGTCCGCTACGGGCAGTGAAGATACCGGAGACTTCCCAGCCACCGATGATTTGATTCACCCAGCCCGGCGCGTCGCTGCCGAACATGTGCCCACGACCGAAAGGTAGTTCCCAGATTCCGTTAACATTCATCAAGTGACGAATGTCGAAATCCGAGTTACCGCGGCACACGCGCAGGTTAGTCGCATCGCAGATGAGACCGCCCGAAGTCGTGACGTTGGCAACCGTGGACTGATTATCGATTGAGTGTGACCATGTGTAGTTCACGTCAAACTGGAACCCTTTCGAGAACCGTTTACGCAAACTCAGCAACATGCCATCGTAGCTTGACGAGCCTTTGTTGGTGACGAAAGCATTCGTCGCGAACTGAGAACTCAGTCCAATGTTGGGACCAAGCAGACCATTTGCACGAAGTGCCTGGATGGTATCGGCAGTGTCGCCAATAGAGACTTCAAAGCCGGTGAAATTCGCCACCAGTTCTGTACAGTTTGCGCCCAGACCAAGACCGGAGCACGGAACTCCGAAAGTAGCGATTGAGCGATTGTTCATTTGGTTTTCAAACCAGGCGATTGGCGTGATCGCGCCACCCGCATCGATCTGATTCTGAAGGTTGTTCAAAGCCGCGATCATGAACTGGCCAGACGCGTTGTCTCTGAAGTCGACGATCTGAGCCGCATCTGCCAGGACGAACAGTTGTCGCGCCTGACGGCCCACATACGAGGCTTCAAAAATGTAGTTGCCTGGCAACTCACGCTGAAAACCAAAGGTGTACTGAATCGAGTAGGGGATCCTGAAATTGGGATCCACTGCATAGTTGGTGTTTCCTGTTTGACTTCCGGTTCCGATGCCGTTCGTTACTCTGGGAGTGAAAGGCACCGTTACAGACGGAGCGACATTTTGAACAGGTACCGCGTTGATCGACTGGAACCGTGGGAAGTTCTGGAGTGCAAGGCGCCCGTTAGCTGCGGTGAAGTTGTTGGTTACGACCGTGTCGAAAATGTAGGTGCTCTGATCCTGAAGGAACGTGATCGCGCCACCCGGACGGTCATAAGTGACGGTACCGCCACCGCGAAATACGGTCTTACGATCGCCGACCAGTTTACCCAGAATTCCACTCCTGAATGACGGATTCCAGGCAAATGCCAGACGCGGTCCGAAGTTGTTCTTTTCAGTCTCGTAGAACGGCCTCGCATTGTTACCTTTACCGCCGAGGCTGTACACGAGGAACGGTTCCGAGCTATTGCTTGCGATTCCCTGCTGGCCGTTGCTGACGCGCAGATTGAACAAGCTCTCGAAATCCAGGTTCTGAATCGATTGATCTCCCTTAGTTTCATATGGCGCAGGATATATGTGCCAGCGAACTCCATACGTCAGCGTGAGATCGTTGCGAACCTTCCAGTTATCCTGAGCATAGAACTCAGTTTCAACGTAACGCCAGTCGCGATTCCTTCCGGTAGTTAGCGGAAGGGCGGTTCCGGCCGCGTTGTATTGGAATCGCGTGGAAACGGAAGGAATCGTGCCCAGCAGGAACGTTAATGCCGAATCATAAGCATTGCGGTTTGCGGCGACATTCAAAATGTTCCCCGGACGAAGTGCATTGACAGTGGCCGAAGTTCCAAGGCTGGAGGCGAAGTTGCCACCAAGTCCGACTGTGGGGAAGTTGAAGTCGTTCTGCAGGCTGGTCTGCTGATTGATGGTTTTGAACGAACCGCCAAACGCGAGGCCGTGCGAGCCTCTGTTCCAGGTCACGTCATCGCGGTAGGTCCAGACAGGAACTTCGCGAGCTTGAGTACTGAAACCGGCAAAGGGCGCCGTCAGTGGCGTGAACGCGTACGACTGAGGCGATGACGGGTGGAAAAGATTTGGAAATCCCAAAATGGACTTCGTGACACCCACCGTGGCTGAATTCACAAAATTAGGAGTGAGCGTCCAGTTGTGACCAACGGCAAAGGCACGGTCGCCAGTGGTGATCTGAGCTGTTTCCGGATCACCCGGGAACTGCGCAGCAACCGAATTGACGGTATCCGTTTGGGTAGCGCCAATCTTGTTCGCGCGAACGAAGAGGCGTTGCACGTTGGAGATATTCACGTCGACGCGACCCGTGTAGGTGTTGTCAGCACGGTGCGAAGGGGCGTTGAAGCGAAAGCCTCCGGTATTAACGCCGTTGCCGAGCGTGAGATCGTTTGGAAGTGGATAGCGCTGGTTAACGAAGTTCAATAGCGCCTGGTTTACACCAACGGCCTGCGGATCAATTGCCGCAATCTGCGCCGGCGTCAGGATCGTAATGCACTGGGGTGCAGTATTGAGCCTGGAAGAGGCGCCGCAGCCCGCAGTGTTATTCACATACGCGAGACTGCCATTGCGAAAATGCGGCAGTGGAACTGTGCGGGTGTAGGAGATGCCTTGCGCATCGCGTCGACCCTCGTAATCGAAGAAGAAAAACACTCGGTCCTTGCCACTGGTGATGGTTGGACCACCTTCACCAAAGTGCGGCAAGTAAAGTGGACCGCCGATGCTGCCGCCAAACTGGTTACGAGTAAGCTGCGGTCTCCGGGTTCCGACTCGATTATTGAAAAAGCTGTTGGCTGCGGTAGCTGCCGTGCGGTTGAACTCGCGGAGTGAACCATGAAAGTCATTCGTACCGCTCTTGGTGATCAGTTCGATCTGACCGCCGCTGCTGCGACCTTCCGAGGCAGCCGGATTCGCCGTCACGGTGCGAAACTCCTGGATGGCGTCGATTGGTGCGTTGCCGGTGGTAGCAAACGCCTGGCCCGTGGCCTGATCGTTAGCGTCAATTCCGTCAACGGTAATGTTGCCCTGGTCCGCGCGTGAGCCGGTCACGGAACCGACGCGATTGGTCGCGCCAGTGCCGACGTTGTTGCCAACGACGCCCGGCTGCAAACCGATCAGCGAAGCCGGCGAGCTGCGAATCTGGATCGGAAGCTCTTTGAGGCGGCGCTCGTCAATCACGTTTCCGAGGCTGGCATCGGTTGTATTCAAGGTGGCGCCTGCTTCGGCTGTTACCACCACATTTGAGGTCACCTGTCCGACCGTTAGTTGCGCGTTGTGAGTTTCAATGTTTCCCACACCGAGCGCGATGCCGGACAGTTCCAGACTCTCAAATCCAGTAGCAGAAACTTTAAGGGTGTATCCCTGCCCTGGTGGAACTTGTGAAAATAAATAAACGCCCCGATCGTTCGTGGTCGTCGTCTTCTCTTGCGAAGTCTTGGTGTCGACCAGCTTAACAGTCGCTCCCGCGACCACTGCGCCCGTAGGATCAGTTACGGTGCCGGTGACCGCCGAGGTCGACGATGTCGCTTGTGCGAAACATACGACTGGCAAAAGAAGTAAGAAGACGGCGACGATCAGCGACGACGTTAGTTTCGTCATGTCTGTAAGTCTCCTAATTCTGTTTTGGTTCATAAACGTGAACGCTACAAACCGAGTTGATGGCTTCTCTCTATTCATGTAAACGTCCGCCTACCTTGGAGAGCGAGCGGTTTCGTTTTGCTAATCGAATCTCGTTTTTGAAAGCCAGTGATTAAAGAGATACATGTGCTTTTGCGTGAGGACTTATGCCTTACGAGGGATTCATTTTTTCGGATGATCCTCCGGCTTCCTCTTACGCCTGTTCAGTTAAGGCTGAACAAGACAAAGCCAAAGGTGCAAAGACCGTGCCCCGGACAGGAGCAGTCTCCATGCTTTTGTAATTTCCAATCTTCAGGTACAGCGAGTTGGGAAATTCGGATTATTTACAAGTAGATGAATTTTATTTGGTTGTCGCACGAACATGATCAAAGACATGGATCCACGCATATATACGAAAGAATGAATGTTAGCGCGCGCGTTGCCCTTCAGACTGCTCACGAATTACTATTTCCACCCGTACCCTCTCGAGCGCCAAACTCGGGATTCAGTCGTGCGCTAATCATGTGGTCCAACGCAACTGTTGTAATTCATTAAATGAGCGAATTAGAAGACGCCAAAAAGAAGGCGGCAACTACTTACAACGCCGCGTCTGATTTCTACGATCATCCCGCCAATACATTCTGGGACGATATGGCCGGCACACTGTCGAGAGACTTAGACTCGTTCGCGGAGAACGCGTCCGGACTCACTGTTGGACATAGTCGGTACCACCTTGCGGTAGCAGGTGGGTACGACGTAGGTGTGCTCGATTTTGCTAAGGGGCGCTGCGCATGTACCCACCTGCTACCGCAAGGTGGTACCGACTGTGTCCAACTCAGGTTACTGACTTTTAGGCAAGTCACTTATATCGTTTTTCAACCCGCAACCTTTTCTTGCTCGTCGCGCATCCGAGACCCGGCTATTCCCTGTCCTCTCCCGCTTGCAAAAGCACCAGAGTCTTGCTAAACCTCGTCAATGGAATGCCCCCTATTAGGAGACGTGTTATGAAGAAAACATTTCGACTTCTACTCTCCACCTTGCTGTTGGTTTCAATTTCGACTCCGCTGCTCGCCGACACGATTCGTCTTAAGGACGGAAGTGTTATTCGCGGTCAGGTAATCGGATTCAAGGACCAGCAATTCACTATTCTGATCGGCGGAAACGCGAGAGGCAGACGCGGGCAGACCACTGTCTATGTTGAGGACGTAGAATCGATCGAATTTGATGCAAACAGCGGTAACGCAACCGCCACTGATGATGGCAGCGCACGAAACAACGTCCCTGTGTCGCGGCCTTCAAATCCGAGTAACCCACCCGAAAACACGGTTCCAGACAGAACAAACGACTCGCCCCCTGTGATGTCTTCTTCTTCAACTCCAGCTTTCTTTACCATTAAAGTCGGAGTAAGAGCAGATAGCTCAAACAATGGCTGGACAAACAGCGGCCTGGTCGTGCGTAAAGGTCAGCGGTTGCGGATTAGCGCTTCGGGACGTGTGTCACTCGGAAAGGGACGCTTCTCAACGCCCGGCGGTTTGATGAGTGTTGCGGATACTGACAAGTTGATGCGAAACGAAGCTACCGGCGCGCTAATCGCCGTGATTGGCGACGACAACGACGATTTTATCCTGATCGGTCCAAGGCGGGAGTTTGTCGCGCAGCGTGATGGAGTACTTTTTCTAGGTGTCAACGAGGGCGATTTGACGGATAATACGGGCAGCTACGATATTGTTATCGAGGCAGAAGCCAGCGGCCGATAGCGTGGGTAAACTCGGATCAAACCTCGCGCATCACACGACTGACACGCATCGGAGCTTGGATTACTTGACTGGAGGCCTGCCTAAGGCAAGGCGCCATCCTCCCTCGCTTATTTCCTTTGGGAGTTGAAACTTATGAGATTTAACCGTTCTTATCCCTTCTTTGGTATTGCGCTCTCGTTAATGCTGCTCGGCGTCAGTGTTAGTCCTGGGTGGTCGCAGTCCAGACGTCAGCCACCCACCTCCAACGAAAAGAAGAACAAACGCCCCGGAGAAACGAAACCGGGTGAACCCAATCAGGAGCCGCTGCCCAAGGATTTAGAGCCCGCCAAACCTCAAGACATCGAGAAGGTCAGTATCTCGACACAGATCGTCAACGTCGATGCCGTTGTTTATCACAAGAAGAGCGGACAGATCGTGACCGATCTGAAGAAGCCAAACTTCGCCATCTTCGCGGACGGGACGCAGCAAACCATCACAAACTTCTCCACCCCGGAAGCTCCTATCACTGTTGCGATGGTGGTTGAATACAGTAAATGGTCAGAGCTGTTCGGCCTTTATGGAAGCCGCGGTTACGAACCTGGCACGTACGAAGTGATTCGCCCGACGGCGATGTTCCTCTCGCAATTCATCAAACCTCCCGACGATTATGTTTCAGTGGTTGCGTTCGATATTCGCCCCACTCCGTTGACCGACTTCACAAATGACCCGGCCCGTCTGCAACAGGTGGTTACGCTGCTGTTGAGAAATACGCCGGCGTTTCGTGAAACGAATCTGTTTGACGCTTTGAAGTTTGTGCTGGTTGGAGGTCGAGGCGATTCGGTGGTATTGGAAGAGTCGAAGTCTGAGAAATCCGACTACGCCGGGCTTGCGTCTGTCCAGGGACGGCGCCGTGCAGTGATTCTCGTGGCCTCAGGCATTGATACCTTCAGCAAGATCAACTATGGCGATGCGCGGAAAGTTCTGCAGAACTCGGGCGTTCCGGTTTACATCATCGGCACCGCAAATATGTTTAAGAAGCTCTACGGCGATTCGCTGCCGGCAACCGACTCACTCGGTGGCATGCCAGGCAGGATGACGTGGCTGCAAGCTGACAACACGCTACAGACTTTTGCGAAAGAAACGGGCGGCGCTTATTTTCCGGTGACGTTCGAAGGTGAATTACCGAAAGTGCTGGGGAGTATCAACGCGCTGCTGCGTAGCCAGTACAGTCTCGCTTTCAATCCCGGTGAGGTGCGCGACGGGAAACAGCACAAGCTGCAGGTCAAAGTTGATGTTGACGGCGACGGCACCTATGACGATAAGGAATTCGTGGTCCAGGCGCGACAGTACTACAACTCACCCAAGCCTGACGCCGCGAAGCAGTAATATCTTAGCCGCGGATGAACGCAGATCTGCGCAGATCAGCGTTAATCTGCGGCTAAAAACTTCCGTACATCCGCAATCGAAACTCATCATTAAACGAAACGATCTCGGCCTTACGGTTTGAAAAACGCTTCGCTTCACGCAACAACGCGGGCAACCCGTGCAAACTCAACTTTAGACCATACTCCGAACTCGTCAACACTGCCGCCAAACGTGGATTCAAACGCTCCGGAATTCCATACCGTATTGCTTTTTGTGCCACCGGCGAGAACCCAACGCTGCGCCGCGAATTTACAAACTCGAGCGAGTGGTCAAAGACATGTAGACGACTCGGTAGATCTCTCAAGGCGAGGTCTCTGTGCGCCAGCATGTTCGTGATTGCTTCCGCAACTACTCCACGGTGATAACTCGAGCGTGCCTGCACTGGCGATTCTTCCGTTGTTTGCGAAAAACTCTTTGGCCTTACTTCGGAGAGATCACAGTACCGCCGCAGAAAATGCGTGAGTGCTTCGTAAAGAGTGAGCAGGTTACCCGATAGCTTCACGCGCTCGATGATCGGCGACTGTAAAGAATCACCGGAAAACCGTGTCGCCGTCACGGACGCACGCGGCAGCAATTCCGCCACCCGTTCATCACGACCAAACAGCAACAACCCCGCAACTGTCGGTACAATCTCCTGACCGTCATTCGTCGCCAGTAGAAGATCTCGCTCGAGCACTTCCGCTGTCGGATAACCAACGACTGTTGCTTCCTCGAATGCGCCGCCTTCAAACTCGCGCAGATAACTCCACAAGTGTGCCTCGTCAATGTCAGCAATCGTTGCACCGAGGGCGGGAACGTCTTCGTAACGAAGTGGTCGAGCCTCCTCCAGCAGCGATGAGATCTCTTCGCGTGAAGCTTCACGCTTTTCTGCTCCGATGCGTAGATAGAAACGGCCATCACGCGTGCGATACGGACGTCTCTTGCTTTCGATATCAAGCGCAACGATGCGACGGCCATTGTCGAGTGCGATGCGATCGATAAAGGGTACCAACGGCGGCTGGACCTCTTCACGGCAGATTCGCACAAGGTCTTCCTGAACCCTTTCCGGATCGTCAACACCTTCGACGCGTAACTGATCGTTTACTCCAAAAACAATCACGCCACCACCGGTATTTGCGAGAGCAACGATCTCCTGCGCAATCTTTTCAGTGTTTGAAAGCTTTACTTTGAGTTCGAGAAACGTATCTTCACCACCGCGAACCAGCCGCAGTAGTTCTGTTCTGGATGTTTGGGGTGCGGGAGTGGAAAGGATGTATTCCTGAAAGGAACGCTCCGTGGTTGGTTCGTGTCGCTGGTTGCTGCGAAATCTTCTACGAGCCATTTGTGTATTGACGGGGCTCTAAACCCGCCCGGACGCCGCAAAGCATCACTGGAATAGATTCAAAGTACCTGGCCGGTAGTGTAACAAAAACCATCCACAGATTACACAGAAGCTAATCTGTGTAATCTGTCGATCATTCATCAGCGGGTTCGCGGACGGCATCGAGTATTTCAATCTCTCGTCGAGCGAGCAGTTTTCCGTGCTGGTTGATCATGAGCGAGTAAAAACCGACTGCGAGCAGCGTGAAAAGCGACAGCGCTATATATTCATTGAACAAACTGCTCGTCGAATATCCAATCAGCGTCGCCACTGATGGTGGGATCATTAACAACACGACCATTGGAATCAGAAAGAGTCCGGCAACACCCGATACGTTCAAACGCTTTCCGTATCGCATGCGTTTGGGAAAGCGAATCGAAAGCCAGTTGCCGACTATGGAACTGAGCGTCGCAAAGATGACAAACGTCAGCCCCAGGAAAAGCAGATTGTCGGCAGTGATATCCCGAAAGAGAATGATGTTGAGGATCAGAAGTGCGGTGGCAAACGACAGCGCGATGAGGGTGAGAACGAGGTTCTTCCCCAGAAGAATCTTGCGACGATCGACGGGCGAAAGAATAAACGTGCGCATACCGCCTTCTTCAAACGCAAATTGATTTGACGATAGTCCAGCGAGAATGAGAAAGACGTAGACCAATCCGCCGATCAGAAGTAATCCTGAACCGTAAGTTGAGAAGCCACTGGAAAAACCGTGGCCCACAGTTCCAAATCTTTGCCGGTTAACCATCCGAATGACGATGATGATTAACGGCATGAGCGCCATCATTCTGACCTGCGCGTTGCGCAATGCGTAGCGGAGCTCTTTCTCAATAATTGCCGAGAGATCTGAAGGCAGGAATGGCAGTTGCCAGCCCGAGTAACCTTCCACTGTCAGCGTCACCGAAGTCTTTTGTTTTTGTCGCCGTTCCAGACCAAGAGCCGCACGGCGTGCGATCCAGAAGGTCAAAATAATTAATCCGATGGCATAGGTGCTGAGAGTTATAAGAGCAACTACAAACGGCAGTGGATCACTTGCGACGTCGCTGATTAAGAGAAACGTCGCGGCTCCGGGCGGAGTCCATCGCAAAGAACGAAACGACTCAGCATGCTTGAAAAGGATCGGCGCTATCTGGCCAGCGGCAGCCGTTCCTAATCCGGCAATCGCGCCAATCAGAGCAATGATTGTTTCGCCTCGAGCGCGCTTGCGACGAAGAACTGAACCGATCGTCGTCGAAAGCCATTTCGATAGGGCAACGCCGAAAAGCACTGCGGGAACCGCGGCGATGAGCGCACTCGAAAGATTACCAGTGCCAAGCCCTGCACCGATGCACATCGCAATCACAGCCGGTACCAGGAAGACTGAGTGTAAGGTCGTAAACTCGCTGATGAAGTCCACCGCGAAGAGTTTGCGCAGCGTAATCGGATACATCAGGAGTTTGCCGGCATCGAACTGTTTGCTGCCACCGAGACTCAGCGGGACCGTGGCCCACATCAGATATACAATCCCGAAGATTGAGAAGAAGATAAACTCTGTTGAAGCATCGGCGGGAAAATCGCGCGCTGCGGTGCGTTGAAGTGCACTACCAAGACCCTCAGGAGCAGTGAGTGTGTAAGAGATGAATCCGAGCAGTACGGCGAATATGAGCGCGAACGTAAATGCGATCAGCATCCCGAGAACGGATGCTACTTTGTTGATAACAGCTCTTGACGAGCGCAGCGAGTTGCGCAACAGTCGCCACTTAAGCCAGATTAAGGTGAGCAGTTGAGACATTGATTAATGATCCAAAACGCCTACGTCGGACTCGGCTCCAATCTCGGCAATCGCGCCGGTTACCTGCTGCTCGCCGTTCGCGGAATGCTCGACGCCGGTCTGGATGTTATTCGACTCTCGAGCATTTACGAAACAGAAGCAGTCGATCGCGAAGATCAGCCACCATTTCTTAATATGGTCGCGGAATTGCGCGGGTCGACTTTGCCCGCGCCCGATCAGATGATGGCGCGACTGCTGCGCATCGAATATGCCCTGGGCCGTACTCGCGACGTCCCCAAAGGACCGCGCACTATCGATCTCGATTTGCTTATCTTCAAGGATCACCAGTCAGACACGGAATTCCTGACGCTTCCTCATCCACGCCTGGCGGTTCGCCGGTTTGTGCTTGTGCCACTAGCTGAACTGGTTCCCACTCTTATTCATCCAATTCTCGACAAGCCAATCAGCGAACTGTTGGCACATGCCAAGGACGGTTCAACAGTGGAACGCTGGATCCCAAAGCCAACTACAGATTGCGCAGATTGATCTGTGTAATCTGTGGATACTATAATGCCTGTCACTTGTTAGCACGCCCGCAACATTTCCAAACTCCTCGTTTCCCTGGCAATTCAATTGTCCACAAATCGTGGTGTAAAGAGAGCTGAAAAATGCCCTATCTGAAACCAGAAAGGCCAGAAAAGGTCAGTGCACCGACTTTGCGATCCAGCAAACAACGCGGCGAACGGCTCGTTTGTTTGACAGCGTACGATTACCCGACCGCGCGGATTGTTGACGAAGCCGGTATCGACATCATCCTCGTTGGCGACAGCCTCGGTAATGTTGTCCTGGGCTACGGTAACACTGTTCCCGTGACCCTCGAGGAAATCCTGATTCATTTGAAGGCTGTGCGACGGGCCGTGCAACGCGCCTTATTGGTCGCAGACATGCCGTACGGAACTTTCCATACCGGCGATGACGATGCGGTGCGAAATGCTTTGCGCCTGGTGAAGGAAGGCGGAGCTGAGGCAATCAAGCTCGAAGGTGGTCACAAACGCGTGCACCTCGTGAAGCGACTGGTTGACGAGGAGATTAGCGTGATGGGCCACATCGGTCTGACGCCGCAATCGATCAACCAGCTCGGCGCTTATCGCGTGCAAGGTAAAACTGCAAAAGCGGCGCAACAACTGATCGACGATGCGAAAGCAATGGAAGATGCGGGAGCGTTCGCCGTCGTGCTCGAAGTTGTGCCTCGCGCGATAGCGCAAATGATTACGGAGAGCATCAGTATTCCGACGATCGGAATCGGCGCCGGTGTTCACTGCGATATTCAGGTGTTGGTCCTGCACGACATGCTTGGTCTGTCGTTTGGCAAACAGGCGCGCTTCGTTCGACCGTACGCAAACCTTCGTCAGATCATTACCGATGCGGTTACCAGCTACGCGGACGACGTCAGAAATGGCACCTATCCATCGGAAGCCGAGTCGTATGGTCTACCTGTAGAAACTGCCGCGGAGCTGGATATCGAGGTCCCAGCGCGAAACTCAAAAGCCGAGAAGTCCTAATCCAACCTCAACTATGGAGATCATCAATCGCCGTCAGCGCATGAGTTCCGTCGCGCGCAAAATCCGTCGTGATCAGGATCGAACTGTGGGTCTGGTTCCGACGATGGGCGCCCTTCACGAGGGTCATCTCAGTCTGGTTCGTGAAGCGAGACGCATGTGCGACGTTGTGGTCGTCTCAGTTTTCGTGAATCCAACCCAATTTGGACCAGGTGAAGACTTCGAGCACTACCCACGCGACTTAACTAAGGACACGGCACTGCTAACCGACTACAACGTCGATTACATCTTTGCGCCTCCAGTCGAAGAGATCTATCCGAAAGGCTTTTCGACTTACGTTAATGTGGAAGGACTTTCAGAGTCGCTCGAGGGCGCGTCGCGTCCAGGCCACTTTCGGGGTGTGGCCACGGTAGTAACCGTCTTACTCAACACCGTCAGGCCTGATTTTGCTTTCTTCGGGCAGAAAGATGCGCAACAGGCGCTCGTGATTCGTCGTTTGGTTAAAGATCTGGCTTTTGATACGGAGATAGTTATCCTGCCGATAGTCCGCGAGGATTCAGGGCTCGCGATCTCCTCGCGTAATCTTTATCTGAATCCTGATGAACAGAAGTCAGCGACAATACTTCACAAAGCGCTGGTCCAGGCCAAGCAGGCTTTCAAAGAGGGCGAAAGAAATGCGGGCCGGATTACCGATCTAATTCGACAAACTGTCGAGTCAGAACCACGCGCACGTCTTGATTATGTAACGATTGCAGATGCCGAGACGCTGGAAAAACTGGAACGAGTCGACGATCGTCCGACCCTCATTGCCCTTGCGGCCTACGTCGGTAAGACTCGTCTTATCGACAATATGATTTTGAACAAAGTGAAGAAGAAAGACGTTGCCGCTCCACAGTAAGAAGCACATCCATTTCACACTCAACGGCGAACAGACAGAGGTCGCCTTTGCACCGCACAAGACGCTGCTCGAAGTTTTGCGTGAGGATTTGAATCTCACCGGCACCAAACACGGCTGCGAGCTTGGGGAGTGTGGCACGTGCGCTGTACTCGTCGATGGGCGGTCCATTCTTTCCTGTCTGATGCTCGGGCTTGATGCTGAAGGTCGCGAAGTGAAGACGATTGAGGGAATGGCGAACGGAGCAGAGCTTCATCCGCTACAACAAACCTTTGCAGATCTTGGCGCGGCGCAATGTGGCTATTGTTCGCCCGGTTTTTTGCTGGTCGCGGAAGAGTTGTTGAAGAAATCGCCCAACCCGAACCGCGCCGAGATTCAGGAAGCTTTGTCCGGTAACCTTTGTCGCTGTACCGGGTATATTAAAATCTACGAGGCCGTCGAGCTCGCCGCTGCGCGCATGCGCGGCGAAGAAATGGAATTGCCCAGAGAAAGCATCTACGGGCTTGAATAGAACTGTGTAATCTGTGGATAAGAACCTCAACATTGTCGGCAAACCATTTCGCAAAGTCGATGCGAGGGCGAAGTGTGTCGGTCAAACAAAGTTTGCGGACGATATCGTTCTGCCGCGGATGTTGTTTTGTAAAATCCTTCGTTCACACCTTCCGCATGCTTTGATTAAAAGTATCGACGTTTCAAAAGCACTTGCACTACCGGGCGTTTTTGCTGTCGTAACGGGAAAAGACTTTCCGATTCCATACGGCATTCTTCCTGTAAGTCAGGACGAGCACGCGCTCTGCGTAGACAAAGTGCGCTTCATAGGAGATCCGGTTGCAGCCGTGGCGGCGATTGACGAAGACGTCGCCTTCGATGCGATGAATCTCATCGAAGTCGAGTATGAGCCACTCAATACTATCTCGACGATCGAGGAAGCAGTGCTGATCGACGAGCCACGTATTCATGATTACGGCGATAGTGGCAATGTTCATAAGAAGGTTTCGCTCGAGTTCGGCAATGTTGAAGAAGGATTTGCCGAAGCCGATCTCGTTCGTGAAGATACTTTCTTTTATGAAGGCAACACGCACTTGCCGATGGAGCAGCATGCTGCTGTTGCGCACTTCGACTCAGACGGAAAGATAACGCTCTGGAGTTCGACGCAAACGCCGCACTACGTTCATCGTGCGCTTGCAAAAGTTCTCGGATTGCCGGCCAGTCACATTCGCGTGATTGCAACGCCCAATGGAGGCGGATTTGGTGGCAAGAGTGATCCTTTCAACCACGAAGTGGTCGTTTGCAAACTCTCGATGCTGACCGGGCGTCCGGTGAAAGCGACGTTAACGCGTGAAGAAGTCTTTTACTGCCATCGTGGTCGCCATCCGGTGTTGATGAAAGTGAAAACGGGGGTCAAGAACGACGGCGCAATCACGGCGATGCACTTTCAATCGTATCTCGATGGCGGCGCCTACGGGAGTTATGGTGTCGCGAGCACGTTTTATACCGGTGCGTTGCAGACGGTGACTTATGACGTGCCACGCTACAAGTTCCAGGGAATTCGAACTTTCACCAATAAGCCGCCATGTGGTCCAAAACGCGGACACGGCACGCCGCAGCCTCGTTATGCGCTCGAGGTCCAACTCGACAAAATCGCCGAGCAACTACAACTCGATCCAGTCGAGATTCGTCGAAAGCATCTCGTCGCGCCCAATACAGTTACAGCCAACTACCTGCGTATCGGCAGCATGGGTCTCGGTGCGTGCATAGACAAAGTTGCGAAAGGCTCCAGCTGGAACGAACGCTTTTCGTGGGATCCGAACAATCGCAAGCTACCATTCGGTAAAGGCATCGGCATCGCGTGCAGTTCATATCTTTGCGGGGCAGGACTGCCAATCTACTGGAACAACATGCCGCAATCGGGTGTGCAGCTTCGACTCGATCGACAGGGCGGCGTCTGCGTAATGTGCGGCTCGACTGATATCGGACAAGGATCGGACTCGATTCTGGCCTACATCGTCGCCGAGGTTCTGGGAATTGATCCGTTCGACATTCGCGTCGTAACGGCTGACACGGATCTTACGCCGGTCGATCTTGGAAGTTATTCGAGTCGCGTTACTTTAATGACTGGCAATGCCGCTATCCAGGCGGCGGAGCGCGCTCGCGAGTTGCTCGTTATGGCTGTTGCGGAGAAGCTTGGAGTTCCGATCGAAAATCTCTCACTCGGTGAGCGCCGCGTGTTTGACGTTGAGAATCCAGAGGTAGGTGTCTCGTTTGCGGAAGCGATTGTGCTTGCGGAATCGAAGTTTGGAACGATTGGAACCGTTGGCTCCTACACACCGCCGCGTTCTCCGGGCAAGTTCAAAGGATCTGGAGTTGGGCCGTCGCCGGCTTATAGCTACTCGGCAGCGGTCGCTGAGGTCGATGTAGATCCTGATACCGGCATTGTCGTTGTCGAGCGTGTTTGGATCGCGCACGACATCGGTCGTTCGATCAATCCGATGCTCGTGATGGGCCAGGTTGAAGGTAGTGTTTACATGGGTCTCGGCGAGATCCTGATGGAAGAGATGGTTTATCGCGGCAATCGCAACGTCGTGCACAAGTTTCCATCGATGCTGGAGTACAAGAGTCCGACGACGATGGAGATGTGCGACGTTAAGACGTACCTCATCGAAGATCCGGATCCGAATGGACCATATGGCGCGAAAGAAGTTGGGCAAGGGCCGCTGTTGCCAATACCACCGGCGGTCGCGAACGCTGTTTACAATGCGGTCGGCGTTCGTATTGATGAGGTGCCGATTACGCCGGAGAAAGTTATGCGCGCCTTGAAAGACAAAGCACGCGGCCGCGACGGTCGCTATGGGCCAGACTCAGTTCCACCCGTCTCCTGGCCCGAGCCATTGCGAGTACTGACGCCGTCCGAAGGCGGGGACGGCAGCGAGATGCCGCATGTTGCTGTGCATTCTTAGTAAATAACAGTCAGGAAGAACTTGAAATGAAGTTGCCTAATCCTCACAAGGCAGTTGTTGAGATCGCAAAGCTACGAGACTATAGCTTGAATTTGAGTCATCCCGTTGGCGGGCACAAAGCGAGAGTTTTTAGGAGCGCTCTTGGATTGACGGTGAAACAAGCCGCATGGTTACGGGAACGAGCACTTGAAATCGCAGTGATTGGTGACGCGACTCCAGGAGCCTTGTCGGTTTTTGGTAACAAGTATGTAATTGATGCTTGGATCAATTACGAGGACAAGATAGCTTTAGTAAGGTTTAGTTGGATTGTTGAATTCGGCACTGACTTCCCGCGTCTAACAAGTTGTTTCGTCAGATAGAGGTAGGTTATGGATGACATTCGTGAGAACGACGTTGTTGCTTTGCTTGTCGATCAACCCGAAAACGGATTGTGCCGCGGAGACATTGGCACTGTAATACAGGTTTTTGAAGCTACGGCAGATCATCCGAGTGGCTTTCTAGTCGAATTCGTTGATGAGTCAGGAGTTGTTCAAGCTCAAACTGATATCGTTGATACTTCGCTGATAGTTAAACTTCGATACCGTCCTGCTCGAGAAGCTGCCTAACATTTTGTCCGCATCAGAGAGCGTGATGGGCGATCGACCAAACGTTAACCATAACGTTTACATTTTAGGCGCAGGCTTTTCGGCCAATGCAGGACTCCCGCTCGTTAACAACTTCTTAGAGCGTATGGCGGATGCCGTCGAATGGCTTTACAGCAATAACCGGGAGAGTGAAGCGGAAGCAGTTCGAAGGGTTTTTGATTTCAGGCTACGCGCGGCGGGTGCTGCTTACAGAGCAGAAGTTAATATCGACAACATTGAAGAATTGTTTAGTCTTGCGTCTGCGAGTGAAGGTGAGGCTCGGGCAGATGAGGTCGTATCGGCTATTGCGGCTACTCTTGACTTCGCCGAACTGACAACGAAGAGGCCTACCTGCAAAGTTACAGTCAGAGAGGAGAGTGGTCAGGGTAGTTGGATCGGTACCGACAAAACTTACCCTTTGTATCAACTATACGCTGGGATCATAAGTGGCTCTATGTGTACTGCTCCAACCAAAACCGAAAACACAGTAATAACACTCAACTACGACACACTACTCGAGGACGCTCTCGCAGAATTGAATGTGCCCTTTTATTACGGCTTGCCAACCGAGTTAACCGCATACCATGAATCGGTCAAATGCCTTCACTCTAAAGAACGAGAAGCGTTGGCAGTTTACAAACTCCATGGATCTTCGAACTGGAGCAAGCCATTGTCCCGCGGCAGTAAGGCGACGATATTCGGTAACTACAGAGATCTTCATAAGGCTGGGGGTAAGGTTCTACTTGTTCCCCCAACCTGGCGAAAAGTCTTCGCCGAACAACTCATACAGGTCTGGGAAGGCGCGGTTGAAGCCTTGAATAAAGCTACAAGAATTGTGGTGGTCGGGTTTTCCATGCCTCCGACTGATAATCATTTCAAGTATCTGATTGCCGCCGGATTGCAGCGAAATATTTCACTGCGAAAATTCCTCTTTGTGAATCCAGGCCTTCATGAATCAAGAAAAAAAGATCGGGCGGTGTTAAGAAGGAATCTCTTTAGTATTCTCCGACGTGAACTTGAAGGCAGAGGCGTCGTTGAACCAATACCGATGAATGCAAAACAGTTCTTTCTTCAAAGGAAACTACTAAGAGAGATCGGACGTGATATCCGGGAAGACTTTCTTAGTTTTGAGTACCTTGTAGATGAGTTTGAAACAAACTACATTAGCCAACTGTCAATGCAATGATGCGATTGCCCAAATTTGACTATCACGTTCCGCAGACCATCGCGGAGGCGGTGAGGATTATGGGTGACGCCGGACCTGCGGGTCAGTTTGTTGCCGGTGGGACTGATCTGTACCCAAACATGAAACGACGCCAGCAAACGCCGAAGATAGTCATCTCGGTTATGCGTCTCGCGGAACTCAACCAGATCAGCGGCGACGGAAACAGTGGCCTACACATCGGTGCTTCAGTCACACTCACTGATATCTGCGATCACCCGATCATTAATCGCGACTATCCCGTCATCGCCAAAGCTGCGCGCACAATCTCCACGCCGATATTGCGAAACATGGGAACCATCGGCGGCAATCTGCTGCTCGATACTCGCTGCAACTATTACGATCAGAATTACGAATGGCGCAAAGGTATTAACTTCTGTCTGAAAAAAGACGGCGATGTTTGCTGGGTCGCGCCCGGAAGCTCGAAGTGCTGGGCTGTTCAGTCGTCAGATCTCGTGCCGGTGATGGTCGCCATCGGCGCGAAGTTGCGCTTCGCCTCCACACTCGGTGAAAGAGTGATTGACGCTGCCGGTTTGTACAATGACGACGGTATCGAATACCTCCGCAAACGCCCTGACGAACTCCTCGTCGACATTCAACTACCACCAACGAATGGCTGGCGTGCTTCATATCAAAAACTACGCCGTCGCGGTGCTTTTGATTTTCCGGTGCTGGGCGTGGCCACATGGATCTCAATCGACAGTGATGCTGTGACAGACGCTCGCATCGTGCTCGGCGGCATCGCGCCTTCTCCCGTCGAGATCAAAGAGGCAGCAACTGCACTGATCGGACAGCCACTTACCGACGAACCGATTCACGCAGCAGCTGAAGCCGCATATATAAAAGCCAGGCCACTCGATAACACAGACTTCGTCTACCAGTGGCGCAAACAGATGGCGCGTCAATACACACTGCGCGCGCTGCGCGACCTTCAAAGTTAAGCTACAACCGACGTTGCTCGAAAAGTACTTATCGGAGTTCTTCTCTGTGCAATCTTTGTGTCCTCTGTGCCTCTGTGGTTAAGGAATTGTTCGAAAACAACCACAGAGATCGCACAGAGAAATCAGACTTTTCGTGCAAAGCTACTACAACCCATCTCATAAATGCCTCGAGTCCCCGAAACCTAATTCCGCCGTTTGCCAAATTGATTCGGGGTTGCTGGTTTGCTACGGTCATCGTCGTCATGTCCGAGCCTTCCACCGAACAGATACGCGCATTGCTCGACTCCCTTTATCGCGTGGATTCGGGACGAATCCTGGCAACTCTGATCAGCTTGCTCGGCGATTTTGATCTTGCCGAGGAGGCGATGCACGAAGCCTTTGCGGCTGCGCTGAGCCTGTGGCCGCGGAGTGGCGTACCCGGCAACCCGCGACCATGGTTGATTTCGACGGCCCGATTCAAAGCCATTGATACTCTGCGTCGACGGGCAAGATTTGATTCCTCTCAAGACGAGCTCGCGCGATATCTCGAAGCGCAATTGAGTTCGGCGGAAAAGGCCGATGATGAAGACAGCGTCGATGACGATCGGCTGCGACTGATTTTTACGTGCTGTCACCCATCGCTAGCTCCGGAAGCGCACGTTGCACTCACCTTGCGCGAGGTGTGCGGACTAACCACTGAAGAGATCGCAAAGGCTTTCCTCATCACTCCGCGTACATTGGCGCAGCGCATTGTGCGTGCAAAGGCAAAGATTCGAGAGACACGTATTCCCTACGAGGTGCCGTCGTCGCAGGAATTGCCGGAGCGACTGGGCGCAGTGCTTCAGGTCATCTATCTCGTTTTTAACGAAGGTTATTCGGCTGCAGCGGGAGCAGAGGTAACGCGGACCGAGCTAACCAGTGAGGCGATTCGACTGGGCCGGTTGCTGACCGAACTCCAGCCAGAGCCGGAAGTCATCGGGCTGCTTTCCCTGATGTTGCTACAGGAATCCCGTCACGCCGCGAGATCCTCTCCGACCGGAGAACTGATTCTGCTGGAGAACCAGGATCGTTCGCTTTGGAATCGGGAGCAGATCGCTGAAGGTTTGGCATTGCTGGAGAAAGCCCTGAAGTCTCGCCGCTTCGGCTCTTACACACTGCAGGCTGCAATTGCGGCGGTTCATGCGGAGGCGGAATCGGTCGCTGCGACCGACTGGCGGCAGATTGTTGCACTTTACGACCAACTGGTACGAATTCAGCCTTCGCCAGTTGTAGAGCTAAATCGTGCCGTGGCAATTGCTATGCGCGATGGTCCAGAGGCCGGTCTGACGCATATCGACGCGGTGTTGGAACATGGCGAATTGGCAAATTACTACCTGGCGCATTCAGCCCGTGCAGATATGTATCGCAGGCTCGGCAGGACAGCTGAGGCTCGGTCCTCATATGAAAAAGCTCTGGCCCTAACCCAACAGGAACCAGAGCGGCAATTCCTGCAAGAGCGGATTCGGCAGCTGAAATAAAAATTAGGATAGCTGTCGATTTTCCGTCTCCCCAACGACTATAGGACAAAGAACGATGAGCTACGGTTCAGTGAGTGAACAGGAAACGAGTCATCGAAAGCAAACCACAGAAACAAGGAGAAAAAAATCATGCCGCAATATATAGTTGCTAACTACCTTCCCGACAACTTCGACCCGTCCGCCGTAACCGAAGCGATGATCGAAGAGATCCACGCGCTCAACCGCGAAATGATTGCTGCCGGCGTGAGGAAGTTCGCTTGCGGAATTTCCCCAGCCAGCAACGCAAAGACGGTGCGGAAGCAAGCTGATGGTACGGTGCTCGTCACCGATGGGCCATACACCGAAACCAAGGAGCACATGGGCGGTTTCTGGATACTGGAAGCTGCCAATATGGACGAGGCACTCGCGTGGGCGCGCAAAGGCGCCATCTCATGCGATGCGGCGGGCGAGGTGCGCGAGCTTCTTTTCTACCCGGCTCCGGCGGAAACAACGGAATAGTCTGGCCGCCGCGACTTCGGACAAATCAGTAGACAAGATTTACATGATTGACAAGATTTGAAATAAATCAGTGAAGGCCCAAGTTGCCTGCCAAAGTGTTACTGGCTTTCTGTCATCTTGTTAATCTTGTCTGATTTTTTTGACGTGAACGAATGAGACTTCAGATAGAACTAGAAGGAACTCAGTCATGAGAAAAATTATCGTGCTTGAACATATTTCGCTTGATGGTGTCATACAAGCCCCGGGCGGACCGGACGAAGATAAGAGCGACGGCTTCGCGTTTGGCGGGTGGGCAGCGCCATATGATGACGACATCCTCGGAGCGGCCCTGCAAAAGCAGATGAACGTGCCGTTCGACCTGCTGTTAGGACGCAAGACCTTTGACATTTGGGCGGCCTTCTGGCCTCAACATGGAGACGTATGGCCCGGCGTCAACACGGCAACCAAGTACGTCGCGTCGAATACCGTGACTTCCCACGAATGGCAGCCGTCGGTGTTCTTGAACGGAGATATTGCAGAAAAAGTCGCCAAGCTCAAGGAAGAGCAAGGACCGGATCTACACGTTTGGGGAAGTGGCAATCTCCTTCAGACGCTTATCAAGCATGATTTGGTCGATGTGTTCTGGCTGATGATATATCCGATCACATTGGGCAGTGGAAAGCGGTTGTTTGCGGATGGCACGATCCCGGCGGCCTTCAAGTTGACTGAAAGCATAGTCGGCTCGACTGGCGTCATTGCCGCAAATTACGAGCGTGCCGGCGCGATCAAAACCGGAACCGCAGGTCTATAAACATTCGCGTCGTGTTGGGCGCACGTTCACCGCAAGTATTACGTTTTGCAACTTGTCGATTTTTTCGGCACGCGCCGACTATGGGATGAACGGTCCGGCGCAGCCCACCCTCAAGCTCTCGTTTAAGCACTGGTACATTGACGGGGACAGGACACTCAAATGAGAAAATTAATCTTCGGAATCAACATTACTCTGGACGGCTGCTGCGACCACACCAAACAATTTGCTGATGACGAGACACATGAATATTTTACGGATCTCCTGCGTGAGGCTGACCTGCTCGTCTATGGACGCAAGACCTATCAATTGATGGTTCCTTTTTGGCCTGAAGTCGCAAAAAGCCAGTCGATGACAAAAGCATCAAACGAATTTGCTAAAGCATTTGACTCCATCAACAAAATTGTTTTTTCACGAACATTGGACAGTGCTGAAGATAAAAATACGAGAATTGTTCGTACGAACCTTCACGACGAAATACTTAAATTGAAACAAGCTGAAGGCAAAGATATTTTAGTCGGTGGCGTAAGTATTCCTTCACAACTTATAGAGCTTGGTCTAGTTGATGAATATCGTTTTGTCGTTGGCCCAATCGTTGCCGGAGAAGGAAGACGGTTGTTGGAAGGTGTTAGCCTGCAGGAGAGATTGCAACTAAAACTTGTTGAGTCAAAGATTTTTAAATCAGGATGTGTCGCGCTTCGTTACTTGAAACAGTGACAGAAAAATCTGCGACAGTTGTGCTGCTGGCTACCTCCAGGGAGGAGAAGAACAAATGAAATACATCTGTTTGGGATACATCGAGCCAGGAAAGTTCGAAGGGATGAGCGAGGACGAGCGAAACGCAGTATTCGACGAATGCTTTGAGTACAACGACCATCTGCGCGCCAACGGACATCTGGTTGCCGAAGTACCTCTTCAGTCTCCGGAGACCGCGTTGACCCTGTACTGGAAAAACGGCAAAGTCGCGACGACTGACGGCCCATATGCGGAAACCAAGGAACAGCTCGGCGGCATTCTCATCCTTGAGGCACGAGACCTCAATCATGCCATTCAGCTTCTGTCACAGCATCCAGGCGGCATGAAGTATGAACTTGGACCAAATGAACTACGGCCGGTTGCGGATTTGAGCGAAATCATAAAGGAGAGCGAGCAGCGGCGAAAGGATTCCTCGCGATGATGGCTACGAAGGAAAGCACGAGGGCAGAATGATCAGCATCATGGTCCTGGGACGGCAAGGCTATGAAACAGTTGTCCAGGGAAAGAACGGATTTGTCTATCTGGTGGAAAGAAGCCGGATGGACGCGTTTGATTCGCCTGAGTAGACTGACCACTGCTCAGCAGCCATTAATGCTCCCATCAAAAACAGGGTTGGACCTCTACGAAAATTGTTCGTTACGGATGCGGTCATACTTCGCCTTGAGCAAGAGGCACCGAGGTATCGAGGATTGAGAATGGCAGAATTGAAGGCCTGACCCCATCTCGTTTTGAATTTCAGGTGAGCCGAGACACGCGTAAGCTCGCGATGTTAAAATCCGAACCATGCTAATCACCACCGCAAAAGTAAACAACGGCGTGATTCAAATCGACAGCAAAGACCTACCCGAGGGCACCATCGTTACGGTGCTGGCTCATGAAGGTGATGAGACGTTTGAGCTTGACGCTGCGCAAGAGTCCGAGTTATTAGCGGCCATCGCAGAAGCCGAGCGCGGCGATCTGGTCAGCGCGTCGGAACTTCTTGCGCAAATTCGGCGGTCATGAGCGGGCCCTTACCGGTTCGTATTGTTAGCAGTGCGGTTCGGTCTATTGCAGAAGTGGGCGCTTGGTGGACTGAAAACAGGCCCAAAGCGCCTGATGCCTTTGTCGATGATTTGGAACACGCTCTGACTCTCATTGCTTCGCACCCCGACATAGGCGCGAAGGCAAAAAATGCGAAACTAAAAAACGTGCGTCGCGTTCACCTGGCTCGCGTTCATTATTACCTTTACTACCAAGTAAACCCGTGAGCCTTCGCTGGCCTTGTGGCACACGAGCCGCGCCGCCGATCCGAGAGTGTGACCCTGCTGGGAGAATCAAGATCGGGGCGGGAGAATCATCCGCGACGAAAACCATTAAGGCGGCGTTCGCCAATGGAGGATACGAGCCTCCGGTAATCTGTACGCCGGAGGAATTGTCGGGTGCCTGACTTATGTGGAACGAAATTGTTGAAGAGACGCGTCAAGTGCGCGATCGCTACGCAGCTAAATTCGATTACGATTTGGACGCGATCTATTGCGACTTGAAGAAACAGGAAGAGCAAGATCCCGAGAGGTTTATCTCTCTGCCACGGAACAGCCTGAGATAATCCCGCAACTAGAGATAGACGCTTCACGCATCCTGACAGCCAACCAATCGGTCTCCTCTCCGTCTGGGAGAGAACTAAGGTGAGGGTGTGAAGCGTACGTTAGACCCAGCCGACCGGGATTTTCTTTTGTAAAGCTTCGACCAACTCCAGCTTGTCCTTATGGCCCTCCTCTGCCTGAACAACGAAGCATCTCCCGCCGCACTAGAATCGCGAAACGATGAACAGGCTGCCACCGATCGCAACCAGGTCCTCAATCAAAGCAACGTTGAAATCTGACTGGCGCAGAGACCTTACGAGCCGAGTGCGGACCTGATAGCCGGCGAAACAACCAACGAGTCCGCCAATCAGTCCCAGCCCAGCACCAACGTACGCCGACTTTCCACCGCCAAGAGAAACACATGCGCCCGTTAAGCCGCCTGTCACGATGCGGCCGATAAGTCCTGGAGGGGCAGTCCGGTTCGGAGTTTTCGGCAGCTTATCAAACATTACTTCTGTGATGGCTAACAGGCTCAGAATTATTACTGCAGGAAGCGAGCCGATGAGAGACAGTGGCCGCGCAAGTATGATCCAACCCAGGTACACGGCCCACGCGACCGCCGCAGGCGGCGTAAGCGTGCGCAATCCGGCGAAGAGTCCAATTAGGAATGCGAATAACAGCGTCATCTGTTATGGCCCAACCTGTCGTTGAAACCTACTCAGCGAAATCGATTATATAGATCTTGAATCCAGTGATCGCAAAGACGACGCTCGTGTGAGTCAAATCGATTGGTGACAAACTCGAAGGCCGATATGTAATAGACGGCGACATGTTCCCGAAACGTGTTAAAAAATCTCTCCGTTTTTAACATATCTTTTCGACATGTTAAGAGAGTTAACATAACGGCCCACCCGAGGGCCGCAGGAGGTGTAAGCGAGCGCAACCCCGCGAAGAGTCCAATTAGAAACGCGAGATAGTGCGTTGCTAAACATTGACATTCATGAGAGAGAGGTAAATGCTCTTCGCTAACAACAATGCGACATTGGCGCGCCCTATGCTGTTGGAAATTAGTTGCCCATAAAGAAAAGGAGAATGAAAAGTTGAAAACAATCATTTGCTTGAGTCTCTTCGCCGTCTGTGCCTTGCAGGGCACTCCAGCGAACAATTCGGGATTCAATGACAACGCCGAACAAAACAGAGTCGCCACGAGTTTTAATCCGCCAATGCCGGATTTAATCGTCAGGGGAAATGAGTTCGAATTCGTCGGAAATAAAGCGGTGAATGTTTATGTTTCCAACAACGGCGATAAGCCATCAAAGCCTTGCGTTCTGGAGTTGACTGTTCGCAAAATCGGTGACAGCGCCGTGGGCCGAGTGAAGACGGCGAGAATCCCAGTGATACAACCGGGCAAGTTCGTGAAAATTCCGTTGGACGCGACGAGTATTCTGCCGAACGCGGTCAACCTCAAAGACACAACCTTTAAAGTGATTGCCGACTCAACCAACCTCAATGCCGAGTCCAACGAAGGCAATAATGAAAAATGGCACAACTTACAGCCGTAGGGCTATCACTGAAAAGAAGCCTTACGTAAGATAGCGTTTGCTGAGAAGCGGGGCCGTCATTTGCAGACCATTTGTAGAAGACGCCCGCTTCTTTCTTTCGCCTGCCGACCGCCCCTTCCTTGTTTCGAAGTTAGTGCTGAACCAACTTCGCCACGGCGATCATTCATTCAGCTGTGTTTCCGAATGTCTGGTCCGCGGCGATGAGGAGACGATCAGGTTTCATTTGCGTCCGGAGCCCCGCCCTGCGGTTATGACAAAAGATTCGACCGGTTCCAGCTTGCCGTCCTGGGCCCAATCTGCCTGAAGAACGAAACCAAAGCCGACGCCGAGCGTGACTTGCGTGAACTGATTTCCGCCGCCCGACGCTGAGGTGTCAGAGAAGTCGCGTCGTGAACGACTGCCGCGCCACTTGGTGCAGATGACAATATTCGCAAGCGTTGAGAGCACGCTCGCGAACGTGAGTTCTGATCTGAGCACTGATCATCTATGACGGGAATTGGCGATCTGCTGTGCTTGTCGTTTGAGAATCGCGACGAACTTATTCGCTCTCACGTAACCCGCGTATTCGGCCCGCTCATCTTCCGTGAGTTCGCCTTCGGTTGATCTGCTGGCGAGTTCTTCGATACGAGCTTGCAGTTCAGGATCGGCTTGAAAACCGATCACTGCGTCAGTCTTTTCCGGCAAGACAATTTCCAGCATCGGACGTACACCGCGATCAAATGCCAAACTCTCTGAGGTCGTTGCCATGCGCCAAAATTACCACTCCGATCTGAGCTTTTGCAATGATTTGGGGGAATCGGTACTGGTTCATGTGGTTTGACGCGTAGCGTCAAGATCGAATTGCCAGTCAAATCGATTGGTGACAAACGAAAACTTTTGCGCTAGGTTGCTGATCACTCACCTGATCAAAAAAGAAGCGGGCCGACTTTGTGCTACGAACACAAAGCCGACCCTAGATCCTCAACCTTCCGAAGAAAGGATAAGGACCATGGCAAAGCATGGTAGCGCATCACCGCGCAAACAAAAATCTCGCACAATGGACGCCAATCTAAAACGACGTGCTCGAAAACTCGCAACTGACAGCAGAGTCGATCCAAGAACACGCTCATTGATCCGTTATGGATTGGAGATCAAAGACGAATACCTTGAGCAAATAGTGAATCGTGTTGATGCCGGCGAAATGAGCATCGACCATATCTGCCTTGATAGTGATTAAGAATTCTCCGCGCGGCTCCGTGTCTCTGCGGCCCATAACCGCCGAGACGCGGCGGCTGCGCCGGTCGCCTCCGCGATCATTCATTCAGCCGTGTTCCCCGGAATCCGGTCCGTGGGGTTGAGGAGACGATCAGATTTCGAGATTTCCTGATGGAAAGCTTCGACCGATTCCGGCTTGCCGCTTGACCCTAATCTGCCTGAAGACGGCAACGAAGCCCGACGCCGAGCGGCGTGACCTGCGCGAACTGATCTTCGTAGTCGGCACGGATGGGGCAGAGTAGGCGCGTCGCGAGAGGCTACTGCGCCACTTGGGAATCTGCGCGCCCCCGGAATTGGCAAAGTGCAGCCTTTAGCGCTGGAGCATCTTCTTCTGAAATGGAGATCAAAATGACTTTGGCGACTCCCGTTTGAATCGCGTCGAATGGGAGTCCAACTTGGGTGCATGATAAGCTTTCGCTCAGGAACGTGCGGACTTACGACACGAGAAGCGCAAAACGATCGGAAACAGAGGACTAAGGCAACCAGTAAGACCTTCGATTCTTCAAGCCGATAGATACTTGTGCCAGTCAACGAATTGCGAATCGCCGAATCGAAGGTCAACCCCGATCGATTGTTCTACGAGTTGATTGTAACGCGGGGTGAAAGAAACTTGACCAACCTATCTTGTGCACATCGTTGGAGCCAATGACTTAACGAAAGCCTGATGTTGAGCAATAGAATCGTCGTGTTGATCCGTGCCGAGTGCAATCCGAATTGTGCCTGCACAGCAACTATTCTTATCGCGGCCACGTGCTGGATAATTAGCCAAGTGGGGAAATTCGGTCGGTGCCTCCGCGGCGCATTCTTGAGCCAACTGCGTGCACGAAATGTGGGCTCGAGGGGCATACGCTTTCACGCTTTCAATTACATCCGGGCGAGGAAAACCAACGCGGGATCTCCCAATTGAAAATATGATGCGGGACGGGCGAATATGAGCAAAAAGAGCTTCGGCGAACGCTCGTGGGTCTTCGCCGCCCGCTTTGCCGCCGTGGTGAGGGTACACGAGTATCTCGGCCTCGACATCGTCGGCGGTGGCTAGCAAGTTTCTTAAGCCAATCCCGTCCACATCGCCGGTTAATAGAACGACTTTTCGTTCCCTATACGCCAGACGGATTACGGCAGACATTGAGTTGGATGTTAGTCTGTTGCCTTCCAAATCTCGTCCTCCGGCCCCGCCGAGGGCCAACTCTGGGGTGGGCGCCAGCACTTCGACATGGACCTCTCCTATATCCAGCGATCCGGTCAACTCAGAAGTGAGATGAACATGTATATGTGTTTCATTCCGTCGGCGTGCATCAGCCAGTGCGCTTCTAACGTCACGCCAGATCGCGGTCTGTTTATTAGCGTCGGGATTGAGATAAACGTGTTCAATAGTCAATTCCGGATCGGTAAGCAGACCGACTAGGCCGCCTAAATGATCTTCATCAGCGTGGGAGATCAAAACTGAGGAGATTCTGTTCACACCGATTTGACCCAGCGTTTCCCTTAAAGTTGCGCCTGGCGCGCAGTCGATCACGGTTGTGCCGGCCGTATCGTGAAGCAGGGCACAGTTGCCGTGACCCACATCGAGAATGAAAAACTCAGGCAAGTCCATTGGTTGAATTCGGCTCCGGTGCCAATTCGAACCTATCGAAAAACAGTTCACGCGAATCGTCCGTTCCAACGTTGACCCACGCCAATAAACGAGTCTCCACGCTTATTTGATCCCAAAGATCTTCCTGAACAAGGGACAGAGGGAACCGCACAGCGTGGCGAGGGTTCCACGATGGAATGATGACGTCCAATACCGGGTCTCCGGCTTCCGTTCCGATATCAGTTACTCTAATGAGTGTGCGGTAGGCCCTCCTCGCTGAAGAAATCTCTCCCAGTAACTCGGCATAACATTCCAGTAGGCCATGTTTGATGGTTTCAGAATCTGTTTGGTCACGGCTAAGCAGCACCGGAATCTTGTGTCGCCACTTCCTTATCGAAACATCGACATCCATATCGACATACTGAGTTGTCAATATGTTCGGCAATCGCGCGTCATACAGAGTGGCAGACAACTCCGCACCACTGAAAGTGGAGAATTGGTGAGGTGTCAGCCTGTGATCACAGATTGCACCTTGAGCTCCCACTCGACGTAATCGTTCGAGGATCTCTTCGGGCCTCGAAAACGGATGATCCTCTGCCCTGATAATATGGGGTTCAAGGTCAGCTTCCTCCACCCAAAGACTCGTAAATTCTGCTTGCGCTACGTCATCGTCAATGACCCCCACGCGTTCAATTTGAGGCATGACTTGTGGCAAAGTTACGATCATTCTAGTCTCCTACAAGTGGCAATCGTACAATGAACTCCGCGCCACCCAACTCGCTATGCGCAATTGCCCTTACGCTACCGCCTAGATCGGCGACCGCATCTTTCACAATCGTCAAACCGAAGCCAGTCCCTCCTGGCAACGTGGTCCGTCCTGGAAGCCAAATTTCCTCCATTTTGATTGCTTCAATACCCGGTCCATTGTCGCTGAAATCGATGACAACGGAGTTTCCTGAGGCTTCGATTGTCAGCACAATTTTGCGGACCGAAGTAGTTGACTCTTCACGACCAAATGCTTGAACAGAATTCGTTAGAAAGTTGGTGATGATTGCTTCGAGCAACGCGATGCTGCCAAGAATATACAAATCATTTTCTGCTGAGTGATTTGTGACAAAGATTTTCGCATCCTTGAGAATCGGGTCGAACACCTCAAGTACATTGGCGATGACTTTCTGCACATTTACGTGTTCCGACTTCCGCTTCTCCCGCTTGAGCAGATAAATAGGGATCGCTGCAAAGCTTTTTAGCGTGGTGCTCGATCGCTCGAGCAGATCCACAGGTTTTTCCAAGGTGCCATACTTTTTACCCAATAAGCCTAGCGCACGTTTCCTAATGATATTGATGAGATCACTAATGCGACTAATGGGCTTGGCTGCTTCGTGCGCAAAAACCGCTGCAGTTGTGCCCGCTGTCGCCAAACTCCTGTAGAGCTGAAGGTCATCTCGCAAGACCCTTGCTTCGCGCTTGGCAGCTTTTTCAACTCTACGAATCGCTTCGGTAAGGGATTCGCGATACTGCCGGGGAATTTCCTCTACGACTCGATCCAGTTTCTCAACCGCCTTGGCAACCGTCTTCGGCGCCGCAACGCGCTCTCGTTCCCGGCGCATCTCTGCCTCTTGCATTCGAATCTTGGCCATCCATTCCAAAGCATCGATGGCAAATCGCTTTAGTTCCTGAAACTCTTCGCCCTCTATGAAACCTATTCGATCTGTCTTCTGCGTCAGCACATGTTGCGGATCTTCAACGACGACTCTTCCGATCGAATTGTTTGTTGAGGGACGCTCTTCCGGATTCCTTGCCCTGGCTAGATTCATCTCCAGCCAATCGTGGCCACGATCGCCGTATGGAGGGACACGAAGATGTCGGTAGTAGAGATGTACTCCTCCGACAACTGACAGCCATTCTCTTACTTCGGTTACACCGCTTTTTCTTCCGGAGAAGGACTCTGCACTAAGCAAGAATCCCCAAAGACTTAACTCCGCTGGAATGGATCGATAGATCGAAGAGTCTGTTGAAATGTCTTCGTGGTTAGCTCGGTACATTACCCGACCTCCCCAATCTAATAATTGAGCAGTTGCCGTACCTTTACTAGATAGTTGCGCTTGCAGTCTGTATTCAGCATCGTCGAAGTATGCGCGTCGCACTTTGGCTTCGAGGTCTTTGAACCCCGGGGCAATCAAAACAGCCTTGAAACCTGTGGTACTGCTGAACGGATCTGAAAGCAGCAGAATGTTACGCGCTAACCGATCAAGTTCTCTTCTGCCAAAACGTGCTTGGACGTCATTCAGAATAATGTCCGTTCCGGGCTTCTTTGTCGTGGCCGCCTTCTCGATCTTGAAAACAACGTCCTCGACAAGCCTTTTGCCAGCGTATTCGTTCCAGTCGAACGTTACTTTGTACATCACGCCAGGCTGAGCTTTAGGACGGGTCTCCAGGGTGGCGCTACGCCCCATCCGCAAAGCGGCAAGTCGTCCTAGCCCCTTGTCCCCTACAGGCAATCTTCCCTTTTTTGTGCGCCTGTTGCGCTCGTCAGCCTTAACCGAGTGGCCCAGCACAAACCAACCGTTACGAATCGCCTCAACAGTCATCCCATCGCCAGTGTCCCGTATCGTAATCGTCGACTTGACGCTAAATGCTTTTGAAAAATCAACGACGCACTTGCTTGCGTCTGCGTCATACGCGTTGCGAACAAGCTCGATTATTCCCTGATCAGGATTGGGAATGAGTTCTTCGCCGAGGCGCGCGAGCGTGTCTGGGGCAAACTTGATGTGATCAGATCCAATTACTTCCACAAAGGAATCTCCGCAACGGATGAGACTGTGAGGTGTCGACAGCGTATACGTTCATTCAACCAAACACTAGTCTCATGACTACGTAATCTTTGAATCGCATGTTGGCAAGATCGCAACAAGCCATCCTTGGGCTTCAACACTAACAAATGGTTTTCTACGGCCACTGGCCGTTTCCCCCTGGCCAGCGTAGTCACAGCTCGATTCTTATCCTCTGGTCGTGACGTTCGCCGAACCAAGAGAAATGGTGGTGAGTAAGTTGTTCCAGTAAACCGCCGACGCGGGAAGTCATTGTCGGTGTTCACACTCGTCCATGTCGGCAAGTCGTGCGCAGTGACAAAAGGATGCCAACTACCCTCATGCAAGTCGCGATGCGGCACCACTGGGCCCACCCTAACATCAAACAAGTCGCCGATTGTTTTGCTAGGCGAATTTGTGTCACAAGAACGCCACCAGTCGCCGGATAACCTGGCGCCGTTCGTACTTACGTGAAGTCTAAGAATAAATACATCGACATCTGTCCTATCATCAAACAATCCTACAACTTCGACTGATTCGATTATCGCCGACTCTTCAATTACATGGCGCCATCGTTCGTAATGCGATCCGGTTCTAAGCACCTCTGGCAAGATCGCAACGATTTTCGTGCCCTCTTTTGCGGAGCGGACACAGTTCTCTACCATTAGCGCGGCTGTAGAGACGTTTCCGCTAGCCCATGAGCAACCCGCAGGAGCAATGGTCACAGTGAACGGCGGGTTCAAAGTTATGCAATCCGAGTTCGCGATCATTTCGCCCTGCTCAAACGCATCGGCGGTTCGGATGCGAGGAAACGTATCATTGCATTCGATTGGCGCAGGTTGTGCGCCCCGTGCAATAGCAACAAGGGCGAGACGTGCTTTTGTAACGCGAACGAACTCTTCGTGAATGTCACCACCGGACAAGTAGCGTCCCCACATTGCCACCGTTTCCTGCACGTCGCCGAACAGAGGTAGGTAATTAGCGCAAGCGGTCAACAAATTACCAGTACCGCATGCAAAATCACTTACCGTTGTTCCGATAGCGAGTTGCGACTTGAGACTGGCCACTAGCTGGGAGGCTAAGTTCGGACCTGTGAAGAACGCGCCGCTTCTCCGCAGAAGCTCAATTGAGGCAATCGCTCTAAGTCTAGCCGCAGGCTCGCCATTCAACGCTCGATCAATCTGACCTTTGTAGCCCACGATCTTCTCCTCGTCATTAAGTTCTCTGACGAGGTGCTCTAGTTCATCAGCGTATCGCGCAAACCGCTTCACACTGGGCATAATAAGGACCAACCGAACTTATGCAAAGTGTTTATTTGTTGAAAATAAAGAGACCGAGTCAGGTCTGCGATTGTCGTGATTCTCAGGTGCGCTATCCAATAGACGATCCTTTTGCTGAGCCCGCGCCCTTAATCCCGGGCCACCACCATGCGTAAACACGATAGCGGGATGCTTTCGCTTTGATCTTTGCAGCGGGGATCACGAGGGTACCCGCGAGTATGACATCACCGTTTTTGAAAGTGACTTCTTCCAGCCAGATGTAAAAGACGACGACATATTCCCGGAACGTGTTAAAAAATCTCTCGGTTTTTAACATATCTCTTTGACGTGTTAAGAGGGCTAACATAAACTCTTCGCCATGGCAGCCCCCCGAAAACGCTCGCAAACCTCGCGACATGGGCGACCTAACCGATCATGGCGAGCCGACAAGCCATACAACGAGATTCCACTGCTGCCACCCAAGATTGACCTGGAAACCAAGGCAATTCTCAAACAATGTATTCGAGCCCGGGCAGCACTAGCAGAGTTGAAGGGAGCGGCGGAGCTGATACCCAACCCTTCAGTCTTAATCAACACGCTGCCGTTGCTGGAGGCTCAGGCCAGCTCGGAAATTGAGAACATCGTCACCACCACCGACCGTCTGTTTCAGTTTCGGGAATTGCAAGCGCAAGCCGACCCCGCCACCAAGGAAGCACTGCGCTACAGTCACGCGCTTCTCGAGGGCTATCAGGCGGTGCAAAAGCGTCCGTTGACCACGAGGACTGCGGAAGAAATTTGTAGCCGAATCAAAGGAGTGCAAATGCAAGTGCGACGCGTTCCGGGTACCGCACTGGCAAATGAACGCACCGGCGAAATCGTTTACACGCCGCCCGAAGGTGAGAATCAATTAAGGTCTTTACTGGCGAACTGGGAGCGGTTCCTCCATGAGACGACCGACCTCGACCCCTTGATCCGAATGGCCGTGGCGCATTATCAATTTGAAGCCATCCATCCGTTTACCGATGGGAATGGACGCACAGGTCGCGTGCTGAACAGCCTGTTCTTCATTCACGAGAACCTGTTGACACTACCGATTCTTTACTTAAGCCGCTACATCATTCAACACAAGGCCGACTATTACCGGCTGCTGTTGGATGTAACGCGCGCCGCTGCCTGGGAAGCGTGGATGAAGTTCATGATTGCCGCCGTGGAAGAGACGGCCAGTTGGACCACCGCCAAAGTGGAAGCCATCCGCGAACTGCAATCAAAGACGGCGGCATACGTGCGCGAAGCCGCTCCAAAGGCCCACAGCCACGAGCTGATGAATTTGATATTCGAATTGCCATACTGCCGCATTCAGAACGTGACCGAACGGAAAATCGCCGTTCGCCAGACGGCCTCTGGTTATCTGAAAGAACTGGTGAGGGTTGGCGTACTGGAAGAGAAAGTCATCGGCCGCGAAAAGCTTTTTATCCATCCAAAGCTAATGAGGTTGCTAACAACGGAGCGCAATACTGTTGCGCCTTACTCATGAACTAACGCTTCATTGGGGCACGCCGGCGGAGCTGTGTTGTGGTCCAGTCGACCATCGTTTCGAAGAAACCCGGTGGGAATCGTTTGAGGCGGACAAACTCGTTGGGATTGTCAGGGGGAACCTCCATCAGGTTGTGCGAGCCATTCGGATAAACCTTAATGGTGTAATCCTGGCGTCCCGCCTCGTCCAGGATTTGCCTGATCGCACGCACATTCGCTTTGACACCCTCAGGCGTATCAAGCTCGCCGAATATCGCCAGCAGCGGAGCCTTTGAAGCGCGCAACGTTGGCGCCGGATCGTAGGCATAAAAGCGCCGCATGAAGGTCCAGAAACCATGATCGCGCTTCTCCGCCCCGTAAACATCTATGCCTTGGTGGCGAAACCATTTTTTGTCTTTGGCTATGGCTCGAGCCCGGGCGTATTCGTCCCACTTGGCATCTGAAAGAGGTGAAGCAATGATCTCGTTCTTCAGCTTTTGAAACGCCAGTGCATCTTTGACTTCATCCGCCGTATAGCCCGCTTTAGTTAACTCGTACTCGGTATCAAACAACTCTGTCTCCGCGGGCGACAGACCGCCGCCTGACAAAGCGATCGCAAAAGCGGCATCGGGAAAACGTGAAGCGGCCAGCGGAGCAATCCACCCGCCCTGACTAAGACCCCAAAAGCCAATCTGATTAGCGGCAATGTCCGTTCGGGCCTGCAGAAACCTGGCTGCCGCCACCGCATCATCCGCCAAGTCTTCAAAGCTCGCCTCGCGCCAGTTACCGGTCGATTTGCCGACGCCTCGCTTGTCATAACTGAGGACGGCAAACCCGCGTGCGGCGTAGAGGTATCCGAGCCCCCACATAATGTCGCGCAATTGCGGGCCAGCACCATGGGTAAACACGACCGCGGGACGCTTACCCTTTGCAGCGGGGATCAACAGCGTACCTGCGAGCGTGACATCACCGTTTTTAAAAGTGACTTCTTCCTGGGCGATCGGAACTCGCGTCGCGAATGCTCCGGACTGACGATCTTTCCGATCCAAATCGATTACGTGAACGCCCCCGTGACCTCCATTGTCGCGAAAGGTAAGTGTTTGCCTCGTCGGAAACACCACACGCAAAGCCGGTCCGCCGGTGAATTGAGTCTCCGATCGTGGAAAAACCGCGCGAGCTTCGCCGGATTTCACGTCGGTCACCCACAGCGTGTCAGGAGTATCAGGAAAGCTATCGATCACCAGATATTCGCCGTTGCGGAAGCGATACGCGCCGACATAGCGCGCCAAAACTTCCGGCGCGACCTTCACAGTGCGCACCAGGTGAAAGCGAGCTTTGGTTCCCGGCACCTCGGCCTCTCCTTCGATTTCATCGCCGGCGATAGTTCCCGTCATGACGAGTTTAAGCGAACTCAACTCCAACCGGACGCGAGAACCTTCGAGCTGGACTAATGTCAATTTTGCTGTAAGCGGTCTCAGCATTTCGCCTGCATTTTCAGTAAGGCTCAGACGCAAAAACTCGGACCTACCGGACGGCTCGCTGTTGCCCACCCACTCGCCAGTCAAGACAGTTGTGGATTGCTGAGCGTGACTGACACTCGACAACCCGATCGCGAGGATAAAAGTCATCAACAGGAAAGCTTTGAGGATTATTTTGATCACGATCTGATTCTTTACACCGCTGGTGTTGGGATGATACACGCAAGACGCATCATGCGGTCAAACTTTGCTAACCCCGCGCCCTTAACCCAATCACAAGGTCCGCGAGGACACTTGCTGCCGATGGCTATCCGGAAGTAGTAGACAGGACTTACAAGATTTCACAAGATAACCCGGTGAAATCCTGTTCAGCCATTCTCCTCGCCGCCGGTCGCTCGAGCCGCATGGGTGCCTTCAAGCCGCTGCTTCCTTTCGGAAACAAAACAGTTATCGAGTGTTGCGTCGATTACCTACGCGAAGGTGGTGTGGAAACAATCGTTGTGGTCGTGGGCCATCGTGCGGACGACGTCCGAAGGCAAGTAGCTGACGTAAGATTTGCAGTCAATCCGGATCCGGACAGTGAGATGGGCGCCTCGATCGCAGCGGGTGTGCATCAACTCCCGAACGACGCCAAGGCAACCTTGATCGCACTCGTCGATCACCCGGCGGTGCCGGCAACAGTTGTGTCAACAATCATCGAGGAATGGACTCAAGACGCAGGGATCGTGATACCGACCTGGCAGGGCCGCGGCGGGCATCCGGTGCTCGTCGACCTAAGTTTCAGGCGTGAACTGTTGCATCTGCCTGAGAGCGGCGGTTTGAGGGCGTTTTTTGAGGCCCACCGGGAAGCCGTCAAACGCGTCCCAGTTGACTCGCCTTTCATTGCTCGCGACATGGATACGTGGGATGATTACAGGGCTTTACACGAGGCGGCCACGGGCAAACCGGCGCCTGGGCCCGCGCCGAATTAGACCAACGAAACCCTGGATGCATTCATCTAATGCACCAAGTCGGACGTCAACATAAGCGTTCGGCGAAGGAGAAAGATGGTTCTGAGCCACAAAAAAGCACGAAAGACACAGAACAAACAAAAGGTTCTGGCCGGATTGATAACCCTCCTGACAACCTGCGCCACACTGGCGCAGAACCCAACCAATCAAAGGGTAGACTTCTCAATGAAATCTATCGACGGACAGACCGTTTCATCTGAGAGCCTGCGCGGTGAGATCGTGGTGCTGGCGTTTGGCGCTTCATGGTTACCACTGTCAAGGACACAACTTCAGGGCGTCAGAAAACTGGCCGATGAGTACAGTAATCGAGGCGTGGTGGTTTACTGGGTCAGCACTGAGTCAGACGATCCGAAGTCAAAGAATTTTGCCAGCGACGAACAACTGCGCGGCTTCTCGCAGAAGTATGGTCTGAAAGTGACCGTGTTGCGAGATCACGATGGTGTAGTTTCGAAAAAGTTTGGAGTGGACCAACTGCCGTCGATAGTGATTCTCGATAAAGAAGGCAATATGTCTGGCGGCCCAATCGGGGGCCTCGATCCGCAGGGAAATCTCGCCGGACAACTCGCTTCCAGGCTCGATAGACTTTTATAAAACTTAAGCCGCAGATTTACGTGGATGAACGCGGATCTGGTAACCTCTCCTCACAATGGCATTCACTCTTATCAACCCTGATTCTCTCGGTGTGCCGAGTGGCTACTCGCATGGTCTCGTGGCAGATGTCCACGGCAAACTGCTTTTTATCGCCGGACAAATTGCCTGGGATCAGAGCCAAAAAATAGTTAGCGCCGACTTTGTCGAGCAGTTTGATAAGGCGCTGGAAAATGTCATAACAGTTCTAAGTGCGGCTGGCGGGAAACCCGAGCACATCGCGCGGCTCGTGATCTACGTCACTGATAAGGTCGAGTACCGCGAACGAACGAGAGAAGTCGGCGAGCGTTATCGAAAGCACATGGGCAAGCACTTCCCAACGATGGTCCTGGTCCAGGTGGCCGGACTACTCGACGATGCGGCAAAAGTTGAAATTGACGGCATGGCGGTGCTACCCGCATGAAACAGCCAACAACTTTTGTTTATGAACAGGACCAGCAAGGCATAGCGACGATCACACTGAACCGTCCCGAGCGGCTTAATGCGTTGACGTTTGAAGTTTATCGGGAGCTCACGGATACGTTTGCTGCGCTCAGCAACGAGCCGAACGTTAGAGTTGTCATAATTACTGGCGCCGGCAGAGCGTTCTGTTCGGGCGGCGACGTGCACGACATTATTGGTGAGCTGTTCAGCAGGAACATGGAAGGACTGCTCGAGTTCACCCGCATGACGTGTGAACTTATTCAAAATATTCGCGCGCTGGCGAAGCCTGTGATTGCAAGTTTGAATGGCACCACCGCAGGCGCGGGGGCGTGCATCGCCCTTGCCGCTGACATTCGTTTCGCGAATGAAGAAGCAAAGATAGCTTTTCTGTTTGTCAAAGTCGGGCTCGCCGGCACAGACATGGCAGCGTCGTATCTTCTGCCGCGTGTGGTTGGTCTCTCGAAGGCCACCGAGTTGCTGTTTACGGGAGATTTCGTCAGTGCCGCCGAAGCTGAAAGAATCGGTCTATACAATCGCGTCGTGCCCGCCGCAGAACTGAGCACCGCCACACGAGCTTTCGCTGAAAAACTGGCTCGTGGACCAGCATTCGCACTCGGCAAGACAAAAGAGATGCTCAATCGCGAACTCGATATGAATCTGCAAACTGCCCTCGAGAGCGAAGCGCAGGCACAAGCCATCTGCATGCAGCATCCCGACTATCGGGAAGCTTACGAAGCGTTTGTCGCGAAGCGCGAAGCAAAGTTTAAGTAACTACTGATGGATCGTCTGATCACAGAGCTCCCCTTTTTCACTCCGGAACACCACAATCTCTCGCAGAGTGTGGCGCGATTTGTGGCCCAGGAAATTGAGCCACGCGCTGCGGTCGAAGAGGATGTTGAGGGACTGGCGCGAGATTTTGTCAGTCTGCTGGCCCAGGCCGGCTTGTTGCACTACGCAGTTTCCGAGTCGAAACTCGACGTTCGTTCCCTTTGTCTGATCCGCGAAGAGCTTTCCTACTCTTCGTCACTCGCCGATCTCGCTTTCGTGATGCAGGGTCTTGGGACCTATGCGATCGCGCGCGCGGCGCCGGATCACGTGCGTGACTTCTGGCTCTCGCGTGCCGCGAATGGCAAAGCAATCGCCGCCTTTGCGCTCACCGAGCCAAACGCGGGTTCGGACGTTGCGGCGATTCAAACGACCGCTCGTCGCGACGGTGAGACGTACGTAATCGACGGTCGCAAGCGCTTCATTTCGAATGCCGGCATCGCAGATTTCTACACAGTCTTCGCCAAAACTGGCACACGCGCGGATGGCCGCGCCGAGCTCTCTGCCTTTGTGGTCAGCGCAAAGATGCAGGGATTTCGTGTCGTCGAGCGCACATCGTTGATCGCGCCTCATCCAATCGGCGAAATTGCATTCGATGCGTGTCGCGTGCCTGCTGAAGACATGGTTGGAAGTGAAGGGGACGGTTTTAAATTGGCGATGGAGACAATGGATACGTTTCGCGCGAGCGTCGGAGCAGCGGCGTGCGGTATGGCTCGCCGCGCTCTCGACCACGCCGTTCGTTATGCGTCCAGCCGCAAACAGTTCGGACGCCTGCTCGCAGAACATCAACTGGTCCAGGCTAAGCTGGCCGACATGATCACGGAACTCGACGCCGCGCGCTTGCTGGTCTATCGCGCAGCCTATGCGCGTGACACAAGGAACGAGAGAGTGACTCGTGAGGCGAGTGAAGCGAAACTATTCGCCACCGAAGCAGCAGGGAGAATTATTGATAGCGCTGTCCAAATTCACGGCGGCGCGGGCTTAGTTAGCGGCACAATGGTTGAGCGTCTCTATCGCGACGTCCGCGCCCTGCGCATCTATGAAGGCACCTCCGAAATCCAAAAGCTCGTCATCGCCGGCCAACTTCTGAAGGAATATTGAGCCACAAAAAGGCACAAAAGACACATAAAAAGAATGATGCCGGCATTCGTCGTCAATGGTCGGATTCTGCCGGCATTCGTCGTCAATGGTCGGATTCCGCGCCCTTCTCTTTCTTTCTCTTCATGTGACTTTTGTGCCTTTTTGTGGCTAGCAGAGATGAAAGACACATAAAAGAATGATGCTGGCATTCGTCGTCAATCGTCGGATTCCGCGCCCTTCTCTTTCTTTCTCTTCATGTGACTTTTGTGCCTTTTTGTGGCTATAAAAGATGAAAATCAACATCATAGGTGGCGGACCGGCGGGGTTGTATTTCGCGATACTGATGAAGACGGCGAGCGCTTCGCATCAGATCAAGATCTACGAGCGTAATGGTCCAAACGATACCTTCGGCTGGGGAGTTGTGTTCTCCGGGAAGACACTAGCGAATTTACGAGCGGCGGATGAAGTCTCACATGCAGAGATAACGAAAGAGTTTGAGGCCTGGGATAACGTTGACGTCGTTCATCGAGATGCGAAAGTTTCGATTCACGGCAACAGCTTCTCTGGAATCGAGCGACTTCAGTTGCTCAAGATTCTTCAGCGACGCGCCGAACAACTTGGCGTTGAGATCGGGTTTCATAGTGAGATTCAGGATGTCGAAGCATTGCGGCGTGACGGTGATCTACTACTGGCTGCTGACGGCGTGAACAGCACTGTTCGATCGCGTTATGCAGAACAGTTTCAGCCGGAGCTCGACTTACGCACTAACCGGTATATCTGGTATGGCACTCATCAACTCTTCCACGGATTGACACTGACATTTCGCGAAAACAGTGCAGGTGTCTTTGCAGCACACTCTTACAAGTTCAATCGGACTACCAGCACATTTATTGTCGAATGCGATCCGCAGACGTGGACCAACGTTGGATTTGAACAAATGAGTGCCGGCCGGACGTTGGACTACGTAGGTGAAGTCTTCGTAGTGGATCTCAACGGTCACAAACTGCTTTCAAATAACTCAAAGTGGATCAACTTCCTGCTGGTCAAGAACCGGAACTGGTTTTTCGATAACGTGGTCCTGATAGGCGATGCGCTTCACACGGCACATTTCTCAATCGGATCTGGCACAAAGCTGGCGATGGAAGACGCCATCGCGCTCGCCGAATCATTCCAGCAAAGCGCAAACGTCTCAGACGCATTAACTCATTTCACACAAACACGAAAGCCAATAATCGAAGACTATCAGTCAGCGGCATTTGAGAGCATGCGCTGGTTCGAAAACGCCGCCTCCTACATGCACCTGAGTCCGATGGAGCTTGCTTACGTGTTGATGACGCGTAGTGGGCGCGTTACTTATGAAGATCTTAAGCGTCGTGCCCCCGAGTTCATCAGCCAATATGAAGAATCCGTCAAGAATCCGCGTTGATCCGTGGCGGCCAGTGCGGTGGTTCGAGGCGCCGCCGCCCATCATCGACCGTCGCAATTCCCTCTTCATCGAGATCCAGACGATCCCATAACTTACACGTCACGGGCCGATGCGCCTGGTCCAGTGCCTCGCAGTAATTGGTGTAAGTACAACGCCGCACCTCGTCACCACGACCAAGCCGCACCTTAACAAACCAATCCGGATCTGCGAGCGCCTGGCGAGCCATCCCAACAATATCTGCCTGGCCCAATTGAATAATCTCTTCGGCATGTTCAAACGTCGAGATTCCGCCGGTGGCAACAATCGGCGGCTCAAACCCAGCCTCGTTCACCGACTTTTTGATCGCCGCAACGAGTGGAACGCTGCGTCCGAATGGACCGGCCTCATCGGATAGCACGGTCGGCATGCATTCATACCCACTCTGTCCGGTGTACGGATAGACAGCCTGACCTACTTTCGGCTCTTGTGCGTCTTCAAATTTGCCCCCCTTGGAAAGTGATAGAAAATCGAAACCAGCTTTGGCAAACTCCTTCGCATAATAGATTGCATCCTCCACTCGACTACCGCCCGCTATAACTTCGTCAGCCAAGAAGCGCACCCCAACGACATAATCGTCGCCGACGCGATTGCGAACCTCGCGATAAACTTCCAGCGGCAGACGCACACGATTCTCACGCGATCCGCCATATCCGTCAGAACGATCGTTCTGTGCACTCAAAAAACCAGCCATCGTGTAAGCATGCGCGTAATGAAGCTCTACGCCGTGAAATCCGGCCTCACGCGCTCGTTCTGCGGCCGTGGCGAAAATTCCCGGCAGCTCGCCTGGCAGATCGCGGATGTGCGGCAAATGCGTATCCGTGACACGCTCGCGGTATCCGAAGCGAAGTGCTTCCAGTTCACGCGGCCGGAGAACGAAGTCAACAACTTCATCTTCGGCGTTCAGTAAATAGTCGCGCACGGCTGTATCCGATTCGGTGAACCAATCCGTATGCTCGGTAACTTCCGAGAGTGCACGCCGGTGGTGCTCGTCTACTACCAAAAACCGTTGGAAGTATTTTGACTTCTCGGGACGTCGCTTCACTGCAAGAAAGTCGATGATCTGAATGAAGAGCAGTGTCTGTCCCTCACTCGCCTCACGCACAACCTCGACGAGCTGACGCAATCCTGGGATGAATCGATCGTCGCCTATCCGGAGTAGAGGACCGCTCGGTATGTCGCGTATGCCGGTAGCTTCGACGACAAGCACGCCCGGCCGTCCTTCAGCAAAGCGACGATACCACTCGAGGTTTTGCTGTGTGACAAAACCGTCTTCAGTCGCTCGCCAGGGAACCATGGCAGGGACCCACGTCCGGCTTCTTGCCTCGAGACTTCCGATGGCAACGGGACTGAACAACCGGGACGCAGCAGCAACTTCCGCACTGGGCCAGCGCGTTTCCAGAATCGGGTGTTTGATTGGATTCTTAAACTTCCACATGTTCTCTTTGCCACAGATTACACGGATTACACAGATATGAGTAATCTGTTAAATTAACGGCAGCAGGAGGACGATGCTTGTCTGACGATTTATTAAAGTGGCGCAGTGAGTTTCCCATTCTTGAAAGTGCGGTTTACCTGATCTCGCACAGTCTCGGGGCAATGCCACGATCGACGCATGAACGGCTTCAGGAGTATGCAGATATCTGGGCGAGCCGTGGCGTGCGTGCGTGGGCAGAAGGTTGGTGGGACATGCCCGTCACCGTGGGCGACGAAGTCGCGCGCATCATCGGGGCCGATCCCGGTACGGTCGTGATGCACCAGAACGTCTCGATTTGCCAGTCACTAATTCTTTCCTGTCTGAAACCTACGCCACCACGAAATAAGATCGTCTACTCGGAACTGAATTTTCCTTCGGTGATGTACGTCTACGAGGCTCACGCCCGTGACGGAAGTCTGAGAATCGACATCGTCAAATCGGACGACGGAATCACTGTTCCGCTCGAACGGATGGTCGCAGCTATAGACGAGACAACACTGCTCGTTCCCTTCTCTCATGTGCTTTTCAAAAGCGCGTTTCTCCAGGATGCAAAGGCAATCATCGACAGGGCACATGAAGTCGGTGCGATGGTGGTTCTCGACACTTACCAATCAGCCGGGACCGTCCCGTTCAGTGTGAAAGAGCTAAACGCGGACTTTGCGACTGGTGGTTCAGTAAAGTGGCTATGCGGTGGACCAGGCGCGGGTTATCTGTACGTCCGGCCGGATCTACAAACCAAGCTCGAGCCCAAGACTACCGGCTGGATGGCCCACGAGGCGCCTTTTGCTTTTGACACAGAGTTACACTACGCGTCGAACATCACCAGATTCCTGCACGGCTCGCCTGCGATTCCAGCGCTTTACGCAGCTCAATCCGGTTATCGCATCATCAATGAGATCGGAGTGGAAAAGATCCGTGAGAAGAGCATGCGTCAAACACAGTACCTGATTAATCTCGCCGAAGAAGCCGGTTTCAAAGTCACCAGTCCGAAGGATGTAAGCCGGCGTGGCGGGACGATCACGATTGCTCACGAGCATGCTGCCGCAGTCACAAAGGAACTCATTCGCAGAGAGTTTATTGTTGACTACAGACCCGGCGCGGGCGTTCGTATCTCGCCACACTTCTACACGACTGACGAAGAACTGGAACTCGTGATCAGAGAGATGAAGAAGATTGGCGACAGCCAGAGTTATCTCGAACACGAAGCAGCGGGGGCAGCGTTCTAAATGCCCAACAATTACGGCGACAAACCGCCTCTCTCTTACAACAAGTATCTTCGTGTTCAGGATCTGATTAATCTGCAGGATTGTCTTTCGACTCCTGCTCACCATGATGAGCTGCTGTTCATAACTGTCCACCAGGCGTATGAACTGTGGTTCAAACAGATTCTGCACGAGCTCGATGCGGCCATTCAGTTACTCGACGAAGATCGCGTGGCCGCCGCTACGCGAGCTCTGAAACGCGTTGTAGAGATTGAGAAGCTGCTAGTGAATCAGATCCATATTCTCGAAAGCATGACGCCAATCAGTTTTCTCGCGTTTCGCGATCAACTCAATCCGGCGAGCGGCTTTCAGTCGATGCAGTTTCGAGAAATTGAATTCTCCTCCGGCTTGAAAGACACGAGTATTCTGCGTGAATTCGCGAATGATCCGTTTGCTCATCAACGTTTGGAGGAGCGCATGTCGCAGCCGTCTCTGACGGAGTGTTTCTATCGCCTGCTGCAACGGCGTGGTCTGCAGGCTCCGCTAAGCAGCAGCGAAGGCAACCCAACACAACAAAAGAAAGATTATGATCTGCGCACGCAAGCTGTGCTGGAAGTTCTGACGCACTTCGAAGATCGCTACGAGGAGTTTCAGCTTGCCGAAGCGCTGCTCGAGCATGATGAGTACTTCTCGCTCTGGCGCTCGCATCACATCAAGATGGTCGAACGCATGGTCGGCGCCAAGCGTGGCACTGGCGGTTCGGAAGGAATCGGTTATCTTAAGACCACCCTCGACAAAAAATTCTTCCCGGAACTTTGGGAAGCGCGTACCTATCTCGACGTTGGCCACGGTGAAGGCGGTTGTCCGTTTGCACACTGATCAGGGGAACGTTTCATGGAGAAAGATAGAAGGGCGGCACCGCGCGTGAGGGTTAAATTACCGGCCCGCTGGGAAGGTGTGCTCTCGCGTGAAAGCGCCACTGTTACCGATCTCAGTCGCACTGGGTGTTTTGTACTCACCGGCGGCAAGGTGGAAGTAAAAGAACTTGTATGGCTTGAGATTCAACTTACTGATCAGCAAACGGTCAATTTCTGGGCTGAGGTTGTCGATGAAGCTTCTGAGATTGGGTTCGCGTTGAAATTCAATTCGAGTAGTCCGGAAGATGAAGCCGCGTTGTCGACGTATTTAGAGAAGCTGTTTCACTCGCAGAGTCAAAAGAAAGCATAACGGGCGCGAGCAAGAGTTTGCTTCACAAATGCGCCGTTCGTTTGCAGTGCCATAAAGGTTAACTCGCGTGCGCAATTCCTTCCCCGAACGCTTCAACATGGCGGATTACTTCCTCTACCACAACCTCGAGGAAGGTAGGGATAAGAAGGTCTGTCTTTACTTCGAAGACAAGACATGGACCTACGGAGATGTAGCTCGACTCTCAAACCAAACCGGCAATGCACTGCGCGAACTCGGTGTAAACATCGAAGACCGTGTGTTGATGATCCTGCCTGACTGTCCCGAGTTTGTTTGGACCTGGTTTGGCGCAGCGCGGATCGGCGCGGTGATTACAATGGTGAATCCGCTTCTGCCCGCGTCGGATTACGAATACTACCTCGACTACACCCGAGCAAAAGTCGCCATCGTTCATCATTCAGTATTGAAGACGTTTGCGGACGCTGCTGCAAGTGCGCGATATCTGCGCAGCGTATTGGTTGTCGGGGATTCGGAACTGCCAGAAAAAACAAGCGTCAAGTGGACCAGTTTCGACGAGATTGTAAATGCCGCGTCGGACGAATGTTCGCCGGCTGACACACGTCGTGACGACATCGCAATCTGGCTGTTCACATCAGGTTCCACGGGTCATCCTAAAGGCGCAGTTCACCTGCAACACGATCTACCTTTCAATACCGAAGTATTTGCAAAAGCCACTATGGGCGTGAGCGCTGACGACCTCACCGTATCAGTGCCAAAACTCTTTTTTGGATACGCCACCGGCACCAACCTGCTTTTTCCGTTTGCTGTCGGAGGAGCCACAGCATTGTTTACCGAACGATCGACGGCGGAAAAGATGTTTGAAGTCATCAAGCGGTATAAGCCAACTATCCTCACCACTGTTCCGACGATGATCAATTCGATGCTGAATGTGCCCGGTGCGGTGGCAGAAGATCTTTCAAGCTTGCGTTTCTGTTATTCAGCGGGTGAAGCGCTACCGAAGGAACTGTACGAACGCTGGATGAGCGCGTATGGCGTGGACATCTGCGACGGCATCGGCTCGGCCGAAATGTTTCACATCTACATCACCAACCGGCCCGGCGACATCAAGTCTGGGAGTCTTGGCCGCATCGTGAATGGGTACGAAGCAAAGATTGTTGATGCCGATGGTAACGAAGTCGACACGGGTGTGATGGGAACCCTGAAGATCAAAGGCGACTCAGCAGCACTCTGCTACTGGAACGCGCACGAAAAGTCGAAAGAAACTTTCGCGGGCGACTGGTGTACCACGGGAGATCAGTTTCACGTCGATGAAGATGGGTACTACTGGTACCACGGTCGTACTGACGACATGCTGAAGGTCTCAGGAGTATTTGTCGCGCCTGCGGAAATCGAGAATTGCCTGCTGCAGCATGAAGCAGTCCTGGAATGCGCAGTCGTGGGCCATGAATCAGAGGGCCTCGTCAAACCGAAAGCATTCGTGGTGTTGCGTGATGGCTTTGAAGGTGGAAATCAACTAGCGGAACAGATCAAACAATTTGTGAAGGATCACATTGCTGTCTACAAATACCCGCGTTGGGTCGAGTTCCTCCCGTCCCTCCCCAAAAACGATCGCGGCAAGATCGACCGTAAGAAACTAAAGAATTAGCCGCCTATCTTCTTCGTTCGAGATCGTAATCGCGCAAGCGGCGATACAGTGTCGAAGGAGAAATACCGAGAATCTCTGCCGTCTTTCCTCTGTGCCAGCCGGTCTGTTCCAACGCAGCCAGGATCTGCTGCCGCTCGACCTCTCTAAGCGAGCCGGACGTCGCTGCAACTGGTGGAGCCATGGACGGAACTTCGCCACCACTGGCAGCGGCAGGCATAACAGTCGCTATTGGAGGCGCAGGAACCGCCGGCCGCGTCACTTCGGGCGGAAGTTCTGAAAGCGTGATCCGGCCATTGTTCGACAGAATTACCGCGCGCTCCAGACAGTTCTTTAACTGCCTCACATTTCCCGGCCAGTGATACAAACGTAACGCCGTAAACGCTTCGTCAGTCAATTCCGGCGGATGTGTCCCGGCAATCAGTTTGAGCAGGTGACGCGCCAGCGGTTCGATATCTTCCGGTCGTTCTCGCAGTGGCGCGAGACTGATCTGAAATCCATTGATTCGATAAAGCAGATCCGATCTAAACACGCCATCATTCACGACAGTGTCGAGGTTTCGATTCGTCGCAGCAACAATTCGGACGTTAACTTCCACTTTGCGGACACCACCGACTCGGAAGAACGTGCGCGTCTCAATCGCGCGCAAGAGTTTCGCCTGCAACTGCGACGGCAACTCAGTGACCTCATCAAGGAATAAAGTGCCACCGTCGGCGAGCTCGATTAGACCAAGCTTTCTGCCTTTTGCTCCCGAGAATGCTCCCGCCTCGTATCCAAACAATTCCGATTCGAGCAACGATTCCTGAAACGCCGCACAGTTCAGATCCACAAACGAAGCCTCAGCACGATTCGATAACCGGTGAATCGCATGGGCCACGAGCTCCTTGCCTGTTCCGGATTCACCCGTGATCAGCACCGACGCTTCGGACGGCGCCACGCGCTCGATCAAACGGATCGCTTCCTTCATTACTTCCGACACTGAAACGATCTCGGGCAGCGCCGACTGTCGCGCGAGTTGTTCCCGCAGTCGAGTGTTGTCAACTCGCAGCCTGCGCTTATCCGCGGCCTGTTTTACGCGAACGTCCAGCTCGTTGATGCTATAAGGCTTTGTGAGGTAATCGTAGGCGCCGAGTTTCATCGCCTCCACGGCAGTCTCGACCGTTGCCTGTCCTGTCAACATGATCACTTCAGGCGGATTTGGTCGTTGATGAACGCGACGGAGCAGCTCCATGCCATCAATGCGAGGCATGTTGATGTCGCACAGCAACACATCGACGTTGCTCTCCTCGAGTTTACGTAACGCGGCTTCTCCATCAGGCGCCGCTTGAACTCGATAGCCCAGCCTCTCCAATTCCTTCTGCAAAACAAGACGGAGGTTTGCTTCGTCTTCTGCGATCAGAATTCGTGCCTGCTGTTGCTGCTCACTCAACCCGTCTGGTCCTCGCTTAGTTTTACTGCGGAAAGGGTAATCGTGAAAGTGGTGCCTGTTCCAACGGTTGATTGCACGTCAAGAGTGCCACCGTGCTCGGTTAAGATACCATAACACACGGCCAGTCCGAGACCGGTTCCACGGCCTATTTCCTTGGTCGTAAAGAATGGTTCGAAGATTTTGGGAAGATTCTCGGGTGCTATGCCGACACCGGTGTCGATCACGTCAACTATGACCTTCTGGTCCTCATTGCGGCCGACAATCGTCAACACGCCGCTCTCACCCATTGCGTCCAGCGCGTTCGTTGCGAGTGCGATGACAGCCTGCTGCAATTGTCCCGGATCGCCGGAAACAGGCAGTAAATCGCCGGCGACGTCGACTTTGAATTCGATCTCGGGATTGCGTTTCTGATGCGACAAAAGTCTGACCGCCGACTGAATCACGTCTGCGAGATTGATAGTCACGTGGGCGGCCGTACGTGTTCGACTGAAGTCGAGCAGCCCTCTGGTGATATTCTTACAGCGAAACGCCTCGCTGCGAATTAGCCCGAGGTACTCGCGCAAATCCTGGAGACCCGGCGAACCGTCAAACTCACCGTCATTCACGCGTGCTTCCAGCGATTCAGCACAGGCTGAAATCGTCGCCAGGGGATTGTTGATTTCATGGACCACGCCCGCCGCCAGGCGGCCAACAGCTGAGAGTTTCTCGGCTCGCGCGATGGCTCGATTGGCTTCGACCTGGTCAGTGACTTCTTCGCCAACCGTGATGACATGGCTCACCTTGCCGGTGTTGTCGGCCCACATCGGAATCTTGCTGATCACCCAGTGACGAATGTCACCTTTAGCCGATGGCGTTTCCTGTTCGATGCGTTCGATCTCGCCACTCTCGAAAACACGCGCAAACTCTTCTTCCAGCACGTCGCGTGGTTGTCTAGTGAGTACTTCAAAAACATTCTTACCGAGCACCGATCCACGCGGAATACCGAGCTCGCCGAGTTCGCGATTTCGGTTCCACGCAACCACCCGATATTCACGATCGATGGCATACAGCGACAATGGCAAGCTATCGACGATCGCTTCGATGAATCGCTTTTGTGCCTCACTTTCCGCAGTTCGTCTTTCGACTTCCCGGGCGAGACTCACAGACGTGTCGCGGGCGGCCTGATAGAGCGAGCAGATATGTGCAGCGAGTGAGGTTTGTTGCGCGGCGGCCTCAATCAAACGGCGTTCTGTATCGCCGCATTCCTCGCGACGATCAAACGCGACGATTAGCGCGCCCTTCGATCGTCCGGCAAAACGAAATGGCGACACATACTCGACGGCGTGAATATCGTCGCGAAGCAAAAACGAATTCTTATCGGTGATCAACTGCGAGTTGGCTGACTCAGCCGAGCGTAACCAGAGCTGCACGGCGTCGGTGTCGAGCAAGGTCAAATCATCGGCTGTGCCTTCGCGGTCAAACACGCACATCGCATGTTTGTCGCGGCCAACATTCACAAACGCAGCGCAGATCGAAGCTTCAATCGCTTCGTAAGTCGCGCCGGTAACTCGTCGGACCAACTGTTCCGGTTCGAGCGCGCGCAGCAGGCCGCGACCGATGTCTGACAGGAATCTGAGCTCGCGATTACTGCCGATCAGCGCCCACTCTCGTTGTGAGGTGCGGACGTGCAGGCTGACACGCGATAACAGTTCGCCGGGTGTCGAAGGTTTGGTTATGTAGTCGTCGGCTCCGGCAGTGAAAGCCTGGACCTTACGTGCTTCATCGTCACTCTCTGAAAGCGCGATGATGGGCAACTTACTCGTAGTTGGTTGAGCTCGCAGCAGTTTGCAGAGCGCGAGGCCATCGACGCCCGGCATCTCGAGATCGAGCGCGACGAGGTCACAACGTACACCTTTCAGCACACGCAGGGCCGAGGACGCCTCGGTAGCAGTCACAACACGATACTGCGCAGTCTCGAAGATTTCGCGGAGCCTGTCGCGGGTTTCAGCGTCGTCATCAACTATTAGGAGTGTTGCGCTGTGATTTTCGGCGGGAGCTACCATGCTTTCAGCCGGGCACGTCGTGAAGACACGCCACTGTGCGATTGAAAGCGATGAATGAGGATTATGTCAAGATTTCTCTTAGAATGCCGTCGAATTTTGCAGATCCGTGTTAATCGGCTCATCCGTAATCCGCGTTGATCTGTGGCTCGACTTCATGCGGTACATCTCATTGTCAGCCGCGACTACCAGTTGGTCCAACGTCTCGCCATGTAAACCAAACGTCGCTGTACCGATGCTGATTCCAACTCGCGCAAAACGGTTCTTGCCGACGGCGAGCGAGAACTTCGAAACGGCGCTTTCGATGCGTATGCAGAGGTCTTCAACCTGCGCGCCGACAACTTCCTGCACCAGCGCTACAAACTCATCGCCACCATTTCGTGCAAGAAAGTCGTACTCTCGCAACTGTCCCTGAATCAAATGGGCCACTTCGCGCAGCACCCTGTCACCAACCTTGTGTCCATACGTATCATTTACATTCTTAAACTCGTCGAGGTCCAGCATCATCACCTGAAAAGATCGATCAGTGCGCCGCGCGCGCGCCGCCTCCTCTTCGAAGCGCAACGCCAGATAACGAGCGTTGGGCAGACCCGTGAGCGCGTCGGTTAACGCATTCGACTCCGCTTCCGCGTGCTGCATAGCATTTCCCAGCGCGTCCGACGCGAGATGTGTCACTGTTTCCAGCAGCCGCATGTGATCGTCGTTATATTGCTCGAGCTCACTCGAATAAACCGACAGCGCCCCCAATAAAAGATCGTCCTTGAACAAGGGCAACGACGCCATCGATCGATACTTGATACCGGCTTCGGGGTTTATGTCAGTGAAATCAAGACTCGGATGGAGCTGGTTAACGGAACTTCGATTCGCCAGCGCAAACCCGGTCACTCCCTCACCGAGCGCAATGCTACGTCCTGCAAGCTTCTGGGCATTCTTGCCTACTATGTGCCGAGCAGACGCATAACCTTTACCTTCGTCGTAAAAGTAAACAACACAGGTGTCAAACGGAACCACGTGTCCGACCTTATCGACGAGAATCTCGAGCGTGTGTTCAACGTTCAGTGAAGTGCCAAATGTTCGAGCAATCTCATACAACGCATACACTTCGCGATGCGCTTTCTTGATTTGATCGTAAGCGATGTAAGACCCGCGCTCACGAGTCTGAGTCATGTCCACTTCACTGAGTTGAATTGGCGGCTCAGTCGAGTGGTTAACAATTTGATGCGCAAGACCCAGCTGAGCGATCTCGACGTCAAAGCGCGGCAGATGTTTGATGAACTGTTCCACTACCACCGGATCGAAATGGATTCCAGCGCCACGTCGCAATAGAGCGGTAGCTTCATCGAGCGTCATGCCGCGTCGAAACGGTCGATCTTCACGAACCGAATCGAAGCAATCGACGACTGAGATGATGCGCGCGGTGATCGGAATCTGTTCGCCACGTAGTCTGTCCGGATAACCGCGACCATCCCACTGTTCGTGATGATGCCTGATAATCGGAATAACTGGATAAGGGAAATCCACACGACCTAGGAGCTGAGCGCCTACCACCGTGTGGATCTTCATCTTCTCAAATTCGGCGTGTGTCAGGGGTCCAGGTTTATTAAGGATATGTGGCGGCACTGCCAGCTTGCCGATGTCGTGCAGCAACGCACCTGCCTTCAACGCGGCTATTTCGTCTGCAGAGAGACCAAAAACCTCACCCATTCCGGCCGCATAGATCTGCACGCGTCGCACGTGGCAATGGGTGGTTTGATCTTTGGCATCGATAGCGGTTGCGAGAGCTTCGGCAGTCGCCAGGTGAAGCTCGCTTAGTGCTTTGATCTCGCTCGTCTTTGATTCCAAATGAGATCGAGCACCGCAATAGATGAGATAAGTTGCCAGAATCGAAATCGGGATGAGAATGAGATAGGGCAAAAGAAACGTGCCGTAGATCAGTTCGAGTACAAGCGGAACAACCAGCAACGTCCACGCGATCCATAACTGGTTCACGTGCCACCAATGAGTCACCAACTCGCGCAACGAAGCTACCGGAGATAAAGCTGGGAGCAACTCAGCTCTACCTCCGGTGATTTGGGCAAGTGGCAGCCCAGATCGATCGGGCTGCCGTGCTGGGTGAGATGTTTCACGACTCTTTCGTGTCATAGAACTTTGCGGCTACGGACCCCGTGCGGAGAGCCCGCGAAGCCAGAAGGCTTCTGCGCCGCGCTGTCCTACTTCTCAACTACCGTGCCGTTCAAAATCCCGCGATTTCTCGAACAACTCCCGCACATTATTCCATTCTGACAGGTCAGATTGAGAAGTTCAGTCAAGCTGATAAACTAGCCGTGCTTGAATGAGGCCGAGCTGAGATTTCTACCAGCATTCATCCGCGTTCATCTGTGGCCAAATAATGGGAACAGTCTCCACACAAGTAGGTTACGTCGATCTACTGCGCCGAAATCGCAGCTTCAGACAACTGTGGCTCGGTCAGGTTGTCAGTCAAATGGGCGACTGGTTCGACACGCTCGCACTCTACACGCTCATTCTTCAATTGACGGGGTCGGGTCGTGATGTCGGTCTGCTGCTCGTCGCACGCTTTGTCCCGAGTTTTTTCTTCGGACCAATTTCGGGTGTGATCGCTGACAGGTTCAGCCGCCAGCGAATCATGATCATTTCTGATGTTTTGCGCGCAATCGTGGTGCTGGGTTTTCTTTTTGTAAGGCGTGCAGATCAGTTGTGGATAATCTATGTGCTAACGGTTTTTCAGTTAGGCCTCTCAACGTTTTTTGAGCCTGCAAAGACCGCTGCGATTCCTTCCATCGTCGAACCTCGCGAATTAGTTACTGCGAACGCGATTTCCTCGGTGACGTGGTCGGCAATGCTGACGCTCGGCGCCGCTATGGGAGGCTTGATCACGAGCACGTTGGGTACTGACGTCGCCTTCATCCTGGACGCGGCAAGCTACATCTTATCAGCCGTCCTGATTGCCAGCATTCGTGTTCCAAAACGTCCGAAACGGGTGAGACAAAGACTGACGCTGGGCCGAATGCTGGGGATAACTGAAACAATCGAAGGAATCAAATACGTCAAAGACCGGCCTAGAGTCCTCGCGGCGTTGCTGGTAAAACCCGCCTGGGGTTTGGGTGGAGGAATACTCACGCTATTAGCTGTCTTTGGGGAACGAATCTTTCCCATGGGGAAGAATGCGGGCGGCGGAATCGGTGTACTATTCGCGGCGCGCGGGATCGGAACTGCAGTGGGTCCGCTCGTCGCAAGACGTCTTTCAGGCGAAGGCGAAAAAGGCATGCAAGCCTCCATCGGCATTGCATTTCTGATCGGTGGCGCCTTTTACATCGCGTTCGGTCGCGCGACAAACTTCATTTTCGCACTTGTCGTGCTTGGAATCGCACATTGTGGAGGCAGTATTCTGTGGGTTTTTTCTACAGTGATATTGCAAAAGGAAGTCGTCGATAATTTTCGTGGACGTGTGTTTGCGGCTGAGCTGGCGCTGGTGACGCTAACCATGGCAGCATCCAATTACGTTACGGGCGAATTGCTCACACGCTTCAATATGTCGCCGCGAACGGTAACTGTCGGCATCGGCACGCTGTTTCTGCTTCCAGGCATTACCTGGTTTCTGACACGACGCTGGTGGAACCGGAACGTGCGTGAAGCATTGAGCCCGGTACGAATAGAAGACGCTCGTGAGCAACAAGTAGTTCATCCCTCGATGGGCAATGACTGATATGCGGATTAAAGTCGGAGTCATGGGGTCAGCGGCTTCCGAGAGTGCGCGGCTGGAGACCGGTAACACACTCGTCGCCAGGGCCGAACGCCTCGCGCAAGTGATTGCAACAAAGGACGTGGTGCTCCTTACCGGCGCGACCACGGGCATTGTTTATGTGGTTGGAAAGACCGCTCACGATGCTGGTGCATTCCACATCGGTATCTCGCCTGGCAGCAATGAAAGCGAGCACAGTGAGTTATACAAGTTACCAGTCGATGCATGCGACGCACTGATCTACACGGGTTTTGGTTTGAAAGGGCGAAACGTCGTACTGGTGAGGTCATGCGATATCGTGTTGTTCATCGCCGGGGCAATGGGCTCGCTGAACGAGTTCACCATTGCACACGATGAAGGAAAGATAATCGGATGTTTGACCGGGACCGGTGGCGTAGCTGATGAGTCTGAATACCTTTTACAGCACTTCGGTAAACGTACCACAGCGCGAGTTTTCCACAGCGACGATCCGGAAACGTTGATCAATGATTGTCTGAGTGGACTGAAAACTATCGGAGGGTAAGAATTCAACGGGTAGTTTCACAGGATTACAAGATTGAACAGGATTTACATGTTCATCCTGAATAATCTTGTAAATCCTGTGAAACTAACTTTTTGATTATCATGAAACAAATCATCGCGCGTCACGTGAGCCCTCCAATCAACACATCAGACTTCGATAACTCCTTCTGGCAGGATTGTGACCCGATCGCTATCGAACACTACTGGTCAGGTGAACCGGCTAGTCCAGACCGTCACGCTGAAGCGCGCGTCTGCTGGTCCGATGATGCGCTTCACGTCCGCTTCCAAGGCGTCCAACGGGAGCCGTTGATCGTTTCCGACAATCCGCAAACAGATAAGAAAACGCTTGGATTGTGGGATCGCGATGTTTGCGAGATCTTCCTCGCCCCCTTTCCAGACAATCCTGCACGTTACTTTGAGTTTGAAGCGGCTCCCACGGGCGAATGGATCGATCTTGGAATCACGATAAAGCCGAACGGAAGAGAAACTGACTGGGACTTTGTTTCGCACTTCAAGACCTCCGCGAAACTCGAAAAAGAACAATTACTAATCGGGATGAACATCCCCTGGAGTGAGTCAATTCCTAAACCAAAGCACGGAGATTTATGGCGTGTGAATCTGTTTCGCTGTGTTGGTCCTGAAGCTCCGGACCGCTATTTGGCATGGCAGCCGACAAGAACTCCTGAGCCTAACTTCCACGTCCCCGAGGTGTTTGGGACACTGAAGTTTGAATGAAGATCCCTTCAGATAGCGGGCTGGTGCGTCGCCACCTTCGCCACGTACTTATCAAAACTCGCGCGATCCAGGTCGTTCATCTCCATAATTCGAGCGCCAATCAAGTACCCCGTCTCTTCCTCTAAACTCTCGTAACGCACCGTCGCGACCCACATCTCGACTGGCCCACTCGGCAGTTCGAGCCTGATGTGCAGTTTCCGATCCGATCCCGCGAGATAGTGTTCGCCAATCCGAATCGCCGGCACGACCAGCGCCAGTCCAGTCGCGCTGACATCCAAAGTGTGTCCATCAAGCGACGGCAAACGTCGATGACCGTTGGTGCTCAAATGCGGATCGGAAAGACTCAGGGTAAAGCTCAAACGGGCGCGCACACGCTTAGAATGCCGCCGGTTGCCAACCAAACGGCGTAGACTTGACACGATTCTGCGGGGCAATTCCGACATTTTTTGAAGCCGCTAACAATGAGGAGGGCACAGATCGGGAAGCGATTGGGGGCGGTCGCAAACTCCATTCTAAGAAACCTGCTCGGATTGGTGCAATAGTTTAATTCTTTACCACCAGTGGTTTTCCGCCAACATCGCCACTGCGGATGCCGGCCGCGTCGAGATAGAACGAAAGGCGCCCTGTACGCCCGTATACGGCGGGTTCTGCCGTCGCATACCAGGATTTCCCGTCAGCCGGACGGACCACCTGAAAACGGTATCCGGTCGATTCGCTGCCCTCCAGATCCTTTGGAATCATGCCGGCAGCGATCAACTCGGCTGTATTGCCAAACTGGCCATTGTGACCCTGGCTGTAAACAACTTGCGCGAGTGTGATGCGCGTCAACATCTCCTGAACGTCGTCATGGTGAGCGTTGATTCGGGCCTCAAAGAAAAACTTCTTACCGGCCTTTCTAACGAGATCGAGATTCTCCTTATCTCCCACGACCCAGGCGTTGTCGATCTTGATAAGTGAAGCAGGCTCGACTTTGTCCTTCCCATCGGCATCAACCACTTTCACGAAGACTGTTGCCACATCGCCGCTGATTTGCTCACCCGTTACGTCGACTTTCTCCGGGATCTTTTCACTTACGGCAATCGCCATCTTGTCGAAATCCGATTTGAGGTCGTCATATTCCTGCGCTGACAGTCCCTCAATCGCCTCCCGATAGATCGACATACCAAACGCTTCGCGATACTTTTTCTCGCGCATCATCCGGTAAAACTCGCGCATCGTTTCGGTCGGCGAGCGCTGCGTGGTTTGTGCGACGACGCTTGATGATAATCCAAGCAAAAGCGCCGTCGACAATATCAGTGTGATGGTTTTGATATTCATGGGAACAGTGTAACGACGATAACAATCCATCCACAGATTGCACAGAAATTTTCTCTGTGCAATCTGTGGATGGCTTTGTCACTCTTCTCGACGACGAATAGCTGCTGGCTTCAGCACAAGTTCTCGCCCGACGAGATAAAGCAGAACGGTCAGAATCAGGAACGGAATCATACCCAGTACATCCGAGTTAGGACCTTCGAAGAAAGGATTGTGATGCGTCGCCCATTCCTCGAAGACCTTCAGTTGATTGACAATACTCTCCTTCAAATTGAGGAATGCAAAGATGACGCCTGCGAGCGTGGCTCCGGCAATATAACCCGAAGCCAGCAGCACGCCAGGACTCTTATCAGTCTCGGCCGCCATCTGCTCTTCGGTGAGATTAAGATTTTCGGGTTTCTTGCGCAGGTATTTATCCACTAACCAACGCACCGCACCACCGACAAAAATCGGGGCCGAAGTTGAGATCGGCAGGTAGACTCCGACCGCGAAGGCAAGCGACGGCACACCGCTCAACTCGAGCACAATAGTGATCATTACTCCGAGAAGCACAAGCCCCCAGGGCAGCTCTCTACTCAAAATTCCCTTGATGATGTAAGACATCAAAGTCGCTTTCGGAGCCGTGAACTTGGCGACCGTGTTGTTAGTGCCTGGCACTTTGTCGTAGATGCCGTTGATGCCCGGATCCGCGAGATACACAGGTACGCCCTGGTCGTTGACGAAATAACGTCCGGCTGGGCCAAAGTCGGTGTTCGTCTTGTGAACGACGTTGTACTGATTCGTATCCACACTTGCCTGACCACCCTGCAGTCGCTCTTTCTTAGGCTGATCGCCGCTCTTCACAAACTGATCCGGCGTAAACACGAAACCGGCCGGGAAACTGAAATCCTTGTTCTGAGCCACGGGGACGTAAACACTGCCCGACTGGTTCATCGCGAGCAGGATTGGTCCGAGGGCGAGGGCGGAAACCAAAGCGCCAACCAAAATCGCGATCTGCTGGTATTTCGGTGTGGAGCCTACGAGAAATCCGGTCTTCAGATCCTGAGAAGTTGTACCGCCGTTTGAAGCAGCGATACAGACGATGCCGCCAATGGAAAGCGCGGTTACGAAGTAAGGCGGGGCGGTCCAACCAATGACTAGAAAGACCAAACACGTCAGCAGCAATGTGGCGACCGTCATTCCGGAAATCGGATTTGACGACGATCCAACTTCGCCAGTCAGTCGAGACGAAACAGTGACGAAGAGAAATCCGAAAGCGACGATCAGGATCGCGCCGAGAATGTTGAAGCGAAGGTTAAGTTGCGGAACGACCATGATAACCAGTATCAACGCGATGATACCGGCCAACACGAACTTCATTGAGAGATCCTGATCCGTGCGCGGCGCATTCTCATTCGATCCGGTGCCCGAGCGTCGCAAGTCTGCGAGGCCGCCTTTCAAACCACTCCAAATGACGGGGAGCGATCGGAAGAGACTGATGATGCCGCCAGCCGCAACAGCACCCGCACCGATGTAAAGGATGTATCCCTTCTGAATCTGCGTTACGGACATATCCTTGATGAGGTGTGTAGTTTCAGGGGCGAGAGGAGTCACCCAACCACCGCCGAAATACTTGATTGCTGGAATCAATACGAGGTAGGCAAGCACACCGCCGGCCACCATGATCGATGCGATACGTGGTCCAATAATGTAGCCCACACCCAGCAACGCGGGGTTGTTCTCAATTGCTACCGAACCACCCTCGAACGGTTTGCCAAAGACTTTGCTCGGATACTCTTTCCACGTCTTAAAAATCTGCTCGATGCCGTAATACAGGAAACCGAGGCCGAAACCACTAATGATGGTTTTGCCGCCGGTTGCTGCCTGATCGACCAGCGTGGTGTCTCCCGCTCCCTGCGCTGCCGCAACACGCGATTCTTCAGACGCGCCCGCTTTCAAAACCTCAGCGCACGCCGTGCCTTCCGGATATTTGAGAAAGCCATGCTGAGCGACAATCAAGGCGCGACGCAAAGGAATCATCATCAGGATTCCCAGTAAGCCGCCGAGTACAGAGACCAGCATTACGCGCGAGAGTTCGAGATCAAACCCTAAAATCAAGATCGCGGGCATCGTAACGCCGATACCAAAGGCGATGGACTCGCCGGCTGAACCGGCAGTCTGGACAATGTTATTTTCGAGAATGGTAGCGTCGCGAAATCCCACTTTCGATAACACACGAAAGAGTGTGATGGAGATCACTGCAACAGGAATCGAAGCACTTACCGTCAGACCAACTTTGAGAACGAGATAAAGCGATGAGGCGCCAAAGACAATACCGAGGACCGTTCCCACTAAGAGAGGCAAAATGGTGAGTTCACGCAACGCAACTCCGGCCGGGATATAGGGTCGAAAAGTCGCCAGGTAAGGATTATCTGGCTTAAAGCCGACCCGATCTGGGTACTCGTTTGCAGGGATGCTTTCACTGGACATCCGGTTTGACCTCCAACAAGTTTTGTAAAACGGGGAGTGCGCAGGGGTTAGAAAACGCCGCTACTTTACACGGGCCGCTCGCGGTCGGCAAGGCCCATTGAATGCAGTGTTTATGAACCGGATTGGGCTGTCTTAGGTTGCCTTACTGAATTTCTATTCGACGACCGACCCTCGCGGGTTTTTGGTAAACTGCTGCAACACCAATGCGAACCTTAACAATACTGCTACTTCTCGTTCTGTGGACTGGATTTGTCACCGCCCAAACAATGGTTCCGACGCCTGCGGAGGTCCTCGCCTTCACGCCGGGCGAGGATCGGAAACTCGCTTCATGGGATCAGGTGGTCGATTATTTCCAGCGACTCGACACGGCCAGCGACCGCGTCATCTTTGAGACACTCGGCTCTACAACGATGGGCAAGCCGTTTGTCATGGCTACTATCAGCTCGCCTGAGAATCTGGCGCGTTTGGAAGAGTTCAAAAAGATTCAGGACCAGCTTGCGGATCCGCGCAAACTCGGGCCACTCGCCACACGCGATCGCAAAGCAGCGGAGTTGATTCGAAAAAGCAAAACGATCGTCCTGATCACTTGCGGAATCCACTCTACCGAAGTCGGTTCGTATCTCTCGAGCATGTTGATCGCACACCGGCTTGCATCCTCAACCGAACCGGAGATTCAAAAGATTCTCGACAACACGATTGTTCTGCTGGTGCCATCTCTGAATCCCGACGGTGTAGACATCGTCAAGAATTGGTATGACAAAACACTCGGCACTCCATTCGAAGGCACCGACCCGCCGGAGCTTTATCACAAGTACACGGGTCACGATAACAACCGCGACTGGTACGCGTTCACGCAGGTCGAAACGCAGCTCACTGTCGACAAGATTCACAATGTCTGGCATCCACAGATCGTCCACGACATTCATCAACAGGGGGCTTTTGGCTCACGTCTGTTTCTGCCACCTTACATGGCGCCTGTTGAACCGAATGTGCCGCGCGCACTCGTCCAGGCTTACACAGAACTCGGGACATGGATGGCCACCGAGATGCGGTCCAAGGGCTTCGAAGGCATTACAACCAATTCGACCTACGATGCATGGAGCCCCGCTCGTGCCTACTCGCACTACCATGCCGGCGTCCGAATCCTGTCTGAAACTGCATCTGCTCGAATCGCTTCCCCGCAGACGTTGAAATTCGAAGAACTCCGTTCGCGCGAAGGTTACGATCCGCAAAAAGAGTCTCCGCAGTTTGGACCACTGTGGCGCGGCGGTGAGTGGCGCCTGAGTGACATCACGAAGTACATGACCACGGCCGCTTTTCTGTTACTGGACCACGCCGCGACGAATCGCGCGCAATGGCTTCAGCGGTTCTATGCGATCGGTAAAGAGGCCGTGCGACCTCGCAGACCCGGGGAGCTTTACGGGTTTCTGATTGAATCGTCGAATGAGGGATCGAAAGCGCTTGTTAGCATTCTCGAGAGAGGCGGCGTTGAAGTTACGGTCCCCAAAGTTGGCACTAACTCAAAGATCGGAACCAGTGAGTTTCCCGACACAACAAGGTTAGTGAGAATGGACCAGCCCTACGGAGGTTTTGCGAAAGCGCTGCTGGAAGCGCAGCGTTATCCGAATCTGAGAGATGCCGCCGGACATCCCATCGCACCATACGATGTGACAGCACATACGCTGCCAATGTTGATGGGCATCACAGTCCGTCCAGTGAAAGCACCATTCCGATACTCACCAGAGCGATTCCAGTTAACCGAGGAAGTGGTTAACTTGCCGGCTGGTCCACGGCAGAGTCTGCCGGCAATCTATCACTCATCCGTTCCCAGTCAGGACGAGGGCTGGACCAGGTGGATCCTTGATTCCAAAAAGATTCCTTATGGTGTGCTCGGCGACAAGGAACTGCGCTCAGGCGTTGCTGTCTACAAGCCGTCCGCGGGGGTGACCGTGAGGTACTTCACGATCCTTATTCCCGACCAGCCCGCGCGCACGCTACTTGAAGGCTACCGGAGTGGTGCGATGCCGCCCGAGTTGACGGGAGGCCTCGGGCCTGGAGGAGTAAAGACATTGCGTGATTTTGTCGAAACAGGTGGTACGCTGGTTTTTCTAAATCGCGCTTCCAACTTCGCGATCGAGCAATTCAAACTTCCGCTGCGGAATGTCGTTGCTGGTTTACCGCGAACGGATTTCTACGTCCCCGGCTCGATCTTACAGATACAATTGGACCGGTCGCATCCACTCAGCAAAGGGATGCCGAGTGATACGATTGCATGGGCTGAGGATTCACCTGTTTTCGAGGTGACTAATGACAAAGATGTAAGCGTTCCGGCGGCAAACGTGCACGTAATCGCTTCCTATCCGGCTGAT